>TARA_B100001113_G_scaffold346630_1_pt1 | contig 11383 bp, 9 predicted proteins | sample TARA_B100001113 | Tara Oceans TARA_B100001113 (sample SAMEA2622402) | marine metagenome | biome: marine biome (ENVO:00000447); feature: deep chlorophyll maximum layer (ENVO:xxxxxxxx); material: "saline water (ENVO:00002010), including plankton (ENVO:xxxxxxxx)" | depth 50 m | reverse complement strand
CCCGTGGAGGATTACATGATGACCAACCTGCAGGACATGACCTGTGGCTTGTTTATGGCCCAAACTTCCGATGAGCTGTGCAAGCGAAAGGGCGTGACCCGCGACGAGGTTGACGCCTTTGCAGCCCTCTCTCACGGTCGAACGGAAGCGTCCATCGACAGCGGCGTCTTCGAACAGGAAATTGTTCCCGTGACCATTTCTTCGCGTCGTGGCGACGTGGTCGTCACCCACGCTGATGAAGACCACGTGGTGCGAGGCACCACCGTCGAATCGCTGGCTGGGCTTCGTCCAGCCTTTGGTCCAGAGTCCCTGGTGACCGCCGGCAACGCGTCTGGTGTGGTCGATGGGGCCGCAGCGGTCGTCATCAAATCGGCTTCTCGGGCCAAGTCGGACGGTGACGCTCCTCTTGCACGGATCGTGAGTTGGGGCATCGTCGGTCTTGAACCCGCCATCATGGCCTACGGGCCGGTTCCATCTAGCCGCAAGGCGCTGGAAAAGGCCGGTCTGACCATTGAGGACATCGACCGATGGGAGATCAACGAGGCCTTCTCAGGTCAAGCCGTGGCCTGCATCAAGGACCTTGGTCTCGACGTCGAGAAGGTGAACGTCAACGGCGGTGCCGTTGGACTTGGACACCCCCTTGCTGCAACAGGAACCCGCTTGGTTCTGACCTTGGCGCATGAACTTCGGCGCAGCGGTGGCCGCTACGGTGTTGCCACGGCGTGCATCGGCGGTGGCCAAGGCATCGCCATGGTCATCGAGGCCATGTAGGTGGGCTTGTGGACGCCCTGCTTGTGGTGCTCCTTGCCGTTCTGCTGACGGCGTTCATGTTCGCTCCACTCGGTTTGGGTGGAGGCCTGTTATTCGTGCCGATTTTGCACTACCTCGCGGGTTGGCCTATAGACACGGCGACCTTGGTGACGTCCTTGCTGTTGACGTTGAGCGTGTCCTTAGGATCCGGTGCCGTCCACCACCGTGAGGGACTCATCGACCTCCCCTCCGTTCGACGCTTGGCGCCTGTAGCCATGCTCGGTGCCGCAGGGGGTGCGGTTGTCGTTCATTTGCTTGGAGACGCCCTCGATCCTGTGTTCAAGGCGCTCGCCCTCGGTCTCTTGGTTTGGGCTTGTGTGAAGGTTGCACGACGCCTGCTTAATGGCGTGAACGAGAAGGACGGCGGCGAAGTCCGGCCTGTGGCCTTGCGCGCTGGGGCAGGTTTTGGTGGTGGCGCCAGCGCGGTGTTGGCCATTGGAGCAGGGGCCATCTACATTCCAATCCTCAACCAATTCGGCGGCCTTGCCTCGCGTCGTGCCATCGGCACCAGCCTTGGTTTGATGATGCTCGTGGTGCCGGTGGCCATCGTGGTTCATGCCAGCTTGCACGATGGCTCCTGGCCGGAGGTGTGGGTTCTGGGACTGTTGCCCGCCAGCGCGTTGGTCGGTGCGATGCTCGGTGCGCGTGCTGGCTTGCGTGTGCCCGACACGGTCATTCTCAGGGTGTTTTTCGGGCTGCTCTGCATCATCTCTGCGCGTTATGCTTTCGACCTGCTAAGGCGGATGTAACTTCTCCGTCAATCGTTTGATAAGGCAGGGTCGCGACCCAAAGCCATGATGGAACTCATCATTGGTGGTATTCTTGCCGCCGTTTTGCTGATCTGGTTTATTTCGACGTGGAACCGACTGGTTCGTCTCGAGAAGAACGTCGAACAGTCTTGGGCCAACATCGACGTGTTGCTGAAGCAACGCTACGACATGATCCCCAACCTCGTGAACACCGTGAAGGGTTACGCCACGCACGAGCGTGAAATCTTCGAGCAGTTCGCTCTCGCCCGCCAAGCCGCTGCAGGTGCTTTGGCGCAAGGTGACGTCGCTGGCGTGGCCGCTGCAGAAGGGATGCTCGCCGGCATGATGCCCCGCATCAACGTGGTCGCTGAGCAATACCCTGATCTCAAGGCGGATTCCAACTTCTTGAACCTGCAAAACCAGATTACTGCGCTTGAGAATCAGATCGCCGATCGCCGTGAATTCTACAACGCGAGCTCCACGACCTTCAACACGGCCATCGAGACCATCCCGACGAACATTGTCGCCGCCGTGAAGTCATGCGAAGAGCGTGTGCTCTTCGAGGTCGTCGGCATTGAGCGTGAGAACGTCCACGTTTCATTCTGAAGTCCACCTTTGAGGTGCTGCGATGTACCTCCTCATCGGGGCTGGTGACCCACTTGCTCGGCTTGCATCTTGGTGCATGCGTTCTCGTCCGACCTGCGTGGTGACCCTTGCGTCCAGCCTTGAAGCGAACGACCTTCTGGACGGTTGTGACGTCGTTGCTCTTCCTCAGCCGATGCCCGTGGACGAGGTGCCAACGCCGGCCCGGCATCCAAGCCTGATTGTCGTGTTGGACCCTACTCCAATCGCCGATGCCCATCTTGTGGCTGCGCTGAACGCCCGCTGGCCCTCGGTCCCAATCGTTGGGCCAGAACCAGAGGGCGAGGCAGATGTGGCCGATCCGCTGCGCCCTCAGGACCTCCTGCTTTCCGCCGCAAAAGACCGCGTCCGTGCCCAAGAGCGCCACACGGGTGCTTCGGTCCTCGACGCCCATTTTGCGGGCCTGGGGGAAGGTTCCAACGTTGCCATTTTCTGCCACGACAATCCTGATCCTGACGCCTTAGCTTCAGCCTTGGCTGTCCAACGTTTGGTCGAACGTCGGGGCTTGGTCGGCCGCATCTACCATGGCGGCTTGATCGAGCATCACCAAAACCGGGCCATGGTTCAGTTGCTTGGCATTGAGGTCACGCGCCTGATCATGGGATGGGAAATCGCGGACGTGCTCGCTGCAGCAGACGCCGTGGTGGCCGTGGATTTCCATCAGCCTGGGGCCAACAACGTCCTGCCCGTCGATCACGTTCCAAACGTCATTCTCGACCACCACGCCGTGGGTGACCTGCCGGCTGCTGACGTCGCCATCGTTCACCCAGAATTCTCAGCGACGTCCTCCCTCGTGGCCAGCATCATGACCGCCTTGGATGCGGAGATGGACGCGGTGTTGGCCACGGCCTTGGCCTTCGGCATCCGGACGGACACCCTTGGCTTCACAAGGGGCGTCAGTCCGTCTGACCTTCGCGCATTGTCGTGGCTCAACGCGTGGGTGGACCACGACCTCTTGCGACAAATCGAGGCTCCCCCACGCTCACGTGATGCGTTGGCCGCGTTTGCGGAAGCTCTTTCCTCGATGGAGCTTGAAGGCGGCGTGCTGCTTGCCCCCCTGCTCCATCTCCCCAACCGCGATGCGTTGGCGCAGGTGGCGGATTTCTTGCTGGCCACCGAAGGCGTGGATACGGTCGTGGTCTACGGGCCACGTCAGGGTCGTGTCATCCTCTCCGCGCGGACGCGGAATTCGGATCTTCACCTTGGCCGTACCTTGGCTGGACGCTTCCCGGAAGGTCAAGCTGGCGGGCATCGTTCGCTGGCCGGAGGACAGGTCCGCTTCAGTGGTTTGGTCGAACACGATGCACCGGAGCCTGAGGAGGTCATCTCTGCGATGACGCTGGTGCTTCGTGATCTTCTGGGCGGTGAGGGCGATGAGTGAGGCACCGTTCATCGACGTTTCCGAGCATCTCAGGTTGCTTGGCACGGCGCACGTGGCCACCTCAAGCGTTGAGGCCGTACAGCACCACATCGATGTCTTCGAACCTGACGTCGTGGCCGTTGAGTTGTGCGCAACACGGCATGAGGCGCTTCGTGCTGATCGTCGCTTGGATCGCGAGGGTCTCCGTCGCGTGATGAAAGAAGGCAAGGCCCCGCTGGTCTTGTTGCAAGCCCTGTTGGCGGCCGAACAGCGGAAGATGGGCCTTGACGAGGGCCAGCAACCCGGGGCCGAACTTCTGGCCGCGGTAGAGTGTGCCGAAGCGCGTGATCTGCGGGTTGAACTCGTGGACCGCGACATCCAGACCACCCTCCGAAGGGCCTGGAAGCGGATGCGCTTTCGAGAGCGTGTACGTCTTCTCTGGGCTTTGCTTGAGGAGGACGACGAAGACGACGAATCGTTCGATTTGGACACCTTGCTTGGTGACGGCGACCTCCTGAGCGACCTGATGGAAGACCTTCGCACCATTTCGCCGGGAGCCGGCGCGGTGCTCATCGACGAGCGAGACGCCTACATCGCGGAGAAGGTGCGCCGCCTTCTGGGCCAAGGCCGGACCTTGGTGGTCGTCGGTGCAGGGCATCTCAAGGGCATCGCGGCCCATCTCGAAAAGACGGATGCTCCAGAGGTCGATTTGTCTCCCCTTGACACCTTACCCGAGCCCTCCGCGGTTCGGCGTGCAGTGCCTTGGGTCCTCCCATTGCTGGTGTTCGGGCTGGTTGGATGGAACGTGATGAACGGCTCCACCGAGGCTCTCATCGAGTTGTTCACCATTTGGACGGCGGCCAATGCGGTGCTGGCTGCCCTCGGTTGCCTTCTTGCTCGTGGGCATCCCTTTGCGGTGCTGACCGCAGCCCTCGCTTCGCCCATCACGTCGTTGAATCCAACGCTGGCGGCGGGATGGTTCGCTGGGTACGTGCAGTTGCGCGTGGTTGAGCCCAGTGCGGAAGACCTGACCCAATTCCTCAAACTCGAACGCGTGGGCGATTTTTGGCGAAACAAAGCCGGGCGAGTGTTGCTCGTGACCGCCCTCTCCAACCTTGGCTCCATGCTTGGGGCATGGGTGGCTGCGGGTGCTTATGCCGGCTGGATCACCCTTTGAGGTCGAAGGGGCGAAGCGTGGCCAACATATCCCGGTGCGGCTCCACGTCGTGGACTCTGAGCACGCCGATTCCTCGCAAGCACGCCAACGCTGCCAAACCCAAGGTGCCGGGCAGGCGGTCTTCAGGGTCGGAATGTCCGGTGAGGAGACCGACCACCGATTTTCGGGAGACGCCCCACAACACGGCCCAGCGTCCTCCGTCGGTCAAACCCTCGCCGTCGTTCAACAACGCGAGGTTGTGGTGGTGTTCCTTTCCAAACCCGATGCCGGGGTCGAGGCACACAAGGTCGGGGGGGTGTCCGCGGGCGACCAGTTCGTTTGCGGTGGAAAACAAGGTCGTGTGGACGTCACGTACCACGGCGGTGTATTGCACATCGTCCTGCATGGTCTGCGGTGTGCCCTGCATGTGCATGATGCACACGGCCGCGCCCGTGTTCACGGCGACGTCCATCATGCCCGGGTCACGCAACCCACTGACGTCGTTGATCATGTCTGCACCTGCCTGAACCGCAGCACTGGCCACCGCAGCATGCCGTGTGTCTATCGAGACCAACCCATCGGGGTTTGCTGCTTTGAGCTGGCGAATGACCGGAAGGACCCGCGCCATTTCTTCTTCATGGGACACGGGTTCTGCACCCGGGCGCGTGGATTCCCCCCCAACGTCGACCCATGTGGCACCGGCTTCGAACATCTGGAGCCCTCGCTTGACGGCCGCTTCGCCGCTGACGCGGGAACCTGCATGGAAGGAATCGGGGGTCACGTTCAGAATTCCCATCAAGCGGGGCAACCCGTCGTTGTCCGGCCGAATGGCCCGTGCTAACCGGTCTCGGCGCGCATCGTCGCCCTGAAGGTCGGAGGGCACGCCCTCCCCAACCCGAGAGTCTTCATAAGGAGGCAGGGGGAAGCGTTCCCATGGTCGAAGTCGAGGCTCCATCGGAAGGGGCCACACAGGTTCTCCCCGATCAGGAGAACATCGATCTCGCCGATCGGCTCATGGTGCGCTTTGAGCCCGACGGCGGGCAAGGCCTCAACGCCATGCTTTCCAACCGTGCAAAATCTGGCGCTATGGTCATCGCAGGTCTCGGTTTTTTCATCTGGATTAGCGTTTTCTTCAGCCTTGATTCCAGCGCCAAGGCTGACGACACCATTCTCCTCAATTTTTCCTTCCACAACATCGCTATCGTGGTGGCGTTGTTGAGTTTCTTGGCTGCCATTTTCTCCGAACTTGGCAGCGAGCGTGGTCGAGCGGCGCCAAGCCTAATGGCCGGACCGATGCAGTTCTTTGCCATCATTTACGTCTTTGAGCCGTTGGCCACAGGTGCCATGTCCGACGCGCTCACCGTGGAGGAAGGCCTCTGGCGAAGCATTCGTTTGTTGGTCATCTTCGGAGGTGCCTACTACGGGGCTCGACTGATCATGGAGGCGTATTTTCTGGTGTGGTTACGAACCTTCTGCGACACCTTTGGCTTCGTCCCAGGCGATGTCCAACGCAGCCTCGCCACGGCCGTTTCAGAGGTGGCCTCGCCTGACGCTGAAATGGTCCTTGAACTCGAAGACCTCGATTGAGCCGAGCGCTTGATGAGGGGCACGGCCACCCGTACGCCATGGGTGAGCGAGTTGACGTGCTCCGTTTGGGGCACCGAATGGGGCGTGACCCACGCATCACTACCCATCTTGCCCTTGTGGCGCGCGCTATGGGCGCGGATCGGTTCTTGCTCGCGGGCGATGAAGACGAGAAGATGTTTGAAAACGTGCGATCGGTCGAATCACGCTTCGGTCAAGCCATGGCTCTGGAGTACCTCGATTCCCCGATGGGATGGCTGCGCACCTTCGCGCGCAAGGATGCCGGCGACGGTCAGCCAGGCACCGTGGTGCACCTGACGATGTATGGCATTCCGCACCGTGAAGCCATTCCTCACATCCGTCGTGACCGGCCAATCACCGTTGTCGTGGGTGGCGCCAAAGTGCCGCCAGAGGCGTTTTCCTTGGCGCATCACAACGTCTCCGTGGGCCAGCAGCCCCATTCTGAGGTCGCAGCCCTCGCCTTGTTCCTCGACGCATGGACGGAAGGGGCTGGTTTGGAGCGAACCTTCGACGCACCTAAATTGATCATCCACCCGAGCGCCCGTGGAAAAAACGTCACGGAAGAAGAATGATTCTGGCGAGCAGAAGAGCGAATTTTGGCCCCAATCATTATTGAAGTCCGGTCGGGCCAAACGATGATGTCGGGGAACAATTCGGACCCACCCCGACTCCCCGATGCAGCCGATGTCTTCTCACACGGTGAAGCCCCCCCAAGGGCCGAAGGTCTGGGGTTGCTTTTGACCGCCGACGGCCAGCGCTATCCTGGTCGCCTGTTTGGAGCGCAAGGCATCGGCGAAGGCGAACTTGTGTTCACCACCGGCATGATGGGCTTCCAAGAGTCCCTGACCGATCCATCCTTCGCCGGGCAGGTCCTGACCTTCACCTACCCGCTCATCGGGAACTACGGCGTGCACGCCGGCCGTTCTGAATCCGGTCGCGTGTGGCCACGGGGCGTGGTCGTCCGCCATGCCATGGAGGAGCCTGATCACCGTGACAGCATCGGCACGGTGGATGCCTTTCTTCGCCACCATGGTGTACCTGGCATCGAAGCCATCGACACACGCGCCATCACTCGACACGTGCGTGAACTCGGAACGGTCCTGTGCGTATTCGGGCCGGCCTCGGAAGAAGTGGCGCTGCAGGCGCGCCTCGACGCCCTGACCTCTCCAGAACTCGAGGACCTTGTGGCGGAGGTCAGCGTGCGTGAAATTGTCCACCTCAACCCTGGTGCTAAGGACGACTTGGGTCGTCCTCTGCCCCGTCTTGCGGCGTTGGATTGTGGTGTGAAGAACAACATACTGCGGCACCTCTGCCTGCATTTTGAGGTCCTGTGGTGCCCGCCAGAAACGCCGCTTGAGGCCCTCCTCAGCACGCACCGCATCGACGCGTTGTTCTGTTCCAACGGCCCAGGCGACCCTGCTCATCCGGGCCGAGCCAGCGATGCACGTCGAACCTTGGCAGCGGCCGTGCAACACGGGCTTCCCGTCATGGGCATCTGTTTGGGGCATCAGCTCATGGGTCTCGCATCCGGTTTGCGGACCTACAAAATGCGGTACGGCCACCGTGGTGCAAACCAGCCAGTGTTGGATTTGGTCGAGCGGCGCGTTTGGGTGACGTCACAGAACCATGGTTTCGCCGTGGCCGACCCCGAGGCCGGCATGTTGGCCGCTCATCCAAGCGGCGCTTGCAGCCCTGAAGAAGCACCGCAACACGACGCCGAAGTGATCGTGCGGTACGTGAACGCCAACGATCGGACCGTCGAAGGCCTCGATCTGGTTGGGCGGCCTGCTTTCACCGTGCAATTCCACCCCGAGGCATGCCCAGGTCCACATGATGCAGCCCCGCTGTTCACGCGTTTTCGCGGAATGGTTGACGCTCACCTGCAAGGAGGTGAGGTCTGATGCCACGCCGTGAAGACCTTGAGACCATTATGGTGCTCGGCAGCGGCCCCATCAAGATTGGACAGGCTGCAGAATTCGATTTCTCTGGCTCACAAGCCGTGCGGGCCCTCCGTGAAGACGGCTACAAGGTGATCTTGGTTAACTCCAACCCGGCCACCATTCAGAACGACCCCGAAATGGCGGACGTCGTCTACATCGAGCCCTTGCTTCCAGACACCGTGCGCGACATCCTCGAAGCCGAGCGGCCTGACGCACTTCTTGCGGGCATGGGCGGGCAAACCGCACTGAACATCGCCAGCGAATTAGCCCACGACGGCTCCTTGGAGCGCCTTGGAGTGGAACTCATCGGCAGTGATCTCGACGCCATCGACAAGGCGGAAGACCGTGATTTGTTCAACGAGGTCTGCACCTCCATCGGGCTTCCAATCTGCACCTCTGTGGCCTGCAATACGATGGAAGAAGTGCTGGCCGCTGCGGACTTCTTGGGAAGTTGGCCGCTGCTGATTCGACCGGCGTTCACCTTGGGTGGCCTTGGTGGAGGCACCGCCCGTGACGTCGGTGAATTGGTCGAAATCGCCACGCTTGGGTTGCGCAATTCCCGCATCAATCAGGTCCTCATCGAGGAATCCATCCTCGGGTGGCAGGAACTTGAGTACGAGGTCATGCGCGACGAAGCGGACAACGCCACCATCGTGTGCACGATGGAGAACATCGACCCGATGGGCGTGCACACGGGTGAATCCGTGGTGGTCGCTCCCCTGCAGTCCTTCAGCGACGCAGACCATCAGATCCTTCGCAACCACGCCCTTCGGCTTATCCGCGAGTTGAACATCAAAGGCGGCTGCAACGTCCAGTTTGCGTTCAACCAAGCCACGGGCGAGGTGCGCGTCATCGAGGTGAATCCTCGTGTGTCCCGTTCCTCGGCGCTTGCGTCCAAGACCACCGGCTACCCCATCGCCCGCATGGCGGCGAAGATCGCTGTCGGCTACACCCTGGACGAACTTCCCAACCCTATCACGGGTGAAGGGACCACGGCTGCGTTCGAACCGACCTTGGATTACTGCGTTGTGAAGATTCCACGGTGGCCCTTTGACAAGTTCCGGACGGCCGACCGAACCCTTGGAACCAGCATGAAGTCCACCGGCGAAGTCATGGCCATCGGCCGGTGCTTCGAAGAGGCCTTCCTCAAGGCGTGGGCCTCCCTTGAGCAGGGCACGGCTCACCCTCGGCCGCTGACCCGCGCCGACGAATCCGACGGCGAAGACCAACTCGAACGGGCCGAGGAGCCCCTTCCCGAGCACACGCTCATCGATTGGCTCAGCGTCGCTACGGACCGGCGCATGGGCGCGTTGCTCGAAGCCTTCCGTCGCGGATGGTCCATCGAACGCGTCCATGAAATCACCCGAATGACGCGATGGTTCCTCCACCGCTTCAAGCGCTTGGCGGACATGGAAGCGGAGATTACCGCGCAAGCCGTGACCCCCGACCTGCTCAACGCTGAGGACCTGCGCCGCTGGAAGGCGCATGGCTTCACCGACGCGCACATCGCGGATGCGCTGGCAGGTTTCCCTGCCGCCGGCCCAACCTCATTGGCCAGTGGTCGGGATGAGGCGGCCGTGATGGCTCGGCGTCACGCTCTTCGCATCCACCCAGTCTACCGAATGGTCGACTCTTGTGCGGCCGAGTTCGCTGCGGCCACGCCCTACTACTACTCCACATACGAGCCGCTTGGAAGCACTGGCATCGACCTGTTGCCTGAGCTTGAACAGCGGACCAAAGAGCGCGTCGTTGCCATTGGCTCAGGACCCATTCGGATCGGTCAAGGCATTGAGTTCGACTACGGCTGCGTTCACGCCGTCAACGCGATTCGTGCCGCAGGCAAGGATGCGGTACTCATCAACAACAACCCAGAAACGGTGTCCACCGACTTCGACACCTCGGATCGGCTGTACTTTGAGCCCCTCATCCTTGAGCACGTGGCGGAAGTTCTCTTGCGTGAGCAGGCGCACGGCATTTTGCTTCAGTTCGGCGGTCAAACCGCGATCAACCTCGCGCTTCCGCTCGAAGCCCGTCGCCCGCTGCTTGCTGCTTCGGGCGCCGACGTAGGCATCCTCGGGACCAGTTGCGACGCCATCGACGAAGCCAGTGACCGCGAGCGCTTCGAGGCCTTTGCGGCACGTGTCGGCCTTCGCATGCCCCGTGGCGCCACCGGCACCACGCCAGAAGACGTGCGAAAGGCCGTAGAAATGATCGGTTTCCCGGTGTTGATTCGCCCTTCTTACGTCCTCGGTGGGCGTGGCATGGAGATTTTGAGCAACCAGACTCAACTCGACGCTTACCTTGCTGAGGCCTTCTTCGCTCCCGATCGACCACTGCTGGTGGACGAGTACCTTGGGCACGCTACCGAACTTGACGTGGACGCCGCCTGCGACGGCCAAGAGGTGCTGGTTGGCGCGGTAATGGAACACTTGGAAGAGGCGGGTATCCACTCCGGTGACTCGACCTGCTTCATCCCAACGCAGAACGTATCGGACGAGATCCTCGCTCAGGTCGACGAGCAGACTCGCTTGATTGGCCTTGGACTTGGCATCGTGGGATGTTACAACATCCAATTCGCCATCCAGGACGACGCCCTGTACGTGCTCGAAGTCAACCCTCGCTCGTCACGGACGGTTCCTTTCGTGGCGAAGTCCTCCGGGTTGCCACTTGCTCGCATTGCCGCGAACGTCACCATTGGGATTCCACTCGCAGACCAGGAGATTCCTCGCCGCGTGACGGGTCACGTGTGCGTCAAGGCCCCTGTTTTCCCGTTCATCAAACTCCGTGGTCTCGATCCCGCTCCAGGGCCTGAAATGAAGAGCACTGGTGAGGTGTTCGGGTCCGACGAGGACCCGGCCATGGCGTACCTGAAGGCCCGCTTGGCCACCGAGGTACCGGTCGCCAACGGCGGCGGCGTGTACCTCACCGTGAGAGATGAGGACAAAGCGGCCATTGTGGACCTTGCCAAGGACCTCATGGACCTCGGTTACGACCTCTATGCAACGCCAGGCACGGCAGACGGCATCCGTGCTGCAGGTTTGCCCGTGACCACCGTGTACCGCATTGCAGAACCACAGCACCCCGACGCGTTGGACATCATGCGAGAGGGGCTCGTTCAGTT
>TARA_B100001113_G_scaffold159863_1_pt1 | contig 11406 bp, 6 predicted proteins | sample TARA_B100001113 | Tara Oceans TARA_B100001113 (sample SAMEA2622402) | marine metagenome | biome: marine biome (ENVO:00000447); feature: deep chlorophyll maximum layer (ENVO:xxxxxxxx); material: "saline water (ENVO:00002010), including plankton (ENVO:xxxxxxxx)" | depth 50 m | reverse complement strand
CGGCTTCAAGAAGTTTGGCTTTCCAAAACGCCCGTAGGGCGGTTTGTAGGGTTGTTTGATTTTGCCAACTGGTTTTTAGACAACTCGGAAAATTTATTCGAGTATTCTAATTGGAAATTTAATTTTTAAATTGGAAAATTTAACCGTTTACATCAAGACTAGGACCTCGTAGAATAACCATGGCCGGCCTTTTTGACGTCCCCAGTTGCGACAAGTGTCGTAATCCGGCGATTCATCACCAGGTTTACTCAGGCCGAATGATGTGTGGATCACATCTGGCAGAGAGTGTTAGGAAGAAAGCTTCGAAGGCTTTGAGGAAACAACTCTATCTGCCAAAGGGTGAGCATACAACAATTCTTGTTGCCATATCGGGCGGAAAAGATTCTGCTGTATTGTTGGAAAGAATCCATGAGAATCTAGGGAAACGTCGTGACGTTACCATCATTGGCGGATGTGTCGACGAAGGTATCGAAGGATATCGCCCCCCCTCTCTAGAGTGTGCGAGAGATTTATGCGAGAGTCTTGGGATACAATTCGAAACAGTATCTTATCCAGAACTAGGTTTCAAGGAGATGGATGAAGTTGTTGATAAAATATCCCAAAGTAATGACAAAAAGGCACCCTGCTCCTATTGCGGAGTCTTTAGACGCCAAGGGATAAACCATCTCGCTGAAAGAGTTGGAGCAGATGTTATTGCATTGGGGCATAACTTGGATGACATGGCTCAAACTATTATGATGAACATGCAAAACGGAGATTTAGAGAGAACCTTACGGTTAGCACCTCACACAAGTACTCCATTGGAAGGAATGATTCCTAGAATCGTTCCCTTGCGATGGATACCAGAACAGGAAATTCATCTGTATGCTTTACATCGAAAGCTACCTATCCATCACGAAGAATGCCCGCACGGAGAAGGAGCCCTCAGGTTCAGACACAGAGAAACGGTCGCAATGATGGAAGCCGATGTGCCAGGGACAAGACATGGTTTGCTAAGAATGGCTGATGATGTCAAAAAATTGCATGCCGCATCAAGTGGCAAATTCAATACAGCTAGCCCAATTAATTGTCCAGAGTGTGGACAAATGTGCAGTGGCAATATTTGCAAGGCATGTGAAATGAAGAAACAGATGCAGTGATCATATTCTTCTTCGCAACCGTTCCATAAATCCATCTGCTAATCCAAGCGATTCAAGGGCTTCATCAACCCTACCTGCCTTGTGTGCTTCATCTGCTAATGCGATTGCTTCTTCGGATGATTTACGATCTTCATCGTCAATCTTAATTCCACTTGCATCGCACTGATTACGAAGAATTTTCCACTCCGAGGTGACATAATCCAGAAGTTCACTAGCTTCTTCACTCGCTTTACTTTCAGCATCCAAATCTTTTGTCAATCTTTCTAGAAGAACTGCGGCGTGAGTCCACTCCAAACCATCCGCTGATGATTCGATTTCAAGCAATCGTGAATCCCATTCTGCTGCATCGTCCCGCTCAGACCATTTTGTAACAAGATGTACCTTCTGGCGTAAAGCACGTCGTACATCATCCATGGCCTCTCTTTCAGCATTAATCTCTCGAACTATGCCATCTGATAGACCCTTTACTTGTGCGTGGTTTCCTTGTTCTAATTCGACTTCAGCTTTTTCTAAGCGTTCCTCGAGTAATTCTTTGTTGATTCCATCTGCAGATTTTAATTGTCTTGCAGCCTCTTTTAACGCGTCCTCAGCCACTATCATCGCATCTCCCGATGCTGCTAATTGATCTGGTATGACCATTGCAAATTCATACGCTTTCTTCGGTTTCTCCGCGTTGAGTTTCTTCCTAGCATCAGATAGTATTTCTTCCAATCCATGTTGTTGATGTTTTGATGACGATAACAAAGCGGCACCTTCTCTAATTGCACCCTCTGCCTTTTCCCACCATTCAATGATTTCGTTTGCTCTTAGCTTGGCTTGTCTAAACAATAACTCCCCTTCTCTAAGGCTACCTAATTCTACTTCTCGCTGCCCCATATCCCATGCTTTTCTAGGACGTTTTGCAATTGGAGCTATATTTTCTGCAGCCTCAACAGATTGTAGTGAGTCCGCCTTAATCTCATCTACATCTCCTGCTAGAGAAAGCGAGCGCTCGATATCCTCTTCGGCTTCATCGAGTAGCCGCATCCCCCATTCCGGTTCCCTGTGACCCTCTTCTCTTGCAGTCATTATTAGGCTTGCAGCCTGGTCTACTGCGGAGCCATCGCTCTTCAGGATGAGGATTCTTTCTTCCATAGCATTAAGGCGCCGATCGAATTTTTTCCTGAGACCTCTGTGCTCATCCTTGCTAAACCAATCTGCTAAAAATAATGCAAATCCGACTAAAAATAGACCTACTTGAACAAAAGAAGAGTTGTTACTAAAATCTATTGTGGATAATAATGAACCTGCGAGAACTAATCCCATAAAACTCATCAAGGCTCTAAATTTCATTACTGAGATGTCGCCTTGTAGTATGCTTCTACTTGTTGAGAATAAAGCGTAGGAAGTAATTAACAAAATAACCATCCCAACCTTTCCAGATAAATCACTCTCAAGTTCATAAAGTGCCACTACTGCTAAAGGCAGCCATCCTATTGTTGAGATTATGCCAATTCGAGACCTAGATTTTTTATCCAGTATACCAAGATCCTGAACAAAAACTCCCCAGGCAATGATAATCATTGCGTACTTGATATCTGAAGTAATCGTTTCTCCACCCATCCCACTACCCAATGTAGGCCATGCCAACCAAACCGCAGCACCAAGTAATACCATCGCAGAGATTCCTGCTAGTTTTTCAACTCGATCTAAACGACTTTTGGACTCGGCCTTGATTGCTTCTTCCAAATCAACAAAACCATCCATATCATACCCTCCAACAATCAATCATATCAGAATCTCGGTTTGTTGCGTGATCTAGCCCAGAATACTGCCAGAACTCCAAGTGCTACAAAAATGAACAATTCTAATGCGCCAAAACCTACTCCTGAACTATACTCACTGGTAGAATGTTTGACAACGGTTTGATTTGCATCATCAAGATATGACAATTCAACAGAGAACGTTTCAAACCAATCCATATCTACTTCCATGGACACAATTACAGTAGCTGTTTGAGAATAGGTAGATGGCCCTATAATTGATTCAATGCAATCGTCTTTGTTGCACAGAATAAATTCGGTACTGCTTGCTCCATTATTTTGGACTGTAACCCAGAACTTATTCATGCCCGGTTCTACCTCATCAGAAGATGATGAAATATCTGTAACTTCAAGATTTCTTGCAATTGGTGGGGCTATAGCTATAGCGAAATTATTGATTGCCTCATTACCTGCTTCATCTATACCAATGACGCTGATTTCATGAGAGCCCCTGGCGAAATCTGGCAACTCCCAATATTGGAATTCCGACCATGATAAATTAGAATATTTGGACCCGGCAACTTCAATTGAAAATTTAATTTTGTCAATTGAAGAATGGTCGTCAAAACTTTCTGTGAAATTCAGCCTCAATGTGTCGCCGGGGCGAGAAATAGATGTCGACTTTTCCCACTCTCCATCATCATTCTGTGATTCTAGAGATGCAATCATTACTGGACCTGAGTTATCCAGTAATCTAATTGTCCAATTACCCAACGTGGCGTGTCCAACATCATCACTTACTTCTGCTGATAACCAGTACTCGACTTGATTCCGTTGCTTGTGTCTTTCAGTGATATTGTCATTGATCGAGTTAAGATTGGAGTCTACACTGAATGTTGTTTGAAGTAAAGCCCCTGTGTCCCACCAACCATCGGACTTGTTACTAGTCCAGTAGACATTCAGATTTTCATCATGATCATCGCCAACCACCAAATCCCATTGGTGATACCCAGGGATAATTTCCCGGATTTCATCGCTTGCATTTATCCAAGGGGCACCTCCGTCTAAGACAAGAGTTGTTGAGTAGGTTCCATTCAAACCACCTTCATCAAAACAGGTTACGGAAATTGGTAGTTGAGAATCTACATCAAAATTAGAAAGATTAACACCCGTATTATTACTTAGACCAGAGATATTCCAATCGCAGTCATGTATTGAAAGAGGTGCATCTTCTATGATTACATCAAAGTCATAAGAAGTATTATCCCACGGTAAAGCATTATTTTCTGACATTGAGACGACTGGTGCTGAATTGGGGCCTAGAGTGATTGTATAAAATCCGGAAATCGAGGTATCATCCCGTTGTAAAGTGAAATTGTTAGGCGTGCCATCTATCCATTCATTTAGAGGACTAGAGAGGTATTGCCATGCGCCATTTGTCTTTACTGTCAAAGGCGTTGTTTGTCGTAAATCATTCTGAAACGGCACTTCAAATCTCATCATACTGATACTCGAACGGTCTACAGAAATAGTTGCAGATTCATTCCAACCCCAATAGCCTGATGTAAAATTGATTTCGGAAACGACTTCTAGTTGTGAAAATGCGACCGGAGAGTCGTCTACTATGCAACACAATGCTTGTTTTCCATTGTAGTAAAATATCGATTCCAGTAGGTTTTCAAGCTCATCGACATCGTCAGACAAAAATCTAGCAACTTGACTTTCTATTCCTGCTGATACACCAGGAATAAATGGCAATGCAAGCCCATTGTTGAATTTATGAGATGCGTTCCAGGTCCCATTTACGTTTGCATTAGCCTCTAGGTTTGATGTGAATTCAATTTCTGCAAACCCTAAATCAGCTTCAGAATTCAATTGGTCTAAAATCCATTGAGAAGATGGCGGCCATGTCGATTCTCCAAGAGGAATTCCTCTTTCGTATACACGTGCGGACCAGCCACTGCCATATTCCCCAACAGTCAAATTTTGATCAACCCAATCAATCACTACACCTGAACTTGCATGGATTGCTTTTACCGAGACATCATCAGAATAATTGCCCTCCAGATTGTATGTATTTGTTCCATTCGGGATGATAATTGAGGATTCACCAATCCTAGTTACTATTCCACCATCTCCAATCAAAATTATTGGCAGGCCATTTGGCGCATCTACGGTACCATTGCTAACTGATTGCTCCCAAGTACTACCTTGCACTTGCATTGTATGAGCGCCCTCAATAGTGAATAAGTCCTCAATGATTGGATGCGCCTCTAAAACAACAGTTGTTTGAGAGGACGGAACAGGTGGATGCCACATTACCACATATCCATCACAAGTTGCGCTGGCTTGGTACATTCCATTTCCTGGAGAGTCAATTACTGCACCTGTCCAAGGCTCCTTTAGCACGATTTCGCAACCCAAAATTGGATTTCCTAACGGATCCTCAACTTCAACCACCCAAGATTCGGTTTCATTTGCCCAAACTGCTGGTACCAACAGCAAGAATACGAGCAATACAACCCTGCGCATGTCCACTAGCAGATGTTCATACCTCATCAAGCAAGCGGAGAGTCGCGCCCATATGTTCAAGGTCGGCTTAGGCACAAGGCGTATGGAAGGGGGAGCGAGATGCCCGGACTAATCACCATGGATGACTTGACAAATGAAGAGATTATCTCAATTTTAGATGATGCTGAAAGATTACTCCCAGTAGCCCGTGGCGAACTGTATTTGCCACTACTCCAAGGCAGAATACTAGGCAATTTGTTCTTCGAACCATCAACTCGAACAAGAATGTCTTTTGAAACGGCAATGAAGAGACTAGGTGGCGACGTAGTCAATCTAGGTGATGTAAAAACATCATCTGTGGTCAAGGGTGAAACATTGTTCGATACAATCCAAATGGTAGATGGATATACTGACATCATCGCCATGAGGCACCCTCGACAAGGTGCTGCGCAATATGCCTGTGACAGTGCAAATGTGCCAATATTGAACGGAGGAGACGGCGCTGGACACCATCCCACTCAAACCATGCTTGATTTATTCACAATTAGGCAAGCACATGGTACCCTGGAAGGTTTGAACGTCGTGCTCGCTGGAGATTTGAGATATGGAAGAACCGTCCATTCACTATCTCACGCACTAGTTCGATTCGGCTGCAACGTTATTTTCGCATCGCCCGATAGCCTTCGCATGCCCGAGGAGATTGTGGCAGACCTGAAGGTACATGGTGCTGAAGTAGTTGAAACTGATGACCTGCTTGGCCAAATCAATGATGCTGATGTGATCTACATGACTAGAATCCAGAAAGAAAGATTCCCTGACGAGGATGAGTATTCCAAAGTAGCTGGAGCTTACAAACTAGAAGCTGGCGACTTGGATGGTGCTAAGCCAGACATGATAATCATGCATCCACTTCCCAGAGTGAATGAGATTCATCCCTCAGTAGATTCCACTAGACATGCAAGATACTTCGAGCAAGCCTTCAATGGCGTCGTTGCACGTATGGCCCTGATGTGTAGATTATTGGGTGTTGAAGTTCCTGAAGATATCCATGAACAGGGGGTGGTTCTATGAGCCAAGAAGCAAACATGCGAAGAGTCACAGCAATCAAAAATGGTACAGTTATTGACCACATCCCTGCTGGAAAGGCTCTTTCTGTATTGAAAATGTTAGGAATTGAAGGTGATATGTCAAATCCAGTTTCACTAGTCATGAATGTGCCATCAAAGAAGATGGGAGGCAAGGACATTATCAAAGTCGAAGACAGAGAATTAACTCAAACAGAATTGGACAGATTGGCCCTAGTTGCACCTGACGCATCGGTAGCAATCATTCGTGCATACAGTGTAGCAGAAAAATTGGACATCAATCTCACGGATGAAGTTGTCAATGTTGCGAGATGTACTTTCTCTAACTGCATTACTATGAATCCGAGAGAACCTTTGCCACATCGATTGATTGTTACCAGCAGAATGCCACTCAGGCTACGTTGCAGATACTGTGGTAAAGAGCAGGATACTGAAGCATTAGTAGATAATTTACTCTAATTACAACTCTAATAATTTCGCCTTCTCACACGCTTTGAAGTCGATCCATCCGGGCATACCAAGATCGATTGGAACGCCCCCCACTGTAGCAATTATACCGGTCATTATCAGATAATTAGCGAACGGAGGATTGGTCCATACAGCCTTCTTCCAACCTTTCTTTCCAAGATTTTTGTTTGTTGTTTCACGACGTGTTAACCATGCATTTGCATTCCAAGAATGAATTTTCATTAGATTTGTACTGTTATCAGGAGATGCAACGACATTGTGAGAACTCCTCCAGTTCTTTTCAATATCTCCACTCATAGAATCTGCCCAAATAAGCCCTGTCTTTTCGGTTTCAGGCATTTCTAATTCTCCTCGAACTGCGAGATGGATTGCCAGTCTTCTCAGGTGAGGATGTCGCGGGTGTAACTTCAGTGCTTTCTCTACGATGCTAATCGCACTGGCTTTCATTCCTCTATCAATGTACAAGAGAGCCCTGGCTGTTTGACCATGAGGCCATTCATCCATGTCAATTTCATTCTTCTTTACCCATGCTTCCAGTTTGTCTAGGGCGATCTCGGGTTGTGACCATAGTCTGAAACGCGCTATATCACCAAGAATATGCAGTTTTGTTGCTGGCTTGTATTTCCATGCAATATTGCTTCCCGGAACACCATCTCTAAACCGCTTAAGGAGATCGATGTTCCTCTTTGTAACTGAGTCTAAACGTAGCAAACTCCTTACAGAGTCAGGCAATTTTATTGACGGATTTAAGATTGATGTAACCCATTTTAATCTAGCAGATTCGACGTCTTCATCTGTAAGATATTCAAGCCTAGGAATTGCCTCTGGAATGTCTCTTTGTGCTAGAGATGCCGCTGTTAGAATTACTCTTGCTATTTCCGCTGTCCTTCCTGCACGCAATGCTAGGAATGAAAGAGCAACCTGTTCTGCTTGGTCCCATCTACCAAAGCCCATTAGCATCTCCATACTTGCCTCTGTTCGCCTTACTAGTGAGAGACCTTCTATGCTTTCTTCGCCATGGTCTTCATACAATAATTCCATTTTTTCCATAGCTTTTGACCAGTTATCCGATTTGATAAGATCACGGAAATCTTCACCTTGGCGGTATATCATCTTCTCAATTGCTTCTAATTCGATTCTCTTTTGATTTGCCATAGCGTCGAATGAGATGTCATCTAAATGCTGGCCTGTTCTTCGAGATAGAATCCATATCATCAAGAATATTATCTGGCCTCCAGATGCGAGCATCCAAGTCATTTCTTCTAACGCATCTTTCCTAATAATTTGGCAAATCGAGTCCTCCCAACTGCCACATTGTGAACCTTGAGGAAGATACTGTGAGTCCCAGAAAGTCAACATTGCAAGGGCAAGCAATAGCATAGATTGACCAGCAAATCCTGTGAAACAGAAGTTCAAAACATTAGCTTGTTGAGATCTTTCACTTCTCAATAGACGAGAATCTGCGAGGCGAATCCCTCCTTTTCCAGATACATCTGCGATATCAAGGAATAGAATTCTTGCAACTTCGTAAACGAATAGGAACCCCACGATTGCGACGTTGAGCAGTAAGAATAGTAGTACGATTGTAACCAAAGGAACTCTAATCCCTGGCTCGGAAATAAATGCAAACAATTCAATAGTGTAGAAACCAATAACCCCTCCCTCTTCCATAATAGAAGATTGAGGTCGATATTCTGGCAGATCTAGTACCCTCTGAGTGTGCTCAAACATACTAGGATCAATTGCTAACAAAATTAGTGAAACGGCCGTGTTGAAAGCAATAAACGGCATTGCCGCCGTGTTTATCCAAACCAATGTGGAAACAAATTGCTTCCTTGCCGGTGGCTTGTATGGATAGAATGCAGATGGTTCTCCTTTGGACAACTGCCTGCTGGATTCTACAAGTGCGGTCCATGATGAACCCATTACTCTCCCATAAGCAATGAAACCAGGTGCGAAAGCAAGACAACCTATCAAAGCTAATCTGTGATCAAAATCAACCTCTGCGAGTAACATGATGTACCAAAGCATCAGCAGTGAGGTGAACCATAGGATTGTAATTGAGACCCCAATACCGTTCCTGAATGTGCTTGCTCCCTGAAGTGTTGCACGTCTGCCGCCAGTTCGATTAACAATTTGTGTACTCATTGAGACACCGGTAGAAATCATGGCTGGAACGATAATCAAAATTAAAGCCACAGCTAGGGAAATTTGGTGTAATCCTTGTGTATAACCCATCTGATAAAATAGCCATTCCATACCCAAAAGTATGGCACCAGTTAATGCCATCACGTAAACTGTCAAACCGTTGCGCATACCAGGTGCTTTGAGAAGTTCTTTAGCCTCTTCTTTGTTTGCAGTCACTGTATGTACCTCATATCTCTTGGGCCCGGTTGGAAAAGCAACCTGGAGCCCAGAGAGACCTCTGGGGATGAGATATTCTTGAAACAGATAAGAGAATAGAGCCGACAGAATGACGGCAAGGATAGCCATGCCGTCAAAACCGCTTACTAGTTCTATGCCCATGTCTTAGCCTCATTCTTCCTTTGGTGGAACAAGAGATGGTGTTGCGACTTTATTGTTGATCTCTTCCAACAATTCTTCAAGGAATAAGTCAAAGGAGACTCCGGCTCTCTGGTCTCCATTTCTTGCTCGAACAGAAACAGTATTACTGTCTGCTTCATCATCGCCAAGAATCAGCATATATGCTGGTTGGAATTTTCTATGCATTCGAATTTTCTTTCCTATGGTGTGGTCGCCATCATCTAAATCCGCTCTAATTCCTACTGCCTTGAGACTAGATGCTATTTGTCGTCCATACTCCACCTGTTTCTCAGAAATAGTTAGTACGTGAACTTGGGTCGGAGCAAGCCATGTAGGGAATTTACCCGCGAAATGTTCAATCAGTACTCCACAGAATCTTTCCATTGAACCAAATGGTGCACGATGAATCATTACTGGCCGGTGCATTTCTCCATCACTACCTTTGTATTGAAGATCGAATCTTTCAGGCAAGTTGTAATCCACCTGAACAGTTCCCAATTGCCATTCGCGACCAATTACATCTTTGACAACGAAGTCAATCTTTGGACCATAGAATGCTGCCTCTCCTGGCTCTTCTGACCAATTGACGCCAAGACTACTAGCAGCGGATCTACATGCTTCTTCTGCTAGATCCCACTTTTCGCTTTCTCCAACATACTTGCTAGAGTCCGGGTCTCTCAGACCAACTCTGACTCGATAATCACTCATTCCCAATGCAGCGAATATGACTTGAACCAACTCAATACAGCCCAATACTTCGTTTGCGATTTGGTCTTCAGTAACGAATAGGTGAGCATCATCCTGTGTGAAACCTCTAACTCTAGTCAATCCAGAAATCTCACCGGATTGTTCCCAACGGTATACTGTTCCAAACTCTGCTAATCTAAGTGGTAAGTCACGATAGGAGCGAGCTTGTGATGCGTAAATTTTGATGTGGTGTGGGCAATTCATTGGTTTGAGCATGTAACCCTCAATATCGCCTGCTGCCATCATATTGGATAGTTCTCCACACGAACATCCATCATTAGCCAACTTGGACATCATGTCCTTTTCAACTAGAGGAGGGTATTGTGAGTCCTGATAATACGGGAAGTGCCCGCTAGTTCGGTAAAGATCTAACTTACCGATATGAGGAGTGTAAACTTGGTGATAGCCTTGGCGAGTCAAGTGTTCTGAGATGAAGTCTTGAAGGCAAGTTCTGATGATTGCCCCTCTTGGTGTCCACAAAATTAGTCCTTGACCAACGTCTTCGTCGACATGAAACAACTGCAAATCTTTGCCCAACTTTCTATGGTCTCTTTTCTTTGCTTCCTCAATCGCCGCCATTGTTGCCTTTAGTGCATCTTTTGTAGGCTCGATTATTCCGTAAATTCGAGTTAATTTTTCTCGGCTTTGATCTCCTCTCCAAAATGCCGAAGATACAGAGGTTAGGCGCACGTGCATTAATTTCGCAGTCGAATGGACGTGAGGGCCAAGACAAAGGTCGTACCAATCGTCTTGACGATAAATCGTTGAGCCATCTCCCGCTTCCAGTTTATCATTGATGATTTCAATCTTGTAAGGATTAGATGAAAACATATCTCTCAATTCAGATTCGCTACACTCAACTCTCTCAACAGCGTAATTCTTGCGTGCCAATTCATGCATTTTCTTCTGAACTGCTTTCAATTCTGACTCTCCAAAACCATCCAAATCTGCAAAATCATAGTAGAATCCGCGGTCGACTGGAGGGCCAATTGTTGGCTTCGCATTCGGGTATAGAGAAGTAACTGCTTGGGCAAGTAGGTGCGCTGCACTATGTCGAAGGATGTAGAGTCCGTCGTCACTAAAACCTGAGATACCTTCAACTGAACAATCTGAATCTAGAATCGAGGAGAAATCTTTCTGCTGTCCATCAACCAAGGCTGCGACGCAGTC
>TARA_B100001113_G_scaffold98452_1_pt1 | contig 11408 bp, 7 predicted proteins | sample TARA_B100001113 | Tara Oceans TARA_B100001113 (sample SAMEA2622402) | marine metagenome | biome: marine biome (ENVO:00000447); feature: deep chlorophyll maximum layer (ENVO:xxxxxxxx); material: "saline water (ENVO:00002010), including plankton (ENVO:xxxxxxxx)" | depth 50 m | reverse complement strand
TCTTCAAGCCCTATGGCGTCAGCGAACGAATCTTTCATACCTGTCCCGGAACCAACGTTGTGAAGGTCCTTCTTGAGGTCCATTACCTTGAAAATATCCTCTAGCCTTCCATCTTTGAAGTCTTTCTTTGTTACTCTGAGCCCCATGTCGAAGAGAGTTTTTGCCTTCTTGACATTATTGATAACTCCAATCTGTCGTGGGAAAAAGGACACTCCTGCAACGGGCGACCATTTTGCGTGGTGCTTACCGTACCCCATCTTCGCAGTGGCCCAGAATTCCATCATCTGACCCTCATAGAGCCTCGTTATCGGAATGTTTCGATACTTCTCAGGAATGCTTCCTGAATCATCTCCTAGGAAAACAAGATCACCAGCATAGACAGTGCTCCCCTCTTTAGATCCAAAGGCTCGAAGCGTGTAGATCATATTGCATGTTGGGCAGCCCCTATCTTCCTCTACTAGGTCTTTGCAATCCGGGCATTCCTCCTCAAACGAGTATGTTCCCGTATCTGTTGGGATCGGGATCATTGCCATTCTTTGGGCTATCATCTCGTCAGGTATCGCGCTGTTGGTCTCCCAAACAACATAGTCCTCTCCTTCCTTTTCGAAAGGCGCATCACACTTGGAACAACCCGTCCCTCCTGTTGAACGTCTAGCAACACCCGCAGGATTGAGTTGTTCACACTTGACGCATTGGTCATATGTTCCCATTTGGAATCTAACGCTGTCTATGGCCATCTTTGGGACGTGTGCCATTAGGTTCCTCCTAACTGCATTCAAGAGTGCGCGATCTGCGTCTTTGAAGAGTACGTTAACAAGATCATCTTCCTCGGAAATAATTTCTACAGATACCATACTATCACCTCATACTCGACGACCACGTCGCCCTCCCTTTTTCTTGGTCCCATCTGTTGGGATGGGGGTCACATCTTCGATTCTTGCCACTTGGACACCCGCACGGGTTAGTGCCCGTATCGCGGCCGTTGCGCCGGGTGCGTTTGGTGATCTATTACCTCCTGCACCCCTGTATTTCACTATAACTTGATCAAATTCCTTCTCAAAGAGAAGCTCAGCCATTCTCTCAGCCGATCTCATGGCGGCGAATTGGCTGCTCTTGTCACTCCCCTTTTTGGTAATCATGCCTCCTGATACTTTTCCGATAGTCTCAGCACCTGTAAGATCAGTCGCAGTCATCAGTACGTTGTTGTATGTGGTGAATATGTGGAGAACTGCTTTCCTGCCCATCATGCTCCCTCCTTAGGAATCGTATCTTCGATGGTAGGAGCCGATTCGGCATCTGCCTTCACCTGCTCCACGAATTCCTCATCTGGATTGGTGCCTGATTCCTCTTCTTCACTCGTCGAGCCAGGCATCCTACGCTCCTCCATTTCCCTGCGGAACGCGTGTTGCGGGTCAACATAGGGGGAACTTGGGGAATATCCGAGCTCCTCTTCTTCGCTTCTGAGAATCTTGTAACCTGGGACGGTCATTCTTTGATCGCCGATGGAAATGTGCCCGTGGACGATCAGAGTCCTAGCTGACCGCATGGAAGGGGCCAAGCCCTTGAAGTATACAACTGACTGAAGCCTCCTAGAAAGCATTTGCTCCACTGTAATGGATAGCACATCGTCTAGGGAGGACTCCTCATGAAGCAGTCCCTTGTTGTGAAGCGAGCGAAGAAGGTCCCCCTTCTCTCTCGCGAAGTGGCCTTCACTGGAATCCACCCTACCAATTAGCTTCATGGCCTGATTCCGATGTCGCCGTAGAGCTGATTTCTCTCTCCATATCTCTCTCATTCCTCCGACCTTCTTTAAGCCGAATTGTTCTTTCAGCCGATGCTCTTCTTCTATGCGAGCCTCTTTCCATGGGTGAGTAGGGCGGTCGGTCTTAGGACGTGCAAATTTCGGATGGCCCATTCTTCAACACCTCACTTCTTCCTCTCGACACCCAGTGTCGCACCGCGCCTTCCGTTAGAACGGAGACGCTGGCCTCTGAGTTTGTGTCCACTACGGTGGCGTATTCCCCTGTAACTCTTGGTTGCTGCAAGACGGGCAACATCGTCGTCCTTGGTCAGTCTAACATCCATGGATACTAGATGAGCGTCTTCGTTGGTGGTCAGATCTCGCTGTCTGTTGACCATCCACCATGGAACCATAGTTGCAAACTCATCGATTGCCGATCTGAGCTTTTCTTGCTCACTATCATCCAAGTGACCAGAGAGCTTGCCCCCATCTACACCAGCTATTTTGCAAATCTGTTCAGCGCTTCTTTCCCCAATTCCTCTGATTGAGGTTAGTCCTTGCTTAACCTGTTTTAGACCGTCAATATCGCTGTCTGCTATTCGTATGATGTAGGAGAAATCATCTCCAAGTTGGCTTTCGTCGATTTTCGCCATAATTCGGTTCCCCCGTGTTCACTGGTTGCCCAGTGGCCCTCTCGAGCGGAGTTTGCGACTTGACCGCTCTTTATGAATAGAACGGAACCAGCGGCTATGGTATTTTCTTGCATAAAATGAGTGAATCTCCGCTTGGCGCATCAACTAAGAAACCCCTCTCCCCCTCGGTGCCTCCAAGGATTGAATCTAGCCTTGTTACTATTTTAGTGTGCAATTCCGGATCACAAGCACACCTAATTTGGACCTTCGAAAGACCGTATCTCATAGCCGAAGAAGCTAGCGAATCAACAATCATTAGGTCCAATGATCCCTTGATTAGCTCTTGGACTCTACCGTGTACTGATGTGAATGCCCTGGATGTGCAATGAACCCCCAATTCTTCATTCAGTACCGCCATCGGCCTCCTTTCTGACTCATGCACCCATCTGACTTCCCCCTCTTGATCTGCACCCATTTCATAGGCTACTTGGAGACCGCTCTGTACCACAACAGGATCGATCAATGCAAGGATTTCCCCAACGTCTGGGTCGATGCACAGCCATTCGACATCATTGGCATCTGGTTTTCCTGAAAGAACATCAAATGAACCGTCTCTATGCAACCTGACGCAGCGGACTTCACCATTTTCTTGTGCCAGGCCCCCTGTTTGGATTGTTAGACGATCAACTCTCCCGCCACCGCGGCTTAGCCATTCCCACATCACGTTCACATCAGGAAACAGGTCTCTTACGATGGACTCGACTTCCATTCGCTGTTTCAGAGCCAACCTTGGTGAGAGATCAAGCAATATGCTGACCCCAAAATCGCCGCCCTCTAGGTAATCTGACCATGCTTCTAACAAAGGCCTCAAAGGCGGTTCCATTTCTGAAATGGAGTGATTCTGCGCATCCATGGGCCTAGCAGGATCGACGTGTAACATTGATACTTTCATTTCCCCCATATTCTCTCGAACGAGAGACATTACCCCTTGAGAATCAAGTCCATCACCGCAGATAGCGAGAGTTGTGTTGCTGCTCCCAAGCCTTGCAAGCGAGTTCGCACAATGAATCGCTCTTTGTGGAGACAATTCCACACCAACACATCCCACCCCAAACCTCTCGCCATATGCTGCCAGTTGCCCGCCTGAACCGGCAGCTGGATCTAGGATGAAACCATCAGGAATACGGGAAAAGGGTACCTGAGCGGCTCTGAAATTACAAACGATCTCTGGCGTTAGAAGTCGACGAAAATCCTCGCCATGACCACTGTATCGAACCTCATCCATGTTGGGATTTACTATCCTGGGGAGGTTTAGATCACTCATTTCGAAACCTGCTCAAGTTAGAGGACCGCGATTTATGCTGAGCTCAAATCTAAGCCATCGCCCTTGCAGCTCATCTCCCTCGTCATCATATGCCAGCTCGGGAGGGAGCAGTGTGGTATGCATTGTGCCGCTATTAATGCCTGGGAGCAGACCTCTGTCACCGTCTATATCAAGTCCTATCGCAGACCATCCAAAACCCTCAATCCATGCAGGATCATTACCAGCGGTGACAATCAAATCCCCTTGATCCAGCTCCTCCCCAGTATCGGCGTCCCACACCGTGTAATGGACATCTACCCTGTCACCTTCGCTAACGTGGATATCCTTAGTCTGACCCCCGGAAAATACAGTCATATCAAGCAGTACCTGGGCTTGCATGACTTGCAGATGCGAGACAATAATCTGCACTTGATGATCCGTTACGTCTTCCGTCAGAATAATCTCCAAGACCATGGAATCATTGCCTTCCAAGTCAATGATTGTTAGATCTGGTTCACCGCCCTCTGCAAATATGACTGAGCCCCCGATTATCTCCAAAACCAAGTCGAGAGATTGATTCCCCCGGTTGTGCACCACTAAGGAGGCCCTATCTCCTTGTCCTTGATGCTCCCAATCGCATCTCACTTCCCCTGGGAGCAGGAAAAGATCATCTTGGTCTGCGAGGGCATCTGGCCAGTCCCAGTCGTCGAGCCTAGGGGCGCAAGAGTCGTACAGTAGAGTAACCTCCCAGTACCACCTATCGCTTTCAGGATCTTGTATCAACGACCTGTCCGTCGCATTGAATGCATCTTGATTGATGTCCGTGAATTTCCAAACGCTGTATCCAACAACAATGGTCGATAAAAAGATCATCGCAGCCATAGCTATCGATAAAAGAATCGCTGCCCGAGGAATAGCCATCCTATTGATCCCCAGGGGTACCGTTGGATGCTCAATCTCCTCGGCGATATCCGAGATCCAGGGTCCAGTCACGATACCAACTCCATAGTCGTCGCAATCAACATTCGCCCATCATGGGCTATTGTCAGTCTATTTCTAGGATTTCCATGTCTCGCTGACTCAACCAAAGGATAATTGCCAATTCCATTGATACCAGCGTGGTGATGATGAGGAGCCAAGTTGCAGACATATCTGACAACCAAAGCATAACACCTCCAAATGTGGCGATTGCTAGGTCCACCAGGCCCAATACGCGCAACCCCCTTCTAAGCCTCAATATCCCATAAGACCAGATTATCGAGGAGATCAGGATGAGGAAGACCACCCCAATTTCGAGCCTCAGAATAGTCAAGGATAGGATAGCCAATAGTATGTGGGCATTTTGAACTGAGGGGGCAATCCATCGTTCGATGTTCACGAAGATACCCGCAATGAGAATCAATATGAAAATCAAAAATTCTCCAATCATCAGTGATCCGACTATCGAAGATATGAAACTTAAACTGGGCTCCAAGGTAACGACGGAAACAGGTAGTGAAAGGGCGATCGCACCCGCCTCTCTCGTACGCCTGCCCTTCGTTGAACTGTAAAGGCCCCTCATGACGGCAAGAATCCCAGCAGGGCCCCACGAAAGGAGGATAATCGAGAATACAAAGGCAACTTCTCCATACCCACTTCTAACACCAACAATCGAGTTCTCTTTCCTGCTTTGCGAATCAACCAAGACATCGAGAATTATCGCAAGAATCAACACGAATTCTAGAAGCATGAAGGGATAGATCCACTCCAGAAGGCCCCCTTCGAGGGGATTGACACTGAGAGGGGCCGGAAGAGATCCGATAATTACGAAGCCTGCGACTCTGATGGCAGTTAGAGGATACACTATCCAATCAACCATGGATCTTCGCTCCGAGAGACCCTTTTTCCCATTGGCAAAGGTCGCAATTCCCAGTAACAGAATAACAGGTATAGCCACGCCCAGGTCTGTGAGATTCTTAACTGAAGAACTAGGATTGGTATGCCCGAATACAATGGCACAACCCATCCCGATGACCGCTACAGCATGTGTTGCGTCCGAACCCAATGTGTTTGCCATCCCTACCCCTATTCGGCGTACTCTTGCCCCCTCAAGAGCAACAATGATGACCAAGAAGGAACCTCCTGAGAGGACTAATATCGGCTGTGGTCCGAGGATGAAGGAAGCAAGCACCAAAGACGCGCATACTATGCCAATTACACCAATTGCAATCATTGGAAAATGACGTACTTCATCGACGTAGGACTGGCCCGAGGCGCCTGCAGACTTGTGAACTTGGACAACAGGCCTGTGAACGTCTGGTTCTGAATCTGAAGATCCCATTAAGAGGACCTCTTCCCGCCGTCTGTCTCTTTCTGCGATAGCCTTTAGCTCCCTCAATATTTCCCCCCGCGTCACGAACCAAACAGAGGATACGCCAAACACTCCGAAGGAGGTGACGATACCTTCCACCCTCCCATCTAGGACAGTCAGTACGCATAGCACGCTGGAATGAATCATAATCACCGTGGCAACTGGGAGTATGCTGTTTTGGATACTGGTTCTGAACATCCCTACCGCGGTTGTTGCAATACCGACCAACACCGCGCAAATAATTGGATCAGGAATCCAGCCGAAAGATGCTCCGTAAGAGCCCATTGAAGCGCCTGGCATCAGCAGAAGTACCGGACCGCTCTGGACGCATAGCCCAATCCAGTCTTTGTTAGGCTCCCAGGAAGATAGAACAAGCGGAGTGAGGATTCCTAATGCGATTACAATTATCAGAATTGAAGCATCTGCACCAATCCACTGAAGCAGTACCCCTCCCAGACCTACAAAAATCGGAAGAGAAACGGATGAATCTGGGCGTATTCCAATCGAAGAGAACCACGCATGACCAATTGAAATTACCATGAGAATGACTGGAGCTTCCAGGCCAGTGAGATGTTCGGACAAGAACATAAGTACCGTACTGAATACAGGTATCCAAAGAGCTAGATTCCATAAATCAAGTGTACCGGATTGCTTTATAGATGCTGAAATTTCAGAAGTTCCAATAATTCCTGAGGATACATTCAACGAAGAATTCCCGAATTTAGAGCATACTAGAACACTTAGAACAAGAGACATGGCAAGATATGCGACAAAAGCTTCCCCCCCGATCTCTACAGCACCCTCCGCAGATGAACCTAAACCTCTCGCTGATGAGAAAGTGACACCAACCTCATCTATCAAAATCAGGACCAGCGGCCAGATCCATGGGGTAAGGGCCGCAACTCCTGCTAGAGATGCAGAGCCCCTTTTGATAGCGAGCCATCCCCCTGTTGCATGTATCGTTCCGAAAATCAGCAGCACCCAAGTAAGACCGTGGTCAATCGAGCCATCGAGAGGGATTAGCACGAGAAGCAGTACGGAAATTCCTATACTGCCAGTCCACAGCACAGTGTTGCTGACCTTTCCTTGGTGCACTAGGAGCATCCCTGTCAGTGCAATAGCCCCCCCTGCTGAGAACGCCCAGTAAGAATCTAGCGATGAAGCGAAAAAGCCATTCTCCAACCCCAAAAGGGCGGCGGTCATGCACGCAAGAGAAATCGAAGACATCATCCACACGGAACGCTTTGAGGAACCTCTCACAACAAGGTACGACGAAAAGTAAGAGATAGCCAGAAGGAGAATTATCGCAGAAGCAAAAGCCAGATTCTCACGCACAGATCCGACAACCATCAGGGCACCAATCATGCTCAGCATGACTGAGATGCCCCATAGCCCCGGTTTCGCGACTCCGCTTTGTTCTAATGCGCTTGAAAACCAATTTGGAGATGATGAGAATCTTGTTGCTACCATAGCATTTGTACCGTTTATTACAATCATAGCCATGAAGAGCTTCAGGGGATGATCAAGTGAAACCACTGTTAGTGAACCAATTTCAAATCCATTAGTTATGGCATGCATGCCGACCCATAAATTCGATGCTGCGATCCCGAGTGAAGCCAGATTTCCGGATGAGCGATGGACTGCCAAGCCATGAAGGAGAAGAACAGCCACCAAAATCATGGCAATTACCCCGTCTTCCCCTGCTACTGACCCTGCAGTGGATCCTATGGCAAGTAAGACTAGGGTGGCCTGAGCTGCGATCGCATCGCTATTGTGCCGGTATGCTAGTAGGACGTTGAAAATTACAAGCATGCACAAGGTAATGCCTATCTCGGGTAACCCAATGGGCAGAATCCCACCCAACTCCCATCTATTGAGTTCGAGTGCTGTACCGTAGAGTATCTTCATCGATATGATTACCCATGTGACGCCTAAGAGGTTCAACTCACCTTTGCCAATCCACCTCTCACCGAGAAAAAGCCCGAATGAAGCCAATAATAACAGCAGCGGAATGGCGGCTAGGGGATCGAGTACCAAACCTATCAAGAGGCTCAAAGCACTGTAAACAATTACCATTATGGACATCATGGCCCAACTGATTTTGCGCTCTGACTGTCTCAGAAAAGCAGGCTCAGCCCCACTAACCCCCTCCTCAATATTTTCACTTTTAACAAAAACGTCCGGAACGGTCCCAAATGCTTCATCAATATCTTCTTCTTTTTCTGAAGAAACGACGTCTTGAGCCCCAGAATCAACCTCTGCAGTAAGTTCTAACATGCCCTCAAGCATGAAACTCCTATTGCGGAGAATGGAGTCCTCATCCCTCCTCATTGACCCCTGCTGTTGTAGGGTGGGCATGAAAGATTCGCATCCTCAACCAGAAACAACCCCATCACAATCGTTCATATCCCCGATTCAACTCGTCAGCACATGGGTGAGCAGAAGCCGTCCAAATCTGCGACCGTCTATTCAACGCCTCTCGGTAATCATGGCCTCGACCCCACAGGAACGGTCCATTGGAATCTTTCTGGCGAGGAATTGAGGGAGTTGGCTGTAAGTAGGGGAGAGGCCGTAAGAACGGCGCATGGGGCCTTGTTAGCTACTACTGGTGACCGAACAGGACGATCTCCTAACGACCGTTTCATAGTCAATGAAGGCGGACTGGCGTCGCAGGTTCACTGGAGCAAGGTCAACAGGCCGATATCTCCCGCTGCCTTTGATCATCTTCTCAGCATTACCAAAAACCATCTGAATTCGGCTGAGACACTCTTTGTCAAAGATATGCATTGCGGTGCAGATTCCCAATACGCCATGCCCGTGCGATTAGTAAGCGAGAGTGCATGGCATTCGGCATTTATGCACAATATGTTCATCCGATCTGATCGTGCTGAACTCTCGGAACATACTCCTGAATTCACTATCCTGCATGCCCCCACCATGCTTGCAGATTCAAAGAAAGACGGTGTAAACTCCGAAGTGTTCGTTGCAATATCATTCTCAAAGGGTTTAGTCCTAATTGCAGGAACCAGATATGCAGGCGAGATTAAGAAATCAATATTTACGATTATGAATCACATTCTTCCAGCTCGCGGCCTTTTGCCTATGCATTGCTCTTCAAACACATCCGAATCAGGGACAGCTCTCTTCTTCGGTCTTTCAGGGACTGGTAAGACGACACTTTCTGCTGACCCAGAAAGAGCCCTTGTCGGCGATGATGAACATGGTTGGTCAGATCATGGAGTCTTCAATTTCGAAGGGGGATGTTATGCTAAGATGATCAACCTATCAAAAAAGGACGAACCTGCCATTTATGCAACAACAAGAATGGAGTCCACTATTTTGGAGAATGTGATACTTGATGCAGACGGGATACCCAATTTCCATGATTCAACATTGACTCAGAACACAAGAGCATCGTATCCTATCGAATCGATTGAGAATCGTACCGATGACTCAACAGCTGGTCATCCGGACAACATCGTTTTCCTGACATGTGACGCATTCGGGGTGCTTCCCCCGATCGCAAGACTCTCTCCTGCCCAAGCGGCATATCACTTCATTTCCGGTTACACTGCCAAGGTAGCGGGGACAGAAATAGGCATCACCGAACCGATGGCAACGTTTTCCACTTGCTTCGGAGCACCATTCATGCCGCGCCATCCCAGTGAGTATGCCGATCTGCTGATAAAGAAGATAGCAGAACACAATGCTTCGTGCTGGTTAATCAATACTGGTTGGATTGCCGGAGGATATGGTGAAAGCAGTAGGATCAGGATTAAGTGGACCAGATCATTACTCAATGCCGCACTCTCAGGTGCCCTGGACGACGTCGTCTATGTGACTGATGAGAGATTTGGATTCAAGATCCCCGCAACTTGCGATGGAGTTCCATCAGAGATTCTCCAGCCTCGCTCGACTTGGGCGAACACTGAACTCTACGATAACGTGGCTAATGTCTTAGTTCAGATGTTCAATGAGAACTTCGAAAGCTTTGCAGAGGGATGCAATGATGAGGTCAAAGCCGCCGCTCCACGGATATATGAGACTCAAAGCCTCTGAGAGGACATCCTCTGGGCATCTACTGCGCAAATAGCAGCCATATGAACTACTTCCCTGACGCTATCCCCCCGCTGAAGCACATGCGCGGGTTTGGAAAGACCATCCAATATGGGCCCGGTCATCTCAGCTCCAGCAAGCCTCTGCAGAAGTTTGTAGGCTATGTTCGCAGATTCTAGACTGGGACATATCAAGACATTGGCGGGCCCCTTGAATGACATAAAGGGGAAATCGGATTGTTGTTCTGGAACTAGCGCTGTGTCTGCTTGCATCGGTCCATCGATAATGAGGTCTGGATCAATTCCTCTTGCTATCTTGATTGACTCCTCTATGCGCGTGGTTCGCAACTCACCACTAGAACCGAAATTTGAGAACGATAACATAGCTACTTTTGGCTTCACTCCGAACCGCCTCGCGAGGCTCGCCGTTCTTACAGCAATCTCAGCTAGAGTTCGAGCGTCTGGGTTGATGTTTATGGTCGCATCTCCAATGAACATAACCTGTCCCCCAACGGTCATCATGTAGGAGCCCACGACTCTGTGTGCGTCTCCAGATGTGCCTATGATTTTCAAGCAAGGTTTGACTATGTCTGGATAATTGTGACTTACGCCCCCTAGATATCCATCAGCATCGCCTATCCTTACCATCATCGGCGCAAACCAAGTTGGTTGTTTGAGCAGCTCAACCGCATCTAGCCGGCTAATCCCCTTCCTGCCCCGTAAATCATGAAGTTCATCGGCATAATTTCCACGGCGTCGCTCATCGTATCTGGGATCAATAATCTCACATTCAAAATCAAGGCCTAAATCAGTAATGGCCGAATGAATCCTTTCTACCTGCCCTAACAATATTGGAGTGCAAATTTTCTCACGTATGCAATGAGAGGCTGCCTTGATTATGGTGGGATCTTCGCCCTCTGAGAAAACTATTCTCTGGAGATTGCGTTTAGCCCTGTTAATCACGGACCGCATGACTGAGCGGGTAAGGCCAAGACGACTTTCAAGCTCCTCTCTGTACGTCTGCAAATCGAATGAGTCTGGATCGACTCTTGAAACCCCCTCCTCTACTGCAGCTTGTGCTACCGCCGAGGCCTCCCAGATTAAGACACGAGCATCGAATGGTTTGGGTATCAGATAGTCAGGCCCATATTGTATACTGACTCCCTCATAAGCCTCCAGAACATCATCTGGAACAGTCTCTTTTGCTAATCTTGAAAGAGCCAATGTGGCAGCCATTTTCATTTTCTCTGTGATGCTCGTTGCTCTAACATCCAGCGCACCTCTGAATATGTAGGGGAACCCGAGAACATTATTGATTTGGTTGGGG
>TARA_B100001113_G_scaffold344833_1_pt1 | contig 11417 bp, 16 predicted proteins | sample TARA_B100001113 | Tara Oceans TARA_B100001113 (sample SAMEA2622402) | marine metagenome | biome: marine biome (ENVO:00000447); feature: deep chlorophyll maximum layer (ENVO:xxxxxxxx); material: "saline water (ENVO:00002010), including plankton (ENVO:xxxxxxxx)" | depth 50 m | reverse complement strand
GTCATCACAAAATCAGACATTGCTTTTTTATCTTCATCTGTTATGCAATCTTTCATTAGCGGCCAATACATTTCACTCATAGTAACTCCTAATTAATTTCTGGAAATCCTGTATTCAAATATCTTTGATCTACAAAATTTAATACTTTATAAACACTTAATAGCTCATCTATTCCTTCTTCGACAGAAACAGAGACATCAAACCCTAAAGATTGTAATTTGTCGTAAGAAACTTCATAGTCTCTATTATCTTTATCGTAATCAAAATCGTTGTAGTGAATGTAACAGTCTGTCTTTTCTTTTATCATTTCGCATATATCACGTTTAGAATAATTTAAACTGTTCGATCCACAATTATAAACTTCACCTTTCATTTTGTCTGCATTATGGATTGCAAATAAAAATGACATTGCCATATCTCTTACATGTATAAAAGTTCTCATTGCTGTAGATTGGTAGATAACCAAACACCCATCTGTAACTGCTTTGTACGCTAGATCGTTAATTAGAAGGTCCATACGAAGTCTTGGTGATACTCCGAACGCAGTTGCAAATCTATAAGCTATTGAATTTTTATGTTCTGCCATCACAATTTCTTCAGCCTCTGTTTTTGTCTCACCATAAAGTGTTGATGGATTTAAAGGTGTTGTTTCTAGGCATATGCCGTCAACTTTTCCGTAATTAGAACCTGTAGATCCGAACAATAACAGCTGATCTTCTGTCATACAATCGATTACGTTTTTTGTACCTTTGACATTTATGTCTACAGACAACCTCTTATTTTTATCACATGCAAAATATCCTACAACAGCTGCTAAATGTATTACGACATCTTGACCTTTTATCGCTTCTGATAATTTTTCTGTATCTAATATATCACCTTTGATAAATTTAAAATTATTATCTTTAAAAAATGGAATTAAAATAGCACCGTCATACATTAATGTATCATAAACAGTTACTTCATGTCCACTTTCTAAAAGCAAAGATGTCAATTCTGTTCCAATATATCCTGCGCCACCTGTGATTAAAACTTTTTTCATACTGACTCCAATATTTTTTGTATTTCTTTATCAACAGTAAACTTTGTTTCTGATTGTAATAGTAAATTAATAAGATGCATTTGTGCTTCTTGCGCATGTCCTTCTTTTTGCATGTCTTTCATATCCATTGAATATTTGCCGTCTTTATCAACATTTTCTGCACCAGACTTATAATCTCCAACCCATCCGTCTCTATAAAATGATATGCCTGATAGATGCAGATTTTTAACATCATAATTTATAAGATCGAAAACTGCAGAGGTTGCAACATTTGCTCTTGTTTGCATCATCTCATGTAAATTTAAGTGATACAAAATATCAGCAGGCACATGAAAATTAATTCTATCTTTATTTAGATCTCTAAATTTTTTATTGTCATTATGAAAATAATCTAAATTGTACGGAAACTGTGATGCTAACCATTCAACACCTTTTGATTGCATATTTTCAATTTCATATTTACCGCCATTGCTTTCATGTTCCATCATACAGTGATACCTGATTGTTGTCTTTTTACCATAATCTTTCTGTAATTCTTCTGAAACATTCCAGCCTTTATTTAATCTTACAACAATATCATATTCATCTATTATTTTTCCTCTGCCCAATCCTTTCAAATACGGTGAAGGTCCAATAACAATTACAGATTTGTCTTTTACAAACTGATTAAATTTTGATGATATTTTAACATCATTTCTTACTGCTTGTAAATCTGATTTTGTTGTATCTAATCTGTTTCCAAACCTATGCGGCTCAGGAACATTAAATTCAATTATTTTGTATGTTTCCATATAACTTATTTTGTGATGCTTGTTTTTCTAAAGTCTTGTGATGATAAAAACACCACTGCTCTTCAAATGGTAAAAATGCGTCTTTATCTGCACCAACCAATCTTTCATGAACTCTTCTTGTCCATTTAATATCTTCTCTATTTCTATAAATTCTTTGTTGTGGATCTGGCCAGTTTACCCAACCTTCTTTGTTTAGTTGATAGCCCCACATTCTAGCGTGCTCTGGTGTTATTCCATTTACCGTGTTAACTCTTGGCACCCAAAATAAGTCTACTTCTGGATTCATTTCTAATAAGCCTTTTATATTTTTCATTAAAAACTCATTTGGCATCTCATCTGCATCGATATTAACAATCCACTCTCCACTACACTGACTGTTCATAAAGTTTTTGTGTATGCTAAAATCTCCTCCAAATCCGTGTTCTACAAACTTTATTCCGCTATCTAAATCATGTATGTATTCGTCAAAAACATACCACGTTTTATAATCAGAATGATCATCTATTATAACTAATTCGTCTTCTTTGTCTTTATGTTTTAGTATAAAAGGTATGAGCTCTGCAATTTCTTTGTGCTCATTGTGTGTTGTAACCGCGTAACTTATTTTCATTAAAAATCCGATTCGTCTATATTAATTCCTGCATCTTTTGTGATTTGGTAAAGTTGTTCTTTATTTTCATTTGTTAAGTCCAAAACCTTTGTTATAAAAACACCATTCCTATTTAAGATATACCATGCAAATGTTCTATATATTGGCTTTTGTGTTCTTGTCAACAAACTTCTCACTATCTTGTAAACACCGCGTCCAGACTGATTTCTTGCTTCTGCAACTGACTCAAAAAATTTATTCTTTTGTACAGCAGATAATTGACCGTTTGGTACTTTTGGTACTGCTGATAGCTGTATTGCATGAACTAGTCTAACAAATTTTCCATCTGACTTTCTTTTATATCTATGATTTGTATTTAATATTATACATTCACGTTTTCTGCTGACAGCACCTTCTTTCTTGCCTTTGTAACGAAAAGTTACTATTTGTCCTGTCTCTACTTTTCCCCAACTAATTCTTTGCATTGTTAAGATCTTTTGTTATTCCCATATCTTTTATCGCTGAGATAAAATCGTCTTTTTCATATTCATCTGCATTATCAATATCTAAGAAATTGTCATAACCTTTTGTTGCTTCTGTGTGTTCTTTTACTGGCTTTACTTTTGCAAAATTCCATTTCCAATCATTCTGATCACCATTTGGAAAAATCATTCCAAGCTTTCCCATATTTACAACTGACGGATACCAATAAATCTCTCTGTCATTATCCCACTTTTTTATTTGATTTATTAATACAGCTGTATTTTGATTTGCTTCTTTGTCGTGTTCTTTGTTAAACCTTGTATCACTCATATAACCACATTTAAAACACATAAAGCTGCTATAATCACCTTGATTGTCTTCAAAACAATGATCTATATCACCGCATATCGGGCACTGTATTACTTTTTCCATTTATTGTCTATCCACTCTGTCAATTCTATCATAAATAGGCAAAATAAACACATGTAAACCATTTCAAAGTTTTGCATAAATGAAGGTATTATCGTGAGTATCATACTTTCTCCAATTTAGGTAGATTAATTTTTGGTATAACAGTTTCTGTAAATTTAGGTAGATTATCATCTAATATTTTTCCTAGCCTTGTTACCATCTTATTAAAGCTATAATGTCCCCTACTATACATTGACTGTTTCATTGCATTTAATTTATGCTTTTTATAATTTTTTCTAACTTCTAGCATAACTTGTGCAGCAGCTTGATAATTTACTGTAAACCATTGTTGACCGTCTAAGTATATGCCTTCTGGTAGAGACTGTTTATCTATCTTTGTCATTTTTCCAGGAAGTAAAATAGAGTTAGGGCTCTTTATAAAGTCTACATGTCCACTCCAATTTGGAGCAATTACTGGCTTACCACTTAAAGAAGCTTCAAGCAAAGGTCTTCCGTAACCTTCGCCGTGTGTAAAAGAAATGTGTGCTTTTACTTTTGGATGGTTATAAAGATCATTGACCTCATCATCATATAGATCTGCATGCAGTAAATACACATTTGGTAATTTATCTTCTGGTACTCCTGTGGACAGCTTTATATCTCTTATTTTTGCCAATATTTCTTCTCTATCCATTACTGATGTTGATGCACCTGATGTTTTTAATATTAGTCCTGTATTTTTCTTTCCTTTAAAAGTTGCAAAAAATGTCCTTATAAGTGATGAGACATCTTTTCTATCGTGAGGCTCATTACCTTGCAGCCAATGTCCAACAAAGAGAAAATTCCAATTTTCTTTTATTTGTGACATTACATCATGTAAATCTTTTGAATATTCTGATCCTGACTGCTTCTTAAAAAATATATCAGTATCTGCACCTTCAAATAATACATCAACAGGCTTTACAATTTTTAATTCATTACCACTTTCTTTATCAGAAAATATTGTTTGCTTCATTACATCTACACTGAACTTTGAGCTTGCAAGAACCAAGTCCATCCTATTACAACCTTCGATCCAGCTTTGTGGTATTGCTGATGCCTCTAGTCCAGCTGTAATTCCTATATTGTATTTTCCTACTGGCGTAAATTCATTTGGAACTACAATATGAATATGAACATCCGGATTTTGTGGCATATCTTTTTGATCTTTTATAATACAATCAAAAATTGCTTTGTCTCTTGGGTTATCAATAACTAAAGCATTTTGTGGCGTGCTCCCCCAAGGTACAGTAAATATTTTTACATCATATTTGTCTAATTTTAAAAGTGCACTTACAACATCTCTTGAACGTGCTCCATAACCTGACCTTGTTGCGACTGGTGCCGTGACTAATACTACTGGCCGTTTCATGCAATCTCCTTACTTAATGTTAATCCGTTAAATTTAGGTATTTTATAATCCCATTTTGTTGCATTATCAATTGTCATTCTAGAACGTGGCTTAAAATTTTTCCAAGTATTCTCCATATCTTGTACAAATCTTCTGTTCATTTCAGAAGCTGTAAATCCGAACTCTGGATTAAGAACAAATTCTCTTCCTTTTGCGCCTAAGTCTTTTAAGCTGTCTCTTTGTTTCCAAGCAGATCTGATTTGTATTGCTACATCTTCTATCGCGGGTCTGTCATCAGAAATATAAGGAGTTTGTATTGATCCCTGTATTGACCTAGATGACGGAAATACTGGAAATGCCCATTCACCATGATCTTTATAACGTCCATCGTGATTTGATCCCCACTCTGTTGTATAATCTTCGTGTGTCAAATATGTGCCGTCTTCTTTCTTAAAACCACAATAGTCTTGCATACCGCCTGAAACATTTACAATTAAGGGTGTTCCTGTTATCAATGATTCTGTTCCCATTAAACCAAAACCTTCATTTGAACTTATTAGTATGCTTACATCTGCTATATTATACAGCCAGTTCATTTGCTCTCTTTCTAACTTTCCGCTTGAGAATGCGACATCATAATCAGGACACAAGTTTCTTACAACTTCTGGTAAGTCAGTTCCATTTTCATCAATAGGTGCTGTATGCATCATTAATAAACATTTGTCTGCGTCTTCTTTTGGTATAGAATCACAAAATGCCCTGTATGAATAAACAATATCAGCAGGTAATTTTCTTCTAATATTTCTTGCATTATAGAATATTACAAAATCTTTTTCTTTATTTTGTAAAGCAGCTTTTTTAAATTCAGAATATTCTTTTTTCTTATCATAGTCTTCACCAATTGGATAATAATCTTCCTCATTTATTCCGTGAGGAATATAAGTAACTTGCCAGTCTTCATAAGATGACCTAACGTTTCTTACAATATTGCATGTTTGCTTTGATATGTTAAACAAAGCGTCAACAGAATCATAATATTTCTGATTCCACATTGGATAAGGTAAATCATCCCAAATATTATAATACATAATTGGTATATGTTGTCTTATCTCTTGCTCCATTTGAAACAACCATCCCCAGAATCTTGGGTCTGTATAGATCATAATTGCGTTTGGCTTATAATAATTTATACATTGTCTTACAATATTTTGATCGCCGTATCCATTAACAGGATGAATCTTACAAAAAGCACCTGGAACTCCTGTTCTCTTTTGAAAATCTTCATCCATATCAATTGCTTTATCTGCATCCGGATGATTTATTGCACCGCCAATTTGTATCCAATTAAACCTGTGTACTGTTCCCACTACAAACTCACGAGACATATTACCAACACCTGAGGTCATCCTTAAATCATCACTTAGTAATAAAACCGTTTTTCGTTTGTCTCTTGGGATTACTTCGTATCCATTACGAATATCTCCAATTTCTAACATTTAATAACCTTTTTTATAATTTTCTTTTAGTTCTTTTACACCTGTTATAGTACTTTTAAATTCATCATCATTTAAAAATAAGTACATTGATCTGTTAACGAGTTTTTGTAACGTCATATTATCAATCTTACTAGTATTTCTAAAATTCTTATACAATTCAGAAAGTACTTTAATAGATGTCAATTTCCAATAATCTTGTGTTTGTGACATGATATAACATCCTTAATATATATTTAATAATATATATCACTTAATAATAGAAAAGTTCTATTTTTTATTATAATTGAAACTGTCAGAATCGTTTCTTTTTTGATGTTGCTTTTGCTTCGGTTCTTTCCAGTTTGAATTTATAAATCCAGAATAATGTTCAATAAAATTCATTGATTGTATTATTCCCTCTACATCTTCTGACGTTATGTGAAATCTATAGTCTGTATCTTTGTCTAATGATACATCAAGAAATACTCTTTCAGACTTACATAAATCCCATAACTTTATTGTTGTTTTTATCTTTAGCTTATCAGAATGTGCATTTACATAATTTGCAATCTCACCTAAATTATTAGACTCTTTACTGTAAAAACATAAAATAAATTCTCTAGACTTTACAACAGTATTTTCAATTACATCCCAAACAACGTCTTTATAGTCAGTCAAAAGAAAATCGCCTGGAATTCTAACAGTATTTATCATTTCTTTCCCTTATCACATATTTCTGGTGATTTAGCAAACTCACACCATTTACATTTTGTATTAACACCAAGTTTTTCATATGTAGCTTCTGTATTGTAACTTCCGTCTTTATTAAAACCTTCATTTATAAATAGGTCGACTTGCTTAAAAACTCTATTAATAGATACGTTTGCAGAAGGCGGCTCAAATCTTTGAATCCACTTAACAGGCCAGTCACCTTTGTCCCATACAATTCTTTTTATAATAATAAACTCAACATCAACCATTGAAATATCTACATCGTATTTGTCTGCAATAAACTTTTTGTAAAACAATAATTGACCTCGCTTCATTGGATCTGTTTTTTCTTTTTTCCAGCCCATTGTAGAGGTCTTTAGGTCAATAATTTTGATTTTACCTGTCTTTGTATTTCTCATTAAGACGTCAATATAACCTAATACGCCAACACTTTTATATTTGTCTTCTATCGGTACCTCAATACCTAATAGTTCCCAGTTCTTTTTTGTAAAGTATTCACCTCTGTGTCGTTTAAACCAGTCAAGTGCTTTTGCGCCTTGCACACAGAATTCAGTTAATTCTGATTGCTTAGAAAAATGTTCGCCGTCTGCATTTTTAACACCTTCTGAATAGAAATATTTTACTTTATCAACAAGCATATTTGGCATATCTATTTCATCTGCTTCTTTTATCGACTTATCATACATGACTGTAAGATAGTGCTGTATAACTTCATGCACTGCTTTACCGTAAACTGTATAAATAGAATCTGTAAACTTTCTATTTTTATCTATATAATTTAACTTCCACTTGTAAGGGCACTGGACATAAGTTTGTACTTGAGACCAACTTATTTTATTCATAATTTATAGCCTGTTTTTTATATTAGAATCTAACACTTTTTTCTATAAAATAAAAGGACTTTATTTAGAATATAGATATTCTTTATAGCACTCTGTATTACAATGAAAAGTTATTTCTGCGCCGTCTATCTGACTTCTTGCAGTTTTTTCTCCACCCTTTGTGTATGTAAAAGATGTTGCTGAAGGCATTTTTGTGTAAATATACGGTCTGTCTATTTGTTTTCCACATGTTTCGCACTCACATTCTATGACTGGTCTTTTGTATTTTCTTGGTCTTCCCATTTTATCTCCTTTTAAAATCTTTTATTTCTTGAAACGTAGTACCAATATCCGTTATCGTTTGGTGCCCACATCGCTTTTATATTTTCCCAACCCTTGTGGATTGTACAAAATTTTGTTTCTGTTCTTTGATGAGGAATCTCTACTTTATTTTTATATGTGTGTTCTGTCCCTAATGCGTCTGTAATTCTATATCCCCAAGTTTTAAAAATATATTCTTCAGGTATCTCTTCGTGAAATTTTCCATCTATATAATATACTGTTGTATTGTATTCAATTGCGCCACTTGGTGAATTTGCACATCCGAATATTGTCAACAATAGCAATATTATAGACAGACTTCTCATTTTCCCCATTTTCCATTCTTAACTATAGTTGCCATAATTCCATAATTAGAAACATCCATGTAAGCATCTTCAATTGGCTCATCTTTAACAAAAGCTGGCCTTTCACTCATCAATAGCGTCTTCAGCCTTTGTATCTTGTCATTCATACGAAACCATAAACCTGTAAGAGACAATTTAACATCTGCTTTTGTTTTTAAATCAGTTCCTACAGAAATATTACCAGGGCCATAATCTAATTGCTTTCTACAAAATGTCTCATACTGTATTCTTTGTAATCGCTTAAACTCTTCTGTCATATGTGGATACTCTGATTCAAGTATATCAACTGGATGTTTATTAAGATTCAACTTATGTGTTGAACCACTGGATTCTTTTATTACTTTCATAATTTTTTATCTCCTATTTTCTAACAATAGCTTCAAGCTGTTTATGAGAATGTGAATTTAAATGTGGTATTTGTTTTATTGTATCCATTTCTATTTTTGCAAATCTTTCCTCTTCATCAATTACAACAAATATGTATCTATCAAATTGTTTAGCTGCTTTTTGTTCAAGCCAATATCTTTTTTTCTTGAAGCCTTCTTGAGTTGACTTTACTTGATACCTTGTCCCATAATCATCAGTTATATCTGTTGGGCCGTCTGATGCTGGCCACTTTATATTTAAATAATTGCATGCAGCTATTTCAGAAAGATTGCCTATGTAAGTATTTTTTGTATTATTCCAATTCTTATCTTGAGCATTTTTTCTGTCACTGTCTTGTATTTTATATAGATTTTTATTTATAGTTTTCATAATTGTTCACATTTCATTTTATTATTTTTTAAAAATTTTATTCCGTCTGTAATTCGATATTCATTAATATACCATACTTCTTTTATCCCAGAGGCTACAATTAATTTTGCGCAATCTATACACGGTGAAACTGATGTATACAGTGTTGCATCTTTTGTTGATACACCATTTTGTGCTGCATAACCTATTGCATTTGTCTCTGCATGTAATTCATTAAGTGGCGACCACTTTTGATGATCTTTATTGTTTGTAGGTAAAGATCCCCAGGCATAAATTTCATTACAGTGTTTTTGTCCTGCAGGAACACCATTCCAGCCGGTTGATATTATTCTTCCATCTCTTACAATTACACAGCTCACCTGTGTTGACTCACAAGTAGACATTTTTTCTGTGCGCTTTAGTATATCGATAAAATAATTTTTGTAGTCTGGCATTATATTATATGTGCAGAATGTATTATTACAGAAAGCGTAGTTTCTTTTGGTATTTCATAATCTTTTATTCCAACAGCTTTTGCACATTCACCACAAAGATATTTTAAAAATTTATAATCATGTTCGAATATATTGACAACGTCTGAAGATCTTAGTGTTGCATAAAAGTTTAGTCTATCTTCTCTGTACATCATGTGAAATAGTGCTATACAAGAATCATCTGCATAAATATATCGCCTTGTCTTCTTTGGGTCTTGTCTAGTTCCGTACGGATTATCACCAATATTTTCTTTTGTTATAGTTGTTAACATCTTTGATAATATTTTTGTATAATATTCTTTTTCAGATTCAAAGTCAAATGCATCATTTATTGCTGTCATAAATCCATCACCAAGATCGACTTCTAATTTGACAGGATAAGCTTCATCATCAGAAGCAATTGCATTTAATAATACTTCTTGTGGTATATTTTCACCTGATGTTTCTAAATAGTCCAAAGCTTCTTGTAGCGGCTGATCTGATCTGATAACTTTTAGTGTTGAGAATTTTCCAAACTTTTTTATTATTTGTTCATACAGATTATTAATCGCGATGATGTCTTCCCAGTTTTGTATCTCATCACCCCTGTCATTATAACGATTATTAAGTACCTTTATATCAGGCATCAAAATTATCGTTCTATTGTTAAGATTATTTAACTCATTTCTAAGTTGTCTTTCTAGCAGCTTAACGTTAGGTCTATCATAATATGTTGAATAGACCATAGCACTCATCGTAGATCTATCTATAATATTGTATTTGTTATTTGTCTCTTTATGTATCTGGCTCATGAGTGTTGTTTTACCAGATAAGTCAGGACCTTCAAGTGTAATATTTTTAAGATTTAGCATAGTAGAATCTAACACTTTTTTCTGTTATTGTAAAGGTATTATTTTAAATTTTGCAGCATTTGTTGACATGCCCCACTGAGCATCATTATGAATATCTGCGAGACAGAATGTATATTTTTCTGGTTCTTTACCTTCATGAAAGTCACCCCAAACACGCAACCATTTAGTATTGTTCTGATTGTCGATTATCTTTAGGCTCCAGAATACTCTATTGTTTTTGGATTTCTTCTTTGTCTTATCAATAACAGAGAACCAGCCTTGTTTTCTAGCACCTTCTGGTATGTCAAATGCGCAAGGAACATTATGAAGTCTTATTTGATCCATAATTTCATCTGGAAAAACAAGATTATTTTTTATAGTTGAAGTCATAGTAGCATAGTTTTCTATTTTTTCCATTCTAGTCCAGTCAACAACATCTTTGTATTTTTCAAATAAACTATCAATATGATCTGATGGGAACTCACCTTGCTTTTCTAACTTTTTACGTTGCGTTTTTGTTAGTCCTGATTTGTGTTTTCTTAACACATCATAATTTTTATCATCTGTCAATACTTGCAATAGTTGATGATGATTGTTTAGCGTTCCATCTGTAAATTCTTCTAGTGAACCTAAAGCTTCAACAGTGCATAATGACTTTATTGCTGACTTATTAAACTTTGACCATTTCCAGTTTCCTTCATTGTCATACAATAATTCTTTAATATTCCTAAACGGTCTAGACTCCATTACTTCATTCATAGCTGCATCTCCTACACCTTTTATAGATGATAACGGAGGAACAAATGCATTTACTTCTTCTGAATATTCCCATTGTGTGCCAGAATAGTTAATATCTGCATCAACGATTTTATATCCGTATGATTTTATCTCTGATATTGTCTTTGTTAGTCCGTTTGGATTATTATTTTCAGAATCTA
>TARA_B100001113_G_scaffold116331_1_pt1 | contig 11430 bp, 10 predicted proteins | sample TARA_B100001113 | Tara Oceans TARA_B100001113 (sample SAMEA2622402) | marine metagenome | biome: marine biome (ENVO:00000447); feature: deep chlorophyll maximum layer (ENVO:xxxxxxxx); material: "saline water (ENVO:00002010), including plankton (ENVO:xxxxxxxx)" | depth 50 m | reverse complement strand
AAATAAAGCCAGTCCAACATTTTTAGATGGAAAAACAGAAAACATATAGCTCATATCACTACTATTTTCAATTGTCATTGTATCAAAGTCAGCATTTAAGGCAAAACCAACTCCAAATGGTATGGCACCAATAATTTGCCAAAATATGAAAATGATTAATGGACCAATAAGGAAATACCTCCACCAATTATTCTTTATTTTTATAGCGTTTTCAATATACATTACAGAAAAAATAAATTAAGTGCAATAACCATAAACAGTCCATAAAAAATTTGCAGGTAAATTGTTTTTAGATTAGAATGAATTAAATCTCTTGAATTATAGTTTTTATATAAATTTACAAAAGCTATCATCCCATATAAAAATAATAATGCATTACCAACATAAAATACATTTTGGTTAAAATTCAACAGATTATCAGCTAAAATTTCTGTCAAATAAATTGAAGATCCAAAAGCAGCTAAAAGTATTAATAAGTATCCCCATCTGGCATTTTTCTTGCCTAATGTAACAATTAAGTGATTTTTACCTGTTTTTGCATCACTAACTGTGTCAGGATACTGATTTATATACAATATATTAGTAGTTAAAAATCCGAAGGGTATACCTAAATATATTGCATTAAAAAACTCCTGAGAATACAGCTCAACCGTTGAACTTGAAATAGCAAAAAGTGCTCCTAAAGTTAAAACTGGGCCAAACGCTAAAAAAATTGCAATTTCTCCTAAGCCATTTCTAGAAACTAGTCTTAATGGTCTAGCTGTATAAAAATAACCCAACAAGCCACCAATAAGTCCAATAATTAATGCATGTTTAGCATTGGAAACATCACCTGTTACAGAATAACTATTATATAAAAGGCCTGCTGTGCATATGGCGGTATAAATAAGCATTTTTCTAGCTAATGACAATGTACCTTCAAGTGTAATTAAACCTAGCTCTATAGCTCTACTTCCACCTGAGAGTTGTGCACCTTCTAATACAGTTGAATTAAGGCCTGCATTAAAATATTCATTATTTGCTCCGTCAGTTCCATCTTTAACATCATAGTAATCATTAAATAAATTAGAGGAAACATGTAAAAAAACAATACCAGCAGCACAAAGTACTAATGACAAAATATTAAATAATCCATCTCCAGATCCAGCTAAATAAGCTGCAATAGCAAATATTGGAAATAAAGAAGCACTAGTGAACCCCCCCCTTGTTATTGCAAAAGCCCATTTAATAAATATTGTTGAAAACTTAATAGGTACTTTTACCTCTTCCTTTATTGGAATGGTTATACCACAATATCCTGTTTGAGGATTGTTTTTCCCATTCTTAAATAACGGAGTAATGCTTATAGCAGCATTAAATTTCTTTCCGTCTTTTCTAATAAAATATGTTTTAGTATTATGTTCGCCATTTTTAATGGCTGAAGAAAGCCACATTCCTACATTTTGAATTACTACCTCTCCAGATGAAAATAGAGAAACTCTTTTTTTCCCGATAAGTTCATCTTTAGGATATCCAAATAATTCTTCACCACCTTTATTTATTGTTTGTATGACACCTTCCATGTCACAAGTAATTACGCTTTTCATGAAAATTTATTTAAATGGCAAATGTAGCACATAAATAAATACAAAAACACACCATCTTATTTTTTTTGAAGCACCATAGTTGTGAGCTTACAATGGGAAACCAACTTTTCATTTTCATCATGAATTTGAATTTCCCAAATATGAGTAGTCTTACCAATGTGAAGTGGATTCGCCCTTGCATAAACATAACCATCTTTTACAGAGCGGATATGATTTGCTGATATTTCTATGCCTCTTATTGTGTGGGATATAGGATTAATAAACAGATAAGATGCTGCACTACCAACAGATTCTGCAAGAGCAACTGAGGCGCCACCATGTAATACCTTGTCAGGTTGATAAACTTTTTGATTGACTGGCATTTTAGCAACTAAATAATCATCACCAACATCAACGAATTCAATTTTCAGTGACTCCATCAAGGTGTTTTTATTTGTTTTATTTATAATAGAAAGTTTATTCTTTTTACTCATAAGAGATTTTATTACAAAAAAAAACGTGCCCAAAAGACACGTTTTTATAGAATTAAAAAAATTATTTGACCTCTTCAAAATCTACGTCCTGAACATCATCATCTGATCCTTTATCTTTCTTTGATGATTTCTCAGATTCACCAGCAGCCGCCTCAGATCCTTTAGCTGATTCAGCTTGAGCCTTATAGAGTTCCTCTGATGCATTTTTCCATGCCTCATTGATTTTTTCAAGTTCAGCTTTTATAGAATCTATTTCTTTTGATTCATGTGCTTTCTTCAAAGACCCAAGAGCTTCTTCAATTGATTTCTTTTTATCATCTGGTATTTTATCACCATATTCCTTCAACTGACTTTCTGTTTGAAAAATCATAGCATCAGCACTATTCAAAGTATCAACTTCTTCTTTTAACTTCTTATCAGATTCAGCGTTGGCTTCAGCTTCTTTTTTCATCTTTTCAATTTCATCTTCAGTTAATCCTGATGATGCTTCAATTCTGATGTCCTGAGACTTATTAGTAGCTTTATCAAGTGCAGTAACTTGGATTATTCCGTTTGCATCAATATCAAATGTTACTTCAATTTGAGGAACACCTCTTGGTGCTGGAGGCAAGCCATCTAAATGGAATCTTCCGATAGTTTTATTGTCCTTAGCCATTGATCTTTCACCTTGAAGAACATGAATTTCAACAGACGGCTGATTGTCAGCAGCAGTTGAGAAAACCTGAGATTTTTTTGATGGTATTGTAGTATTAGATTCTATTAGTTTTGTCAAAACGCCACCCATAGTTTCTATTCCTAAAGAAAGAGGTGTTACATCCAAAAGAAGTACATCTTTAACATCTCCAGTTAGTACTCCTCCTTGAATAGCTGCACCAACGGCAACAACTTCATCAGGATTGACGCCTTTAGAGGGTTTTTTTCCAAAGAATTTTTCAACTTCATTTTGAATAACAGGTATTCTTGTAGAACCACCAACTAAAATAACTTCGTTAATATCACTCTTATTTAAACCTGCATCCTTCAAAGCCTTTTTTACTGGTTCCATAGATCGTTTAACAAGTTCTGAACATAGTTGTTCAAATTTCGATCTAGTTAAGGTTTTTACCAGGTGTTTAGGTCCTGCATCAGTCGCGGATATATATGGTAAATTAATTTCTGTTTGTGTTGAAGATGATAATTCAATTTTTGCCTTTTCAGCAGCTTCTTTTAATCTTTGCAATGCCATAGGATCTTTTCTTAGATCCATACCTTGCTCCTCTTCATATTCAAAAGCAAGCCATTGAATTATTGCATCATCAAAATCATCACCACCAAGTCTAGTATCACCGTTTGTAGATAAAACTTCAAAAACGCCATCACCTAACTCTAAGATTGAAATATCAAATGTTCCACCACCCAAATCATACACGGCAATTTTTTGATCCTTATTTGATTTATCTAATCCGTAAGCTAATGCTGCAGCTGTGGGTTCATTAATTATTCTTTGAACTTTTAAACCAGATATTTCGCCAGCTTCCTTTGTAGCCTGTCTTTGAGCATCATTAAAATATGCAGGAACAGTGACTACAGCCTCTGAAACAGTTGTTCCTAAATAATCCTCAGCAGTCTTCTTCATTTTCTGAAGAATCATAGCTGATAGTTCTTGCGGAGTATATAGTCTTCCATCAATGTCAACTCTTGATGTATCATTATCTCCTTTAACAACTTTGTATGCAGATCTTTCAGCATCTTTCTTTGACTCAGAAAATTTACTTCCCATGAATCTTTTTATTGATGAAATTGTTTTTGTTGGATTTGTTACTGCTTGCCTTTTAGCAGGGTCACCGACCTTTATTTCACCACCATCAACAAAAGCTATAACAGAGGGAGTTGTTCTCTTACCCTCAGCATTTGGGATTACAACTGGCTCATTACCTTCCATTACAGAAACACAAGAGTTAGTAGTTCCTAAATCTATTCCGATTATTTTACTCATAATTATTAAATTTTATAGAACTAAGACAAGATTTATGCCATTAATTTATGCTGACACTATGTCAGTTTATTTGTTTTATATTTTAGTTACATTTGGGGCATGAAAAGAAATTCATACAAGAGAATTACAACTAAAACTCTCCACGAAATGAAAGCAAATGGAGAAAAAATCAGCATGTTAACAGCATATGATTTTACTTTTGCCAAAATTATTGATGCAGCAGATATTGATGTCATTTTAGTTGGGGACTCAGCATCTAATGTTTTTGCTGGTAACGAAACTACAGTTCCAATTACCCTTGATGAAATGATATATCACGCAAAATCTGTTGTAAAAGCTGTCAAAAGAGCTTTGGTTGTTGTTGATTTACCTTTTGGAACTTATCAATCTGATCCACAAGAGGCTCTTAGATCTGCCATAAGAATTATGAAAGAATCTGGTGCTCATGCTGTTAAATTGGAGGGTGGAATTGAGGTTGGTGAATCAATTACAAGAATTATTAATGCAGGTATACCTGTTATGGGCCACCTCGGTCTAACACCACAATCAATATATAAATTTGGATCTTACAATGTTCGTGGAGCGGATAAATCCGAAGCCGAACAACTAATAAAAGATGCTGAGAATTTAGAAAAAATTGGTTGTTTTGCATCCGTATTAGAAAAAATACCTGCCCAATTAGCAAAAAAAGTTTCAAATAAAATAAAACTTCCGCTTATTGGAATTGGTGCAGGCAATCATGTAGATGGACAAGTTTTAGTTTTACATGATTTGTTAGGTTTAACGAACGAATTTAATCCCAGGTTTATAAGAAGATATTTAGAACTAAATAAGTCCATTAAGGACGCTGTCTCAAAATACATTGATGATGTAAAATCAAAATCTTTTCCTAATAAAGACGAAATGTATTAATTCCGATGAATATCATTTATGAGGATAATCATTTAATATTAGTTAATAAATCACCAGGGGAGCTATCTCAATCTGACATAACAAAAGATCTTTCACTTGTCGATGAATTAAAAAATTATCTAAAAATTAAATACGAGAAAAAAGGAAATGTTTATTTAGGATTAGTAAACAGATTGGACAGACCAACCAGTGGTATATTAATTTTTGCAAAAACTAGTAAGTCTTTGACTAGGATGAATAAGCTATTTAAAACTAGAGAAATTAAAAAAACATACTATGCAATAACGGAAAAATGCCCAGGTAAAGCTAATGGTCAACTCATTAATCATCTTAAAAAGAACCAATCAAAAAATAAATCCTTTGTAGTGAACAGAGATGATCCAAAATCAAAAAAAGCAATACTTAACTATAAGCTGATTAAAAAACTTAAGAATTATTTTTTATTGAAGATAATTCTCGAAACTGGTAGACATCATCAAATAAGATGTCAGTTATCAAATATTGGTTGTTATATAAAGGGTGATATTAAATATGGAGCAAAAAGAGCAAATAAAGACAGAAGTATTTGTCTTCATTCATATAAAATTGAATTCATTCATCCTGTTTCAAAAAAAGAATTATCAATCATTGCACAACCACCAAAAAGTACTATTTGGTCATTATAAGATAGAAATAACTTCGTTTTTACTTATATTTTCTTATTTTTATGAGCTTGTACTCTTTTGGTGAAAGATAAAATCAAAATATTTGATACAACATTAAGGGATGGAGAACAAGTTCCAGGATGTAAATTAGAAACTCGTGAAAAGCTAAAAATAGCAGAAAAACTTGATTCGCTTGGTGTTGATATAATTGAAGCAGGTTTTCCTGTTTCTAGCCCTGGTGATTTTAAATCAGTTGTTGAAATATCCAAAGTTGTAAAAAATGCTAGTGTTTGTGGTTTAACTCGTGCTGTAAAAAATGATATTGATGTAGCGGTGGATGCACTCAAATATGCAAAAAAACCTAGGCTCCACACTGGGATTGGGACTTCTGAATCACATATTAAACACAAGTTTAATTCAACCCCTGAAAAGATATTGGAGAGAGCTGTAGAAGCAGTAAAATATTCAAAAAAATATATTGAAGACATAGAGTTTTATGCTGAAGATGCTGGAAGGACAAGCAATGATTTCCTTGCATTAATTTGTGAGAAAGTTATTGATGCTGGTGCTACAGTGTTAAATATTCCAGATACTACTGGTTATTGCTTACCAAGCGAATATGGTGACAAAATAAATTTTTTAAAAAATAACGTAAAAAATATTGATAAAGCAATTATATCTTGTCATTGCCATAATGATTTAGGACTAGCAACTGCGAACTCTATTGAGGGAGTTATTAATGGTGCAAGACAAATTGAATGTACTATAAACGGAATAGGAGAAAGAGCCGGTAATACATCACTTGAAGAAGTAGTTATGATTCTCAAGCAGCATGTTGAATTAGGATTAGATACCAATATAAATACAAAATTATTGCTGGAAACAAGTAAGATGGTTTCAGAATTAATGGGTATGGTGGTACAACCTAACAAAGCAATTGTAGGTGCAAATGCTTTTGCTCATAGTTCTGGGATACATCAAGATGGAGTAATAAAAAAAAGAGAAACTTATGAAATTATTGATCCTCACGATGTTGGTGTTAATGAGTCTTCAATTGTTTTAACTGCCAGAAGCGGAAGAGCTGCATTAGCTTATAGGGCAAAGAATATTGGATTTGACCTTTCTAAAATTCAATTAGATAAAGTGTACGGTCAATTTTTAAAATATGCAGATAAAAATAAAGAAGTTAAAGATTCAGACCTTCCAAATATAATTCAACTAGCAAAGATCTAAAATGGGGCAAACATTATTTGATAAAGTATGGGATTCTCATGTTATAGAAAAAATTGACGATGGACCTGATATTTTATTTATTGACAGACACATGGTTCATGAAGTAACTAGTCCAGTGGCATTTCTTGGGTTAAAAAATCGAAAAATTAAGGTTTTGTTTCCAGAAAAAACCTTTGCTACTGCAGATCATAACACTCCCACAAGAAACCAACATTTACCTGTCAAAGATATTCTTTCCTCAAAACAATTAAAAGCATTAGAGGATAATGCAAATTATCATGGTATTTCGTATTGGGGATTAGGACATGAAAAAAATGGTATTGTTCATGTTATAGGTCCAGAGTATGGAATTACATTACCTGGCGCTACCATTGTTTGTGGAGATTCACATACTTCAACTCATGGCGCATTTGGAGCTATTGCATTTGGAATTGGAACTTCTGAAGTTGAAATGGTACTTTCAACGCAATGTATTATGCAACCTAAGCCCAAAAAAATGAGAATAACAATAAATGGTAAGCTTAGTAAAGCTGTAACGCCTAAGGATGTTGCGTTGTTCATTATATCGAAATTATCAACATCTGGAGCTACTGGATATTTTGTTGAGTATTTTGGGGAAGTTTTCTCTAACATGTCTATGGAGGGGCGTATGACTGTATGTAATCTTAGTATTGAAATGGGTGCAAGAGGCGGAATGATTGCGCCTGATAAAAAAACCTTTGAATATATAAAAGAGAGAGAGTTTACACCAAAAAATGATAAGTGGAATAAAGCAATGAATTATTGGTCAACACTTAAAACTGATCAGGATGCCGTTTTTGATAAGGAAATACACTTTGATGGTTCAGAAATAGAACCTATGATTACATACGGAACAAATCCAGGAATGGGAATTTCAATAAGTAGTGGGATACCCAGATCAGAAGAACATGATGGAAGTAAAAAAACATTTTTAAAATCTCTTGAATACATGGATTACGCTGAGGGTGAACAAATTGTTGGGAAAAATATTGACTTTGTTTTTCTTGGTAGTTGTACAAACGGGAGGATAGAGGATTTCCGTGCTTTCACAGAGATAGTTAAAGGAAAGAAAAAGGCACCAAATGTGACAGCATGGTTAGTTCCAGGATCTCATAAAGTTGAAAAAGCAATAAAAGAAGAAGGATTACTTTCCATATTAAAGGAATCTGGATTCGAATTAAGGGAGCCAGGGTGTTCAGCATGTTTAGCAATGAATGATGATAAAATTCCAAGAGGAAAATACGCTGTAAGTACCTCAAATAGAAATTTTGAAGGAAGACAAGGTCCAGGCTCTAGAACTCTCCTAGCAAGCCCGATAGTTGCTGCTGCAGCTGCAATTACAGGAAAAATTACAGATCCACGTAAATTAATAGTTTAAAGATAAATGGGCTACGATAAATTTAAAATTCTGAAAAGCACTACTGTTCCTTTACCTATTGAGAATATTGACACCGATCAAATTATACCTGCTCGGTTCTTAAAAGCAACAGAACGAGTTGGGTTTGGTGATAATTTATTTCGTGACTGGAGATATAATTCAGATCATTCTATTAAAGATGATTTTGTACTTAACAATAATAAATTCTCAGGAAAGATTTTAGTAGGTGGTAAAAATTTTGGTTCTGGGTCATCCAGAGAACACGCTGCTTGGGCGATATACGATTATGGATTTAGATGTGTTGTTTCAAGTTTTTTTGCTGATATTTTTAAAAATAATTGTTTAAATATTGGTGTTTTACCTGTTCAAGTTTCCTCTGATTTTTTAGAAGAAATATTTAATAATGTGTTTAATAATCCTCAAACAAAACTCTTAGTTGATTTGGAAAAACAAATTATTAAAATAGAAGACACCAACCTAGTTGAAAGTTTTAATATTAATGGATACAAAAAAAATAATCTACTAAATGGATATGATGATATAGATTATCTTCTTAACATAAAAGATACTATTCAAAAATTTTCTAAAACTACTCCATTATAAAATGAGCAAAAAGAAAATAGAAATTATGGACACAACACTCAGAGATGGTGAACAAACCTCTGGGATGTCATTTTCTGAATATGAAAAACTAACGATTTCTAAATTGCTGCTGAAAGATCTTAAAGTTGATAGAATTGAAGTTGCGTCTGCTAGAGTTTCTAGCGGTGAATTTAATGCGGTAAAAAAAATTATTGATTGGGCTAAATCAGAAAATTTAGAAAGGAAGGTAGAGATTTTAACATTTATTGATAGTGGAATTTCTATAGATTGGATGATCAAATCTGGTGCAAAAATTCAAAATTTACTTTCAAAAGGATCAATTAATCATCTTAAATATCAGTTAAAAAAAACACCAATAGAACATTTTAACGATGTTGAACAAATCATTGAAATTGCTGTAAAAAACAAAATAGAAACTAATATTTATTTAGAAGATTGGAGCAATGGAATGAAAAGTTCAAAAGACTATGTGTTTAATTTTTTAGATTTTTTAAAAAAAATGCCCATAAAGAGAGTACTATTACCTGATACTTTAGGCATTTTAAATCCCGCTGAAACTTTTAATTTTTTAAATGAAATAATAAAAGAATTCCCGAATATTCATTTTGATTTTCATGCTCACAATGATTATGACTTAAGTGTTGCCAATACACTAGAGGCAATGAAAGCTGGTTGCCATGGCATTCATACTACAATAAATGGAATGGGTGAAAGAGCAGGAAATACACCAATGGCTAGTATTGTAGCTGCAATAAAAGATTTTTTACCAAATTTTACTGTAGCAATTAATGAAGAAGCTTTATTTAGAGTTAGTAAATTAGTTTCAACTTTTAGCGGATTTAGAATTCCTCCAAATAAGCCAATAGTCGGTGATTTTGTATTTACTCAAACTGCAGGGATTCATGCTGATGGGGATACTAAAAAAAATCTTTACTTTAATGATTTACTTCCAGAAAGATTTGGTAGAAAAAGAAAGTATGCACTCGGAAAAACATCAGGAAAAGCTAATATTAAGAAAAATATTGATGAATTAGGTTTAAAGCTTTCAGACGAAAACTTAAAAAAGGTCACTCAAAAAATTATTGAGCTTGGTGATAAAAAAGAAAAAGTAACTGCTGAAGACCTGCCATATATTATTTCTGATGTACTTAACACTCGTAATATTCATAAAAAAATAAAAATAATTTCATACTATCTCAAACACAAAAAAAATGAAAAGCCTTCTGCTGATATTGAAATTGAAATCGAAGGAAAAACATATTCCGCAAATGGAACAGGTGATGGACAATTTGATGCATTTATTAATGCTGTAAATAAACTTTATAAAAAAAACGGTTATATATTACCAATATTGACGGATTATTCCGTCACAATTCCACCTGGCAGTCATTCTGATGCGCTTTGTGAAAGTCTTATTACTTGGAAAAATTCTGAGAAAGAATTTATTACAAGAGGTTTAGATTCAGACCAAACTGTTTCTGCAATAAAAGCAACTGAAAAAATGCTTAATATAATTTAATATATGAATTTAAAAATAGCTTTATTACCAGGTGATGGAATAGGTCCAGAAGTGATTAATGAAGCAGTTAAAGTATGTAACGCTATTTCGAAAAGATTTAACCATAATATTAAATGGAATGAAGAATTAGTGGGTGCAGCTGCAATAGAAAAAACTGGAGATCCATATCCTGAAAGAACACATGAAACATGTTTGGCATCAGATGCTGTGCTTTTTGGCGCTGTAGGTGATCCAAAATTCGATAATGATCCATCACTTTCAGTAAGACCAGAAGAAGGACTATTAAGAATGAGAAAAAAATTAGGTTTATATGCTAATCTTAGACCAACCTTTACATTCAAGCCCTTATTGGATATGTCTCCAATTAAACGAAATATTATTCAAGGGACAGACTTAATTTTTGTAAGAGAATTAACAGGCGGTATTTACTTTGGAAAAAGAGGGAAAAATTTAGATAATAGTTATGCATATGATACATGTGAATACAATAAAGATGAAATTGAAAGAATTGCAAAAATTGGATTTGAATTAGCAGGAAACAGATCAAAAAAAATGTGTTGTATTGACAAAGCAAATGTTCTAGAAACCTCCAGACTTTGGAGAAAAACAGTTCAGTCGATGGAAAAAAGTTATCCTGATATTGATGTAAGTTATGAATTTGTAGATGCTGTTGCAATGAGATTGATTCATTCTCCAACTAGGTATGATGTTCTTATTACAAGTAATTTATTTGGAGATATTTTAACTGATGAAGCCTCTGTAATTTCTGGCTCAATGGGATTAATGCCCTCTGCATCTGTTGGTTCAAAAACATCTATTTACGAACCGATACATGGGTCATTCCCTGAAGCAACAGGTAAAAATATAGCTAATCCACTTGCGACCATTTTGTCAGCTTCAATGATGTTTGAACGAAGTTTTAACCTAACGGAAGAAGCTCAATTGATAAAAAAAATAGTGTTTGAATCAATTGAAGAAAAGATAGTAACCGCTGACTTATCTGTAAAAGGGAAGTCATTTACCACAAGTCAAATTGGTAACTGGATAAAGGAAAGAATAGAAAAAGGATAAAAATTACTTATCCTC
>TARA_B100001113_G_scaffold349705_1_pt1 | contig 11449 bp, 16 predicted proteins | sample TARA_B100001113 | Tara Oceans TARA_B100001113 (sample SAMEA2622402) | marine metagenome | biome: marine biome (ENVO:00000447); feature: deep chlorophyll maximum layer (ENVO:xxxxxxxx); material: "saline water (ENVO:00002010), including plankton (ENVO:xxxxxxxx)" | depth 50 m | reverse complement strand
TGTCCGTTTTTTTCGCTTACTAATAACTTTGAAACATACATCATATCTCTAATAGGTATACCAAGTTCGGAAACCTTATCCAGCAGCGTAGTAAGAATTACTCTTCCAGTATAATCGCCGGCGTAACATGTTCTTCTGTATGTGTGCGCTCCGAAGAATCGTTGATCCAGTTTACCTTCATCATTAACCGCAAAAGATGCACCCCAATCAACCAATTCATTGACTCTATTGGGAGACTCTTTTACGAGAGTTTCTACAATTTCAGGATCTGCAATAAAATACCCATCTTGATATGTGTCAACAAAATGTTGAATCCAATCATCCTCGGGATCGACATTTCCTAAAGCTGCATTAATGCCTCCAGCAGCTAATGTAGTGTGAGCATCATTTCTCACTCTCTTACCTATTATCATAACTTCGCAGCCTTTCTCATGAGCCCCAATGGCAGCTCGTAAACCCGCACCTCCTGAGCCTATTACCAAAACATTGCAAATCTCCGTCCGATACCCTCTATTCATTCCGTTCTCCCCTGATATATTCCAAGAAAATTAATGATATAATCTTGATGATAGGCGACTCCCATTATCAGATTATGCAAAGGTAGGTAATGTGAATTACTATTTCACATTTTCATTAGTGACTATATCGTAATATTGGGATGCCCGATACCCCTAGATTGGGCCCAATTCAAACTCCGATGGTACCGAGTGTTACCCAGAAAAATATATTTCCAAAAAGAGCGATCAAAAAAATAATTTCAATCACGATATCTTTTTTACCAAATCTCCATTTATCCCTGATTGACAAGAACAATCCAACAAATGCAATCGGCGTTCCGATTGTAACAGTGAAAATTGACCAATACAAATAGGAAAACCCATCATCAAAGAATATGTCAACTACTGGGAGAAGAAAAGCAAAAGTATAGTTGAATGTGATGATTAGTCCTAGTCCTGCTATCTTCCACCCTCGTAGTGAATATTGTGGGTTACCGCCCAGAGCTTCAGACATATCATCAGATAAGGGCCTCGCTTTATGATGGTCTTTGTCATCAAGGGGTCACTCAACAAATGTCCTAGCTTAATATCCATAACCAAATCCAAAGTTACCAATTCCGTTACTTAGCCATACCAAAAATAGAATCATCATCGATAACATCACTAAAGTACCATACATCATAACTCTCCTGTTGTTGATGTATTCGTAGATCAGGATACCAATCGCTACTAATGGTGTGATCATTAAAAGAAATATGAGATCCTTTGCCCCTCCTGAGGTATCTGGTACAAATAGCAAACCAAGAATTGGAGGTACAAGTGGCACAAAGAAGCCTTTCAGGAAATACCACAACCCCGATGATTTTCTATTAAGTTCCACGATATCAAACCCTAGGATTTGATTAATTAAATATTTACCTCTGCAAGAATGCGTTCATTGTAGCTTCAGGAGTTATAGTAATATTCAACAGAAAAACGATAAATTTTATTGTTATCCGCGAAAATATTGACTCAACAGCGAAAAAAACCGCATCAAATGACATATACAGATGTACAGCTATGCAAGGGATTCCCTTGCATGCATATACAGATACATAGGTAGGGTAGATGATGTCAGCATTAAGAAAGGAGATTATTATCAACCCTGAATATATAGAGCGCTTTGATGTACAGTTGTAAACATGTTTTTGAGAGACCAAAATTGGAAAAGATTACGGAATTTTGTGCAGATGGTGACCCAAATTATGCACTTGTTAATCTAAAATGCTCCATTTGTGGAGTAGTGGGGAGCGCTGTTGCCAATATCGAATGGGGAGGTATAATGATCGATTTTGAATGGTCAGATGGGGTTGATTTCGGACACTATCCTCCTCCTAATTCATCTTCATCAAACTAATAACTCGTATCCATCCAATAAACGGTGGAGTTATTGATACAGATACGTTCGCACAATTATGTTCGAGTATAGCGTTGGCCTGATTTGTGGTTATGCTCTGGCAAAGTATATGACACCGAGACTGCCTCGTCTAAAGACCAAGAAATATCATCTCCACCATTGGATATGGTGCTCGATGGTGCTCCTGTGTGCGTATTACGTCGGTGCACCCGATGTCGTATACGGTGGTTTGACCGGGGCCGTCTTGCAGGGATTAACCTACAAGAATTGGGGCATATTGGCATCATACGAGTAACTGGGATATGGTTAAGGGACATTAACATTAACGACGCTTCATTCTCAGAGAGAGTTGGGAGCAAAGCAAGTACACGTATCTTCTCATACAAAGGATATAATCTTCATAATCGAGTGGACTTCGACGTCGTTCCCAGTAAGAAAAAATGCTGGGAGACCTGAATTAGCATCAAATTCGCTAGCGAATACTCCTTATTACGATCATTCGATTACTCTGAATCGATTCATTAGCGTCATCAACTTATTAGGTACAGGTGCTAGATATACTCTCCCTGTGCCTCGAATTACGTTAACAAAACCTTCTCCACCAGCAATCTTTGAAAGAGCATTCTTACCCAACATTTTACTAGTAAATTGTAAAGATGCGTCTCTTGCAACGGCGAAACTTCCATCTATAGTCAATGTATCATTCTCCAGATGAATTACCTGTAAAGGGCCTTGTGAATGTACCACAACATTACCTTTTCCTTTTACTGATGTTTGAAAAAATCCTTCCCCTCCTGCAATCATAGACATACCCTTGTTTCGGAATATACCGACTTCAATATCTATATCTGAACAAATATAAGCCCCCTGATCGAGAATCATCTCACCTTCAATCTCGAGAATATGATATTCACCCAGTGTCGGGGGTCCAAAATATATCTCTCCCTTACCTTTGTATGTTGGCCTGAATATATCTTCTCCAGAAACCATTGATTTCAGAAATCCACCAACACTTGGCGCTTTTGTTTGCATCTCAATATCTCCTTTCATGTAATGTAATGCTCCTGATTCTGAGCGAATACTATCTCCACTCAAAATCACTTTAACCATCTTCATACCTTCAGCATCCACAATCTCAATATCGGCCATAATATTCGTTGACATCTAGTGTTGATTAAATTTGTTCCTGCATTAAACAAAACAGCGAACATATTTCTGCTCATACCCATGATTTTGCTCAAGATATCTGCGAAAGCTATCAATAAACTTTTGATTCTTATGTAATTGGAAGGGAGAAGGGGGTATGATACCTACGAGTACATGATCGCTTAGTGATAAATACATAATCTAGGGTTTACCTACATGTCGAATTTTATTGCAATAATAGCCACGATAGATAGCAATATTAAATCAAAAATGAACCTTAATCTAACAATTTTCCCGGTTGACTTCCACCAAACCTCTTTGACGTCTTCCTCCATGTCTGTCACTCTTCATCGATTACTTTTCTACTACTAAAAAAAGACCACATAGCAAAAGGAATTGACCAAAAGAATCCCCCAATTGTCCCAATAGCTACCACTGAGACTAAAGTAATTGGTTCATAATTTGGCATTCCAAAGAGAGGTCCAAATAATGGAATAACCGATGTAATACATCCTACGGGGATTAGAATTTTTAGACTAACTTCAGGCCAATTGGCAAGTTTTGATATTTGATTTACTATGAATGCTGAAAATAATGCTAAAGAAAACCAACCACCAAATAATACTGCAAAAGACCCAGGATCAAATTCAGGAAGAATGAACACAAAAAGAATCAGTATTGCGAGTATCGCACCAGTGGCTGAACCAGAAAAGGTGATGTGTTTCCAATCTGTCTTCCACCAAACCTCCACGACGTCTTCCTCTAATATGTCTGTCAGTAAGGGCGTCCCTCTATGATTTAATCGCAAGATATCACAGAGCATATCTAAAGTAGTATACCCTCACTTGATTTATGATGGGTCTGATGAAATCCCTTATCTTCGGTCCAGAGGAAGGAGATATAGAAGATTTGAGAAGGAAGTATGGATCGTCTCCTTCACAGTTTATCACATTATCAAATGGTGTTGTTGTCCATCTTAGAGATGAGGGTGATTCTGATGCTCCGTCGATTATCCTTGTTCATGGACACAGTGAGGATCTGTACACGTGGAACCGGCTAGTGAAGCATCTGAATGGAAGTTTCAGAGTTATCAGATTTGATTTACGCAGACATGGTTTAACCGGCCCAGCACCCGACAATGAATACAGCATTGAGAATTACGTTTCGGATTTATCCCTGGTAATCGAGCACCTCGAAATTGAAAGTTTTATTTTGGTTGGTCACTCTATGGGAGGAAGAATCTCGGTCAAGTACACTATGGCGAACCAAACCAGAGTAAACGGTCTGATACTTCTATCTGCAAGTGGTGCACCAAAGAAGGAAAATACGCCTCAACCCATGGCTCTAAGACTAATGAGGAATCCACTTGGTCGTTTTTTAGTCAAACGTATTTGGTCTAGAGATATGGCTAAAAAATCCCTTTCAGACATGGTATTTGATGAGTCATCCATTACAGAACAAGAAATAGATCGGATGTGGGAGTTCTCAAAATATCCAGGTAGCATGGATGCAATGTTTCGAGAATTTGCAGAAACCTGGGAAGATTTCAAACCGACAGAGATTGGAGAAATAGCCACTAATTCACTGTTAATTTGGGGGAAAGAGGATACTATTTGTCCAGAAAGCATGGGGAGGTGGTATGATTCTCAACTACCCAATTCTACCATGATTGGTTTTCCCAATATCGGACATAATCCTCAGTTTGAATGTCCAGACGAATGTTTCGAAGAGATTTCTGCTTGGATAAGACGCTTTATTAGTCTACAGGGGCTTCGTATTTGATCTCTTATCTTTCTGTTTTATTTCCGCAGGTTTCATTTTAAGATCCTGTTCACAGACAGTCATGAATACCGGAGAAGAGGAGTCTGGTTTCATCGATTTGTTCTTCGAGGAATTGCCTCCAGAAGAGATGAGTTCGCGAGCAGAACTATTCTATCAAAAAATGAATAATCGACGTACTACTCGCCATTTCTCAACTCGAGAAGTTTCACGTTCGCTGATTGAGTCGGCAATCAAAACCGCAGGAACATCTCCCTCTGGAGCTCATTTACAACCTTGGACATTTGTGGCAATTTCTAATCAAGAATTAAAGCGTAAAATTCGCCAAGCAGCCGAAGAGGAAGAAATTAAAACATACTCTGAGCGGATGCCAGAGGCATGGGCAGAAGTTCTCAGGCCTCTCGGTACCGATGCAGTCAAAGAACATATAACCGATGCTCCTTGGGTAGTTGTACTTTTTAGACAAAAAAAGCGATTACGAGATAATGGAAAATGGAGTCCAACTTACTACTCTCAGGAATCTTGTGGGATTGCTGCTGGATTATTTATAGCGGCAATACATAATATGGGACTAGTAACGCTAACGCACACTCCTTCTCCAATGGGATTTTTGCGTGAGATTTTACAAAGACCAGAGCACGAACATGCGATGTTGTTGATGCCAGTTGGATTTCCTGCAGATGCAGCAAAGATACCAGACTTAGATCGCAAATCTCTATATGATATCTCAGATTTTTTTGAGTGAACGTTTCAATTACACAGATTTTGAAAATTGACAATAAATCTAGTAAAGGAAACCGGAAAACAGGCAATGGTAGCGTTTCTCTCAGGCAAACTAGTAATTATATGCTGATATAAGATGACCGATGTATGCGCGGAGTCATTGAGATTGTACCAACACATGTTGTACGTGAGGGAGGAGGTTTCTTGGTTCGAAGACCATTTAGAATGGGGAAGATAATGAGTCCGTTTTTGTTAATTGACGAAATGGGACCAGTGAATTACGGACCAGGTGAGGCTATAGGAGCACCATGGCATCCACACCGCGGTTTCGAGACTGTAACTTACCTCCTTGATGGTAGAATGAGACATGAAGATAGTGAGGGCAATACCGGTGAATTGAATCCTGGAGATGTCCAATGGATGACTGCTGGAAGAGGTATCATCCACTGCGAAGAACCACACGAAGAATTCTTCAGAACCGGAGGTAAGATGCATGGATTCCAAATCTGGGTTAACCTTCCTGCGGCAAATAAAATGATGAAGCCTAGATATCAAGAAGTCCCTGCATCAGAATCTCCTTTAGTAGAGCAAGATGGTATTTGGGCACGAGTAATCGCAGGTGAATGTATGGGAAAATCTTCCAATATCGACACAAAAATACCAATTACTTTAATTCACGTCAGAATGGATAAAGATACCCGTTTAGTTCAAAAAATTGAATCGAATCTGAATGGGATGATTTATGTCTTTGGAGGAGAGATTTCGATTGAGAATGATATTAGAGTAAGAAAGCATCCAATGCCCTTCGGTATTAGGGCAAAGCAACAGATAAAGGATGGTGAATTGGCCCTTCTCTCCGAGGGAGGAGAAATTAATATCCGATCCAAGTCATACTCCGAGTTTTTGATTTTAGCAGGACCTGAATTGAATGAGCCCATTGAGCGGTATGGGCCATTCGTAATGAATACCAGAGAAGAAATTCACCAGGCTGTATTAGACTATCAAAATGGGACATTTGCAATAAAAAATAAAGAATAATGTCAATATTTAATACATCAATTGTATTTCAGATGCTGAACTTAACTCAATAACGCCAAGAGGTCCACTCCATTTGATTTTGTCATCCGGAACTATTAGCGCCCCATCTCCCTCACGGTATCCGAGTGTTGCTTTTACTGAGGCAAATGAACAATATAAAGTGGCCTTAGATGTGATAGTATCGATCAATTCTGTTACTGCTTTGGAATCTGTCCCCATTTCTTTGTCTAACTCTTTGATAAAATCAGGCTCTAGCAATCTTGTCCCAGAAGCTGCGAAAAAAACGCTTACCTCGTGGCCTTCTGTGATTGCTCTAGCGGTACATGCTATTCCTACAATAGTTTTCAAAATATCATTCTTAGGTTCTGATACAAAATTCACGAAGTATTTCTTGCTCATGAAGAAAGGCCAAAAGAATTTGCTATTTGAATTAGTGCCATGTGTTTCTATTTTCTATTAATAAGGTGTGGAAACAAGACAGGTACTCTATCCCTGTATTTTTGGTACTCCGGTTCATGTTCCCACTTCGCCAAAGCCCGCCTGTCCAATATCGGAATTCCGCTGACTTTTGTCAGTAGTATATAGACGAAAACTGGAGATATCCATGAGACCTTTTCCAGACCCTCAAAGCAGGCCAACCCAAAGATGGCAATACCTGTCCAGAGCATGATCTCTCCTAGATAGTTTGGATGCCTACATTGTGACCAGAGACCTCGGTCTATCCACTTGCCTTCATTCTCAGGAATGGAGTTGAAATTAGTTTTCTGCGAGTCCGCCAAAACCTCAATTCCAAAACCGAGAATCCAAATTAGAAGCCCAATGGCGTCCCAGATTCCAAGAGGAGGAGATGAGCCTGATTGGCTGTTGATAACGATGACGACATTCGCAGTTAGGAATATCCAAAGTCCTTGCAAAGTCCAAGGGACTAAGAATCTCACTGGAGATGTTTTTAGATTGTCAAACCGACCATCCTTACCTTTTTTATGAATCCTAAGAAATAGAAATCCGGATAGTCGAACTGACCAAATGATGACTAATGAACTAATTATTAATTCTCTATGACCAATCTCTCCCGACTCAGAGCCCGCCCAAAGGCTGAATGCAACTACTACTAGGTAGGTGACCCCACCAATGAGATCATAGAATCTCTCAGTTTGGTATATGGAGGCTGGAATCCATGCCATCCATTGGACTCCAAAGATAATGATAGCAGACCAGGTTACTGAAGGTAGTCCTTTAAAGTTGGTTGAATTAGCATCTACAGCGATAAGATCTAGCCCAACAATGAGCACTGCTGTGGTAAGCACTATACCAGTCAAGCGGTAATCGTCGCCCCTCGTGTTCATGTCTCGGTGCACTGAAGATTAGCAAATAATATAATGGCATGAGATTTAAAATAAAATCCGGAATAATCTATAAGTATAATTAGATTATAGGGATTTTATGAAGTCAATTTCACGTAGGAGGATGACGAAAAGCCCTATATTCTGGTTAATTGTAGCAATTATACAGCCATTGGTGTATTTCATTTCAATGGATTATTTTGGTCAAGTTATTGCGATAATTATACCTTGGTTATTTCTGATTATATATATCGTTTGGAGACGGATTGATTTATGAATAATGGTAAATAATATTGATATTGGTAGAATAGATATGGGTGAAAGGAAGTGCGCGTTCGATGGTTGTAATGCACTGGAATTTAGGGCAACTGGATATTGTCTAAGACATGGGGAAAAAGGTTTGAATACTAAAAAAATCAGAGTTGTGGAGGTTCCTAAGGATGGAGAAAGAGAGGAAATAAAAGCTGAGTGGATATTGTTCCTCATTGGAATTCCTATCTCATTTTTTGGATATAGACTTCTGCAAGTAGAACCAGTTATACACTGGTATGGAGAATTAATCAATCTGGTTGTCAAAATCTGTGGAGTAGTCTCGCTTGTTGTCGGTACAATTTTTCTCTTAATGCCAATAATTGAGAAGTATGAATATAAAATTAGAAAATCATCAAAATCCGAACTTTCATTCGAACCGTCGACGGGGATGTACTACTTTCCAACTAACCAAGAACGTCCTGAAGAACAAAAAGCCTCGGAGGAATAAGAAATGTGGTTGTTGGATTTAACAGCGAGAGGGTGGGGAAAAGATAGTTGGAGTGAATTAAGCTTCAGCGAGAAGAGTTTTACTATATTCATTATTTTTGATTTGATGATTGTAACTCCGTTTATCGTATTGGATTTGCTGGATATTTCTGGTTTTATTTGATTGTGTCATAATCTAAAACATATAGAAATTCATTCTTCTTCGGTAATTGCAAAAATACCTTTCCTAGATGTCCTGAACCAAAATAAAAGAGCTAAAGCCCACATAATAAAAATAAGGCATACATCGATATTATTCAATTCAAAATAATCTATAACAATATGCCCAAGTACAATTGTGAAAAGTGGCCATGCAGGATGAATATGAGATGATTGTTGTTTGCTGGACATGACTAAATCTTCTATTATATCCTAGGATATTAATATTAGGCCGGCATAAATTACTTTAGTTTTGAGAATATATTACAAACAATTCATACATGTGAGTCCTATCTCAAGTCGATGAATAGTAGTGATGTTCTAACATTTTGTTTCAGTTCATTTATTCTTTTGGCGATAATTATTGCCATCAAGAATGGATGGTTCAAATCTGCTCTCGCTCTGCTTTTTTGGGGATAAATAAATTATTACCTATGATATTAAGCATGGTTCAAGGGATTTTTACTCTTACTTGTATTATTTTGTATTTTTGTAGACTTGATTTAAACTTCAAACTAAACTTGCGGTTCAGATTTTTTAAAGCTTAAACGTCCTACAATAATCATAGCAATCATCAAACAAATATGTATTAGTGGAACATAAAAAAGATCAAATCTATTTACTCTTATGACCATTAAATACCCAGTAAGTATTGCCATAAATCCTGGTAATATCGCTAAACCTTGGAGTAATCTTCTAGTTTTTGGCCAGAATACTAAAAGGAATGCAATCAAACATATTGGTATTGTGACCATAGAAAGAAAGGTTGCTCCTAGAATACCACATGCCTCAGGGCCAATGCATAATCCTTGAGCAGGAGTTGGAATTAATACTATAAAAATTAAAACCGTAGTGAAAACTACTGAATTATGATTCTGAGAATATAATTTTGCCATATTATTTGGTTTGTATCAAAGCACTTAGTCATTTATAGATATCAAAGGTTAAAAATTACGTTTCTTTCATTTAATCTCTGAGTCATGTTTTTCTAATTACCACAGCCACATCCAGGAGTATCGCAAGATGATGGGTTGACTTCTGCCTTTTGTTTTGTTTTTTGTTTCATCTTTCTGAGTCTTGCTAAACCCTTAAAGCCACGTGATTTCATACCCTGCGCAGAACAGAAACGTACAAAATATTTTTTATTATATAACCTAATCCTAATAGAAATTAAGAGTAAATTAATCTCCCTTCCATTCCACCTGCCACTTCGATTACTTGACCTGTGACGTGTCCCGAAATTTTGTCCGAAGAAAGAGATACGCAAACTCTTGCTACATCAACCGGTGTCGCCAATTTCTTTAGAGCCATAGTTGCAGTGGCTAGATTTATTGTATTTTCATCAATTCCATGTTCTACTTTTTTTGGAGTAATTGTCCATCCTGGTGCAACAGCATTTACTCTTACATTACCAATTGTAGCCACTTCGTTCTTCAAACTCATTAAAAGTCCGGTTGTAATTGCTCCTTTTGCAGCCGCATAGTCTGAGTGACCTGCTTCTCCATAAATTCCAGCAGTAGAACCGATGAGTATCAAAGAACCATTGCCGGTATTTTTCGCATTCCTTAAGAAATGCTGAGCTGTATTTACAGTAACATTTAGATTATTTTGAAAAGTAGAATTCCATCTATCTAATTTTATTTCCCATAATGGAGACGGTTTTGGAGGGTAATATCCAGCATTTGCTATACAAATATCTATTTTTCCATATCTTGAAATAATGGCATCAAACATTTTAATGGTTTCTTTTTCATTGGATAAATTTGCCTTAGTGGCAAAACCACCAATTTCATCTGCCAAAGAATTGGCACTTTCTTCTGAATTATTGTAATGAATTATTACTTTAGCACCTTCAGCTGCAAATTCTTTACAGATTGCTTGTCCAATTCCTCCTGCTCCTCCTGTGACTAAAACAATGGAGTCATTGAGTCCTGTGTCCATCATTAATTCGAATGAGTAATTCTACTTAGTATGCTCGGAATATGTAATGTCAACAAAAAAAGTATTAATTATTCAAAAATGAGGATTCATAAGTAAGTATGATGTCTTAATCATATGAGAGCGATAACTACTGATTTGGGAGTAGCTGCATGCATCGTAAAGAAAGAGAAGATATTGCTTGTTAAAGAATCTAGAGGTTCAAAGGCTGGCTTATGGGGTATGCCCAAAGGGGCTGTTGATGAAGGAGAAGCACCTGCAAAAGCTGTTCTTCGTGAATTGAGAGAAGAATGTGGAGTTGAGGGAGAAGTCATTGGCTTAATTGGTGTGAGAGAACGAGTTGAAAATAAAATTCCTGGTATGTTCTTAGCTTATTCTGTGAAAATAAATGAAGATGAAATTAAAATTGATCGTGATGAAATATCAGATTTTGGATGGTTTTTAATTTCGGAATTCGAAGATATCAATTGGATAAGTGAAGCAATGGAAAATATTGCTAAAAGTGCAATCAAGGGTAATTTAGTGGAAATGACTGATTACACAAAGCAAAAAAATAATCATTATGTTGTCTTTTCATAAAGATTATTTTTAGAATACAATACCCATCTTTTCTGCCATTGGAGGCATTTCTC
>TARA_B100001113_G_scaffold77720_1_pt1 | contig 11450 bp, 11 predicted proteins | sample TARA_B100001113 | Tara Oceans TARA_B100001113 (sample SAMEA2622402) | marine metagenome | biome: marine biome (ENVO:00000447); feature: deep chlorophyll maximum layer (ENVO:xxxxxxxx); material: "saline water (ENVO:00002010), including plankton (ENVO:xxxxxxxx)" | depth 50 m | reverse complement strand
TTTGATTCCGATAGTGCGGATGATTTGTTAGCATCTCTTCTCAATCAACCAGGTGCAAGATTCGGTCAAGGCGAATGGGTTTGGACAATTGTCGCACAAAATGCAGATCCGGACTCACTTGTACCGGGAGCACCAGATCCTGATGGAGGAAATGATTGGACATTAACAATCGTAGTCACAGTATTGACTCCGATATTAACCGAAGTTGCTTACGACCGAGTCAGTTGAATTGTATCGGTTGTACAGTTTTCCAGTTTGAAAATGCAAGCTTCTTAGCTTTACCATCTGCAATAATTGGGTGAATGTGGTTAAGTCTGCCATGCATTCCATGGACGCCGAATTTGACTCGAAGCTCAACTTGGCGGTCTCTCTCAGCCGCCTCCATTTGCTCATCATCCAATTCAACGCTAACCATCTCTTTTCCAGTAGTTGCAGAAGAAATCGAGAACCTGTTTCCATTTAGGTGAGTGCGAGGCTTGAAATCCATATCATCGGGGTCATTCATCCAAACTTCAACATCTATGGAGAGGTAATTTCGAATTCCTACTTTCTTTATTTGGATGGAATCTACCATGTTGACCGAAACCTGCGAGAGGCCGGTGCTTCAAAATCTCTCGCATTGTTTGGGACCAGTGGGTAAACGACCTAGTCTTTGATATGGGTTGACTGCGATTTTGTAATTATGTCACCACCTACACGAGGCCAAGGTACACAAAAAAAGGCTAGACTACAGCGCTTGAAGGAAGAAATCAAGAGGTTTGTATTTGCGAATCCAGGTTGTAGCGCCCAGACAATAGTTGCTCATCTTACTCATGATAAAAAATTGAGAAATCATGGTTTAACTCCAAGGAAAGTTGGCTTCTTTATTCCACGTCACATGAACTCACAACTCAGATGGTGGCAGGACCATGTAGCTGGAAGGAGAGTATACGGGCCCGAAGACAGTGAATAATCGACAATCTCAAGTCACGCCTTCGCTGCCAATGATTCATGGGTGGCGTAACAGCGTACTTTGATTTGGACGGCACCTTGTTGGACGCGTCTAGTGAAAAGACGTTGACAGGCCTTCTTTCTCGCAGGCGACCTTGGAGGATTCCTTTGGGGGCTACAATGTGGTCACTAGGGTTTGTTGGGAACTTGCTACGCGGCCGCTCTGTTTACGATGCTGCAAGAAATAGAGGCCATCTTGCAATGACTAATTGGGGAACTTTAAGGCGTTATTCGGCTGAATTAGTTGAAACAAAATTGTCAAAAAAAGTTAGTTTAGAAGCACTTGAAAGGCTTGATTGGCATAAACAACAAGATCATCGGCTAGTCTTGGTAACAGCCACGGTCATGCCGATGGCACAGGCGATGGCAGATTATCTTGGGATGGATGCTGTTTATGGCTGTGGCCCGAAAGAGATGAATGGAATATTATCCGGTTCTGAAAGAGGATGGAGCGTACCGAGGAGAAAAGGCAAGGTTCCAATTGTTCAGGCCGATGCAGAAAGCGTTGGTCATAATCTATCGGATTGTTGGGGGTACGGAAATACGCACGCAGACTCCTTTTTCATGGAGATAACAGGAAACCCTGTTGCTGTAAATGCAGAAGGCCGCCTGAAAACCATTGCAAAAGAGAAAGAGTGGGCTCAATTCGAATGGCGTGCGTGATGCCCGTCGCGCTTAAATGGGAAAGGCAGGTCGCCGAGAATACACTGGCCCCATAGTGTAGCCTGGATATCACAGTGGCTTGCGGAGCCACGAACCCGTGTTCGAATCGCGGTGGGGCCGCCATCATTCTTCTTCATTGACTAAGGTCACTTTTTCATTTAGTGCAGCCCTTGCTGAAGAATTCAATATTGGAAGTGCTGCCATTGCAACACAAATGGCCATACAAACTCCGCAGATATAGGAAAGCAATTCATTCACCACTGTAACTTGTTCAGGAAGCATTTCTGCGGAGACTTGAGTCATCATCCAAGACCCGCCGAATCCACCCAGCAAACCAATTATTGCACCTGCAAGTGACAATTTCACACCTAGAATATTCAATCTGAAAAGAAGGATTCCGCCTGTCATTACAAGCAATCCCCCTGCCATTAGGGAATATCCTCTAACAGAGTATGCACCATCTTCTCTGATTTCATCATGATATTCCTGATATTCCTCGGCTGTAATATTGATTTCTTGATTCTGATAATTTTCGAGTATATCGTCGAGATCGGCTTCTGGGAAATCTTCTGCTTGGGAATTTTGGAAATCTCCCCATCCTGTAATTAGCATCAATATAGATCCTAAAACCAACAGAATAGCGATTGTTTTGGGTCCTTTTTTGTCTGGCCTTGGAGCAAATAGGGACATAGGAGGGGCTAAGGCATCTTCGCTGCTCATTCTAATAGATACGTCATCAGTCATTTGTGCAAACCTCCAGTCCTTCACGCAATTTATCTGGAATTGTTAATGATTCCATATTTGTCATACTTACACAAACAGTAACTTGTTCACTGGACCAGAGTAATTCTCCATTCTGGTTGTGAAATTCGTACTGCCAAGTACACGATTTATTCCCAATTTTGGAGATCCAAATAGTAGCAGTAACCGTATCACCGTATATGAATGGAGAATGAAATTCAGATTTGATGTCTACAACTGGAAACCCGACATTCATTTCAGATAGAATGTAGGGATAATCTACTCCACAAATCTCCAGCCAAGCTTCTTCGAAGAAGCGATGAGCAAGATCGTATATTCTTGGGTAGAATGCAATCCCTGCCAAATCAAGCATCGGGAAGTCGACACGTCGAGTCAAGCGGACTGCCATGAAACTGCGAGCAAGACGAAGTTATTCAAGCATCCTCGGGCTTGGGCCATTTTTTAGCCAATACTTTGGCAAGATCATCGTCGAGTTTTGCATTCCACCAGTCGCTCCCTTGCCAGATAGCGTACCGGCCACGAATGCCGCGAATATCAGCGCCATCGAATGAACAATTTCTGAAGTTTGAGAGATTAAGACGTGCTTTCCTCAAGTCAGCCCCTCTAAAGTCGCAGTTATCGAATGCAGATTTCATCAAGTCTACTTCTACCATTGAAGCTCTTCGAAAATCCGAATCGGTAAAATTGCCCTCTGTAAGGTCAGCATTGTCGAGAATACATCTCCTAAAGTTCGACCGAGGATGATTTCCTCTTCTTAGCAGTTCACCAGCGTGGTTTTGGAAGGACCAATCAAGCGGAGTTTCCTCATTGTCGGTACTGCTGCCCGACATTACCATGGTGTCACCTCAATATCTACTACGCTTGTCTAAGTGAGCCCTTCCTTCAGGCGTTAGAATTGCGTAACGGTTCTTTTCTTTAGCCGAGGGCGGAGTCACTAAAAATCCACGCTCTCTCAATCTGTTTAGATACAGTGAAAGGTTACCAGGGGGCTCTAATCCAGCATCTTCGAATAGTTGGTCGATAACTCTAGGAGGGCTGTCATTAATTCCTTCAACGTCTCTGAGGTATTGAATCGCTCCCAACACTTGATCCGGCTTTCTAATCAAACTACAGTTTTCGATTAGCGCTCTAAATGAAGAACCGCGCTCAGGTAGACCGGCCTCTCTGGCGGCTTCTACTGCGGCTTCTATTGCGCGTTCTCTTGCGTTTCTTATTCTTGAAAGAGCGATTGACCATGTATCATCTTCTTTGATTCTAATCAATCTCTCGTCCACGCTATTTTGAGCGCCTGAGAGATCAATTTCAACATCTCCGGCTTTAATCAGAACCTTTGCCTCTTCATACATTGTTTCACCCTCATTTTTGGCGACTTTACGCCTGTTGATAACTATTTCATCAGTTCGCTTTCACCCACTGATTCATTACTATCTGGACCTAAAGGCTGTATTAAAGGCCTGTTTAATTCAATAAGATGTGTTAAACCTCAAACCTCAAAAATAACACTATGGAAATGAATTTTAATTCCACTATTTTGAAGGTTGTTTCCTCAAACAAGGAGAAGGCACTTGAAGGGGTGGTTATTTTCAGTTAATGCCACGGGTGACGTCATGAAGCGAACCTCTCCGATTTTGATTGTATTTCTTTTGCTATTATCATCTGCTCCGTTGGGGCTTGTTACTGCCTCAGGCGAAGCTACAAGTTTCAATACATTTAGTGGGGGTCTTGCTACAGTTGATGTGACGCTGCAAGGAAGCACTACCAATAATTCGACGACAATAGATGTCCCGCGAAACGTGACATTCACTTCAGCAACTTTCGAGGTGAGCGTGGATTCGACAGAGGATAGCCCGGGGCAATTATGGATTGATATTAACGAAGACGGAATCTTCGAATGGGAGTTTACCGCTACTGGCTATGGAGATATAGGCCATCAGAACCAGTTTTATGACGGAAATGAATGGTTTGTATCCCCGGTGGCATCTGGAAATTCGACAGTGCCGGGTGTGTTGATTCCTTCATCATCCACACTTCAATCTTCAGCACTCGAAGCGAAATTTTCTCCACAAGCCGGTGGCGGATTCTTTCCAATAGGAGAATACCAAGAGGTAATAGAAACAGATATTGATGGTGATGGGAATCCTGAGCCGATGTTCTTATCTGCGATTCAATCCAATAATTCAACCACAATTACATGGGCAGATTGGAGCCCGAATTCTAGTATCTCAACAATTACTCCTATCCAAACTTGTGATAATGCAACTTCAATTTCTGTAGGGGATATCAATGGCGACGGAGACGATGACATAGTTGCATTCGCAAGCAACTCTGGCCAAGCTTGTATTCACATGGCTAACGGATCGACTTTTGATCCAGTCCAGAACTCGACAGTGATTGGTGGCATGGTAAGTGCAAAACTTGGCGATATAGATTCGGACGGGGCTGCTGAAGTAATTTCAATAAACTCAGAAGGCAATCTTGCCTTCCAATCATGGAATAACTCTACTTCCGGATTATCTTCTGCAGTAACTCAAAGAGTAGATTCTAACGAGTCTTCTGGAATCTCCATGGGTGCAAATTTGGTGACATTGCTAGTCGATGATTTCTTTGGTAATGGAAACACATCAGCTCTAGTAATGGATGACACAGGATATTGGTCGCTCTGGCAACATTTCTCAGGAGCTTGGGGTGGTCCAATTACAGAATTTGATGATATCTCAAGGGATGAAATATTGACCGATCTAGACGGCGACGGTGATTTGGATTTGTTTGGAGCAAATGATGCTGGTTACGCTTTCAGAATTAATGATGGCACAAAGTGGGATCTGAATTCAACACAGAATCAAATATACATGGCCAATTCAACCATTTCTGATTTCAATAATGATGGAGTTTTGGATTTGATGACGCCTATTCCTGGAGTCAGTGACGGAAGCAGTTCAACAATCGAAGGAAATATTTCTCTTAGGGCAATAAATGCGACAAATCTTAGCGCTCCGTCTATGCTTCAATTACAACCTTGGTCAATCCCAACCTCCATTTTAGTAATGGACATGGATGGAGATGGTGTTCTAGAACATGTCGTTTCTGCCGGTGAATCAAACTTGGGGGCATTCATTGGAGGATGGCACAGCGTAGAACTGGACGCAGATGGCGACGGCTCTCCTGAAATGAGCAGGGAAGGTTATGCTGGAGATTCAAGCAATGGCCTAGAACCACTGGCAATGACCGATGACGCTGATGCAATCCGTGCAGATCTTACTCAAATCAAAAGTACTCTGCCCACAGTAACTGACGAATATGGAATCTCAATGGTGAATTTCACAATGGGAGTAAAGTCCTCAGGAGACGGTGCATTCAACTATTCGAACATGGACATAGGATATGATTGCGTATTTTTAGTAGATCAAAATCCACATGTAATGGCTAATTTATCTAATTCATTTAATCAACAAATGACCGGAGGAGTTGGTAATTTCACTATTAGTATCCCGGTCAATTCCACAAAAGCCGGAGAGATATCTCTAACCAATATATTCGGAATGATGATCCCCGGTGCTCCAAATCTCTCAATTCCAATTACACCAGTGGTAACTCTTGTTAATGCAACTACTGAAGAAATCTTAGTATCTTGGAATGATTCAATAGAATTCGGAGAAGATTTCATTGAATTTGAAATATTTAGACTCGAATCACAAAATGAAACCTTGGACCTGAACAGTGTGTATAATCGAACATTTTTGAACGAAATTAGAGACACAAACGTCACGGTAGGCTCCACCTACTGGTACGTTGTTCGATCAACTCATTCCTACGGCATAGCGTCCAATTTATCCAACATGTTGCAGGTAACTGTTCCATATCCTGACCCTCCTTTGGCAGTTAGCGGCCTTAGTTTAACAGATGTAGATGGCGACGTAGGAGGCGTGTTAGAATTGAGTTGGAATCATTCACAAGATCAATTCTCATTTTATGAGATATATCTTGAGAATTTACAGTTCAGCAGCATCTCTGGTTTGAGTCCGGCTGTAAATATTACATCTGCCAATAACTCAACCATACTTTCAGGTTTGATTGATGGTCAAGAATATTGGGCAGCAGTTGTTGCGGTTGATCAATATGGAAACAAGACCACTGCAGTCGAATCAGTTGGTCCAGCCTATCCAAGAAACGATCAACCGTCAGTGGTTAATCTCCAACTTTCTGTAAGTCCAGAAACCTCACTCGGATCTCCCTTTACTCTCGAAGTGACGGCAGAGATAGACGGAACACAAGTTACACCATCTGGAGATATTGTGATTTCAATGGTGACTAATACAGGGACATACCCGGTATCAACCGATTGGAATTCAATCGACCTAACAGATTTTGCAGAATTAATATCTGCAGCTCCAGATATTAGTGGGGAAGTGACATTTTGGGCAAATTATAGTGGCTATTCAGGAGATGCTCAAAATAGACCAATAGCAGCAGCGTCCACTTCTGCTTCGACATCTGTTAGTGTAGGCGCCACATTTGTTGCAAGCGAGGATATTTACGAACTAGATTGGGATAATGAAACAATCGTAAGAGTCAACTTAACTGCACTAAATCCTAATCAACAATCGATGTTAGACGGAGCATCATTCAATTGGACAGCCTACAATAGTACAACCGGCTCTACTAATTCTGGTAGCGAAATTATAGGAAATGGATTCAATCAATTCATCGTATCCTTCACCGAAGAAGGAATTCTTTTCATCAATTTGACGAGTCCAGATTGGATTGATGCAGGGACAAATTCTCTTCAGGTACCGCTTGTTTTGTACGGAAACATGGTAGATGACAATTCATCTAACCAAAATGATACCGAACCAGAAGAATGGACTCCTTCCTCGATGATAGATGTCACTTTGAATTGTGGAAGCGTTGTGATTGATATTGAGAGCCTACAAGTAATCGAATGTACAATCATGAACCCAAATAATTACTCAATAGATATTGTTCTTGAACCAGATGGTTGGTCTGATTGGTCCCAATACATCGAATTTAGTCCTGTGTCAGGTCAGAATGAATTTACTATACCCGGGGGTTCATCTCTTGTCGGAATGGAAATTAGTACAACATTATCAAGCAATTTTGCCGACAGTGGTCTTACAGAAGGCTTGATACAAATCGATTTGCGACAATCTCCAACCAATTATTCTAGTCCTGCAGCTAAACCTATGACATTTGATATTACATGGGAATTGAAAGAAGAAGAGCAAGTAGTCGATCCTAACCCAACAGAAAATAATACTAACAAAACAACTGAGACGAAGGATGAATCTTCATCGGACAACACCATGCTAATCGTTGGAGGAGTAGGTGCTTTCGCAGTCGCTGCATTGATAGTTTTCATTGTACTCCGAATTAGAAATAGCGACCTTGAAGATTGGGATGAAGATGACTTAGACATGGAGCCCGAAGTTGAAGTAAAGAGCAGGGCTTCAAAGCCACTACCTGTTGGAGTAGCATTAGACGAATTTGAAGATAAGACAATTTTTGATGAATCACCAGATCGTCCTGACTTAATCACTGAATTCGACGGTGAAGATGAATATGAAGAATCCACTGAAGGGTCAGAGGATGAGTACGAAGACTACGACGAGACAACAGAGGAAGACTCAGGAATTACTGTTGATGAGCACGGAACAGAATGGTACGAGGACGAAGTTGGAGTCTGGTGGTTCAGAGATCCTGGCGAAGAGGATTGGGCTGAATTTGTAGAGTGATTTCGTAATACATTTGAATGAGTCAATAGGAGGCGATGTTATGGCCGGCCAAGCAGCATATGACTTAGTCTTGCATCAAGACGCTGACCCAAGTACGAGAGGAGTTGCAATTTGTGGTTTTTCTACTGTAGGCATGGTGGGTGTAATTGCCGCATCTCACATTATCAGTCAATTGAATTTGAATCAACTGGGAACTGTTCTAAATCCAGAATTCCCTGCAATGGCTCTCGTACATCATGAAGTTCCAAAACATCCTGTAAGGGTTTACCAAGGGGATGAAGTAGGTGTTTTCACAGCAGAAGTTAGATTTGGACCAGAGCGAGATGTGTTGTTTGCAAACACTGTGTTGGAGTGGTTTACTAAAGGTGGATTTGATCAACTGATTGTAATTGATGGAGTGGCTAGAGAAAATATGGATGATAGAGAAGATTCCCTATATGGAGTAAGCTCGTCAACCCAAGGCCGTGAACGGCTAAATAAAGCAGGTATTGAGCCAGTTAGACAAGGAATTGTCGCTGGAATTGCTGGATATTTGATTGCCGAAGGAGATAGATTAGGCCTTGATGTCACTGCAATATTGGCAGATTGTAATCCAATGTACCCCGATGCAAGGGCAGCAGCACTAGCGATTGAATCAGTTACCGATTTGACAGGAATCGACATTCCACTGTCATCACTTCTAGAAGATGCTAGAAAGATTGAGGACAGTGTACGCGAAGTATTCGAAAATTCACAGACAATGTTACCAGCGCCAGATGAAGAAATAGATCCTTCATTCAATTGATTTTGTGACTTCTAGGACAGTCTCCCAATCAGCATTGGTTGCAAACATAGGTTCCGGCATATGGCATCTTGCCATCATGAATCCTTTTTCTTCGAGTGCAGATTTGATTTTCTTAATCGCTGGGATTTGACCTACACCAGCGGCAATGCCCAAACTATCGATTGCCACTAGCAGGTGGTTTTGTGAAAGCAACTCAGCAGATTCTGCAATGTGCCTCACACTTCTTTCAAGTTCTCTTTGTGAATGTTCGATATCAAATTCAGTCCAATTTTCAGGATAGTCCGCTTCTCTACCTGCACATAATTCGATTGCCTTTTCTACAGTCATTCTTCCTGCAATGTCCGCATCGAATAACGGACCAGTCCACATTGGGCCAGAAAATTCACCAGAGGGCTGGGCAGCAAAATGGTATGGCTTTGATCTGATTCGATATCCTATCTTATCACTCCAATTAGAAGCGATTTCTTTGGAGCGTTTCAGTAAAACACTAACTCGAACATGATGCCCATCGAATAACGATAAAATCGGATGCATCGACTTATCATGCATTGCTGCAATTCTTGCAATCACTCCAAGTAAAATTCTTGTCGCATCATCATGCATATATGCATCTGTAATTCCAGTAGATCCGTATCTTCGTGCAGCACTGGTTTTAGCAGAGCCACATAGTGCTGCAGTATCGGTTGCAGTAACTTCAAGCACCCCGGTCCTAGAAATCGATTGAATCGCAGTATCAAGGAAACCTACGGGTGAGCCGAATGGATCTAAATCAATCCATTGGAATGGGGCCTCGACCATCAGTTTTTTTGCATCTCCATTGATCCATTGGATACCGTCTTCAACAGTTTCTTGAGATTTAGCTTCGAATCTACTTGGTTCTGGAACCCAATTGATTTGGTCTCCAATGGGGTGGTTTTGATGCGATTTCTTACCCCACGACAAAGCATCAAAGTCCAGGTCGTTTGCAGTTATCCTCAATCTTTCTTGGCCTGGTACTTCTTTCCGCCAACGACGTGGTCTAACTCCAGTTGCACATAGTGCATCCAATACTCTGACAGTTTTCCCTTCAGGAACTAACCAATCGTTTTCCAAAGCATCGGCAAGGAGCATTACAGAGCGAGTTCTTGCAGGAGCCATCGCAGGATTTAGAAAACCTTCACCAGTTTTTGCTGCTGGACCTCTTGGCATATGTGAAGGGCGTATTTGATGGTCTTTCAGGTGGACAGAAGTTCTACCCTCTAACCAGATATGACCCGGCCAGCCTTCAGGATGCATACATTACCCTCAATAGTGCTCGAATACGACATCAGGATTTGCATGAGTAACCTTTCTGCCATTGTCGACGACCTTTCCGATTATTGAGCATCCATCCATTTTCTGATTTAGCCACTCATTGACATCATCTGCAACGAGCGGATCAACTGCTATTATCATCCCACAACCCATATTGAAGGTTCGATACATTTCTCTGTCACTGACGTTACCATTCTCCTGAATCCAATCAAATTCAGGTAAAACTGGAAGTGGGTTGTTGATATCCCAGCCCAGTGAATCATGGAGTCGAAGTAAATTGGACAGGCCCCCTCCTGTAACATGGCATATTGCATGAATTGAGCTAGATACGCAAGGCCCATCTTGAATTAAATCTACAACTGGGTCGCAATAGATTCTGGTAGGGTTTAGGAATACTTCTCCCAATGTAATATCTCCTTTAGCAAACCTTTCGACTCTGTTTTCTTTCACTGTAAATGGAGCGATATCACTCCAGTCAGCGCCACAGTGAGACATTACATTCCTAACCAGTGAGTAACCGTTAGAGTGAACACCAGAAGAAGGTAGACCGATTAGAATGTCTCCTTCTTTCAAATTGGCTCCAGTAATTTCTGCGCCTTTAGGTAACCACCCAAGGGCAGTGCCCGACAAATCTAGTTCGGTTACGATTCCGGGCAGGCTTGCAGTTTCTCCACCTGCTAGAGTAACTCTTGCTCGTTTACAGGCCTCTGCAAGGCTTGCTCCAATTGCAGCATGGACTTCAGGATCTGGCTTTGGGACAGCGATATAATCTACAAATGCTATCGGTTCAGCACCAACGCATAGTAAATCATTGACGTTCATAGCCATGCAATCAATTCCTACACCAGCCCATTGCCCAAGTTTAGTGGCTATGGATAATTTGGATCCAACTCCATCTGTTGCTAAAGCAAGATAGTTATCTCCGAATTCGACAAGTCCGCCAAATCCACCAGGCAAGTCTACAGGTGCCCCAGGGCTTCCAGGTGCTCTAACTGAACGAGATAGGGCGCCAACCAAAGCACCAACGGCATTGCCTTCAAGGTCGATATCTACCCCGCTACCAGCATAGTCAAGGCCTTCTGCCATGTTCTCACCGAAACGCGTCACTCTCATCATGATGCCGATTGAATCTGAGATACGAGCCAAGGCAGAGAAAGATCCAATCTGTAATCAATTCCACTGTGAGTTCCCGAGAATTCTTCCCATTC
>TARA_B100001113_G_scaffold8834_1_pt1 | contig 11472 bp, 6 predicted proteins | sample TARA_B100001113 | Tara Oceans TARA_B100001113 (sample SAMEA2622402) | marine metagenome | biome: marine biome (ENVO:00000447); feature: deep chlorophyll maximum layer (ENVO:xxxxxxxx); material: "saline water (ENVO:00002010), including plankton (ENVO:xxxxxxxx)" | depth 50 m | reverse complement strand
TTTCTGTTTGAAAGTAACGTTTTTCCCTTGGATCGTAGACCAAGTTATCAGGGGCGAGCTCTTTGTATATTGTAAAGTCACGAGAACCAGCCGATAGTCCCACTTCAAAGCGATTTATTAAGTCTTGGCGATGAATAGCCCCTTTAAACAAAAGGCAGAAGTCGATATACGCCAGTCGTTGGCGTTGAGAAAAAGAAATGGTTTCTAACATGGTGCGCACTTATTGTATTTTTATTCAGTGTGGTTTATTTAAAGCCGTATGTAAATAGCAATAGAAATAAAAAAGCCCAGCACGTGGCTGGGCTTAAACTTTTAGCCATTAAGGTTTATGACTTCACACGTTTGCGAGCGAAAAACATACCACCTAAAGCCAGAAGCGAAAGCGCGAAGGTACCTGGTGCAGGTACTTCTGCAATACTGAAACTTGCGCTACTTACTTGTATAGGCGTCAGCTGCCCCCCTTGAGAGCCTTGAAAAATGTAAGAACCTGACAACCCATCAATTGTAATGTCACCAACAGACTGTGCGATAAATTGCACGGTGTATAAACCAATCACTGGTGTCTGCAGTTGATAGAACAAATCAATTTGTTCCAAGTAAGCTAGTGAACCTATCTCTAAAATTCCCCCCGGTAGAAAAGGAGGTAGAAACATCTCTAACACTGGGTTCCCCAAGCTGCTAACTGAGCCAAAAGGATTTAACGTAGAAGCGCCAATAAAACTCAAGAGCGAATCGTTAAAACCAATTGTCGTGTTATATACATCAAACGGTTGAGGAAACGGTACGATACCTAAAAAAGCATCTTCATTAGAAAAGCTTACCGTCGCCGTGATAGTTTCTCCTACTTGATAAATTGATTTATCCGTAGAGATTTCAATTATTGCGGCATTTGCATTAAAAGTAGCAATTGCCAATACCATTAAAATAATTTTTTTCATTTTCTTTCCAACTACTGAACTGCACATGCGGTACGTGTACACATAGACATTAACGCGTATAAATCGTAGATATTTAATCTGCCGTCATTGTTAAAGTCGTGCTCTTCAACCGTCGCTTGACGTTGCAGAAGCAAGGTGTAGAACGCCACAATATCGGTGTTGTCTATGTCACTATCGCCATCAAAATCACCAACTACTGGCTCCGGCTCACTCGTTTCAGGGAAATCCAGCACAACAATTACTGGATCGTGATCTGACGAACGATAAGCATCAGCTCCGTAATAGCTAGAAAGCTGTGTTTCTGACTTATATTCAACGTTGTAGTCGAAGACACGAGGCTCATCAGCATTGATATGCCAAACCGTTGCGTCTGCCACATACTCAGTCAAAGTTGAGCTTGATAGCGCGTGATCTAAGTAACCCATTTCGCCGCCGAAGCTATAAGAATAAGCACTTTCGCCGTGGAAGAGGTTCACCAAGTTGCTGTAACCGGCGTCTTCGAGAGCAAGAATTGGATCTTCTTTCGCATAAGCATTTAGGTCACCCATTACGATAACTCGGTCAGACAAACCTTCACTGTTTTGCACAAGCGCTGTCAGCCCTAACGCAGCTTGGGTACGTAGCTCGTTCCAGCAGCCTTGTCCATCACCCAAATCAGCATCATTACCTGTTGCACTGCCACAGCTTCCTTTTGATTTGAAATGATTTACCGCGAGCGTAAACGCTTCGCTGTTACTATTTACGCTAAAGGTTTGTAACAGCGGCTGGCGGTTACCGTAGTCAAAAGGAGCATCAGAGGAAGTAACCGCTGCGCCTTGTGGTGTAACCGTTGCAGGCTTATAAATAATACCTACCGCAATTTCATCACCACCAAGTAATGATTCAAGTGCTACATAGCTATACACTTCACTACCAAGTTCAGCATTTACGCTATTTACAAGAGAAGCAATGGCAGAATCACTCCCGTATCCATCGTTTTCGATTTCTACTAAGCCAAGTACATCTGCGTCCATCGCAACGATGGCTGCTACTGTCTTCGCTTGCTGGCGGGCAAATTCATCTTCTGAGTCTGCACCACGAGAGGTAGGGAAGTTCGGACCATTAAAGTAGTTAAGCACGTTAAAGCTAGCCACTTTGACATCGCCTTGTACGTCTAACTGGGGCACATCTGTTCTTGGGTTTGTGCGTACAGTTTGAAGAGCGCCAACTGGAATTAAGTTATAAGCACCAAATGCGTAGTGCATTACACCTTCCAGGCCTTCTACACTGTCGCCTAAACGCAGAGGATTCGCATGAGATAAACCTCCAACTGGGAAAGGAATATCGTCAGCATTTTGTGCGCTTGAGCCATCATCAACCAACAATGTGTTGCGTGCATTCGCTTCAGCCAAGGCAATAGCTTCACTTGAACCCGCGGCATATTGGTTTGTAGGAATCATCAGGCGGCCTGATGACACGTTGAATTGCCCATATCGACCAAGATTGTAAACGTCTGTCACGTTCAAAGTTTGCTGGAATTGAACCTGCATACCTTCAAGTGACTCCAGGTTAACACTCTCGTCAAATGGCATTTCAATGCTTGTCGTTAGTATATCAGCACCTGCACCTAGCGTTTCAGCATTGGCGCTTAGTACAATTTCTGTAATGCCATTGTATTCAGCCACTGCACCGCTAACACGCACAGCATCACCAACAGATGGGTATTCAGTGAAGGTTGTCGAATAGGCAAATACACCTTCAGACGTCGCAGCATTGCCATCAGAGTCGGCGGCTTCTTCTTGAATAAAGAATCCGTTCATTTCCGGCACAACTTTAGTCACTACTGCCTCAATAACAACGTCATTGCCTGTAAGTGGCGAGGTATCGCCTTCGCCTTGGATAGCGCTAATTAAGACTACTTCACCAACTGGGTCAGTTGGGTCTGTAGGGTCGGTCGGGTCAGTTGGATCCGTAGGCTCGCTAACAGATCCATTGTGCGAACCAAAATTGTTAAGCGTATCTTTTGGTAGGCTATCCCATTCTTCAAGGGTAAACGCTGGGTTGCGGTTAGGATTGCCTGCTGTTACTGAACTCTTGCGTACCAAAGTAACGTCTTTACCCCAGTTAGTTTTAACGCCGTACGTACCTAGAGCATCAACAACCTGACCGTTAGCGACGAGCTCAATGTAGTCATCGCCATTGAAATTAATCACGAAGCTGCTAATCGTTGAGCCGGCAGTTAACAGTGCATCTGCACTTCCGTGAGCGAATGTTGCTACGCCACCTGCTGGGATTGTGCCTTCAAGTGCTAACACTTTACGGTCAGCATCTGCGGTCTCACCATTGGAGAGTAAAACTAACTCATAACCCGCTAGACTTACCGGTTGTGTCGAGCTATTGAAAAGCTCTATACCTTTATTGAAACCGCCGCCTTCGATGTATTCTGAAATGTAAATACTGCTGGTAGAAGGTGTTGTGTCACCGCCGGTATCACCACCTGTGTCGCCGCCGGTATCACCACCCGTGTCACCGCCAGTATCGCCACCCGTGTCACCGCCAGTATCACCACCTGTACCATCACAACTCTCGTTGAAGATAAGTGAAGCAAGTTCAGGTTTGTCAATAAACGGATTTCGGTTTCCTTGGAATTCATAAACGCGCTCGTTACGACGACGTTCGAAATCATCCACTGGATCACTTTCATGCCATTGAAGCAAAACGCAAAGCTTACCAAACGCGGCTTCGCTAGTAGAGGTAAGGCGATTTACTAACACTAAGTCGTCTTCGGTATCACCAGCTGTATTGCCATCGTAACGCACGTCCATGTATAGCATTGAGCGTGCTACATCTCCTTTTACTGCGTCACGAGGCTCAAAAGAGTCACCATCAACTCGGTTTAACGGAGCTTCAGAAAGCACGCTATCACTAAAATCAAAATCTAAGTTGCCGCGCGAGCTATTTACAGAAATATCGGTAGGACGCAGGTGCAGAATATCGCTGTATGCCGTTAGGCTTGAGCTAGGAAAACCATGGCTCTTAGCCCAAACATGTTCGCGATTCCAATTGTCTGGGTTGGTGCTTTGACTACCGCTACCGTTGGTAAACTTGCCTTGTGATATGCCTTTGTAGAACAAGATAACGTTATCGGTGTTAGCAGGATCTTCATCAGTGTAAGTGAGTGCTGTCCACACTTCTGAGTAAGAAAGCGTACGATGACCATTTTCAATGATGTTATGCGCCGTGTCTTTTAACGTTTGCGCACTTTCACCGTTTGCAATAGCTGTGTCGAGAGCTGCGTAATAGTCAGATGCAACAAAGTCGCTGGCTAGGTTAACTGCTTCCAAATCAGGGCAGTTAAAACAAGTACCACTTAAGAAAAGAAGTTCATTTGAAGGTTCACCGCCGTTGTCAGGGTCACCGCCAGTATCCCCACCATCGGTAGTTCCATTTCCACTTACTGAAATACTGTCTAAATTGAGATATTCGGTACCCGAGTTGTTAGCCATGGCTACTTTCAGTTCTAAAGTGCTTCCGCTACCTATCGTTTCGGTCAGTGTTGCAGAACCAAAGTCTTCCTGTACCGTATTCGTTGCCCCTTCTGAAAGCGTAATAAGCTCGAATGCGCCACCATCTAATGAGTAAAATACATCGATGTAGTCTGTCGACTCAAAATTTCCACTTTGAGAAAGCACGGCATTTATGGTGATATCACCGGCACCAGATATATCGATAGACTCGCTCAACCAGACTACTTCACCGTCAGTATCACGTGCTTGCATTGCGCCGCTTTCAACACGGAACCAGTCTGAAGTGGCACTTAGCTCACTCGCTGACACGTCTACTGACCAACGATCAACACCTTCAAGATCAACAATTGCTCCCGCTGGGTCTGAGCCAGTTGCGCCCTTGCCTTGCAGTTCATTTGCTTCGAAGTCCTCTTGCCATACTGTATCTGCAGAGGCATTAATAGAAACAACGCCTAACGACAATGCGCCCGCCAACAACGCGTTGACTACTTTAGCTGATTTCCTCAGCTTATACTTTTGTGTGTTACCCTCATGAATCATTTTGCTTTCCGCTTTTTTGTATAAGGAAGGTATAAATTCTTATACATACGTATATACAGCAAGCACTTAATAAAAATAATAATATAAACGTCACAAACGTTAAAAATCAGAAACTTAGACGTTTAAAATAAACTTACTTATTGATTAACTCTGCTGAACTTTGGTACAGGGAAAGTTGATTTGTCACAATGCGTAAATGTTTCAGCTTTGAAATATTTTAGTGACTCGCCGTGGTGCATGTTACAGTTTTATGCACAAAAAAAGAGCGCCTAGTGGACGCTCTTTCAATCATAACTTTAGGACAAAAAGCGCTGGGTAAACGCCTTTTCGTTGTTGCCTATAACTGCTCGTTTAAGAAGGCGTTAAAGTCTGCCTGAAATGCAGATTTCAGCCGCATACACTGTTGAGACTCGTCCTGCATAATTTCGACACCGCGTGCCATTCCTTGATAGGTCTCGCTAATTGGCGCGTAGAACGCATTGGCCTTTTCTAAGTTTTCAGCCGAACAGGTTGTTGAAACAAATTCCGGCATTCTGCTTACATGGTAATCAGGCATTTTTGCTAGTAGCGCGTCTTTATTCTTACTAAGCCACTCATACAATAGCGTATGATCGTCTAAGTTACGTGCTACTCTCACCACCATATACATGGTATTTGCAGGCGTAATATCATCGGTAAGCGCTAAATCTAACATTTTAAAGACGGTCGCTTTGTCTTCAAAGTACATCGAATACACCAGCGTGCTTTTCACATTTGGCAACTGTGCTTTTTTAAATGCTTCTACAATTGTATTAAACCATGTGCCCTGCTCGCCTTGTTCACTATTTCGCGTAGCAATTTCAATTGCTGTACCGGCAATACCGGAAGGAACACTGCTAGTATCTGCAAGGTACTGTTTCGCTATTTTAACGCTTTGTTCAACAAGTTGATCATTGTTCGAATGAGTACCCAGTAAGCTGTATATCTGGTTACGCAGGCGAATGACATCTGCGTTATCCTGCTCACTTTGAGACAAGGTTAGCTTGTTTAACAAAGGCATATAATTTTGATTTAGAAGCTTTGCATAGGCGGCTTTATTGTCTTCATTTACTAAATAACTAAACTCAGCTAACACGCCAACAGCCGCACGAATGACCGCAGGGTCATCATCTTTTGCCAAGCTATTAAGAACCTTCATCACGCTGTCTACACCTACTTGATCTGCGTTTAACAGCGCCTGGTAGTTGTATAGCACATTTTTCTTTTCACGCTTATTTAGCGCGTCAATGTTATTTAGCAGTGCGTTTAGCTGAGCTGGTTCAATTGACCAACGGAAGTAACCTGTTGCATTGTCATTAGGGTATACCCAGTCTGCTTCAGCAAGCTGAGGTAAAACTGTGGTTTCTTTATCAATAAAAACCACTTCGTTTAGTATTTTTCCGTTTGATTGATAAGTCAGCTTTAATGGAACTGCCCATGTCTTATCTTCCACGGTCGCGCCTGCAAGGTGAAAACGGGACTGGGTTAATTTGCCATCTTTTGAAATATGAATAAGTGGGTAGCCCGGCTGTTCCAAGTAGGCTTTCATCATGGCGCTTAAGTTGAAATCGGACACTTCATCGAGGGCGCGCCACAAATCGTCTGCTACGGTATTACCCCAAGCATGGGTATTCATGTAGTTTTGAACGCCTTCACGAAACTTTTCTGTACCAATTAGCGATTCAATCATTTGTAAAATTGATTCACCTTTTGAGTAGTTCAAGCCCAACCCATCCATCACATCTGGCTGACTTTTCACTACCTTTTTAACAGGTTTCACCGTGGGACTAGCATCTGCACCAAATGCTCCCTCTTGCACTATGCGATCGGCGTAGTTCAACTCTGGATACAAGGTTTTCATGGTATGACTTGCAGCCCAAGACGCAAACGCTTCGTTCAGCCATAGGTCATCCCACCACGCCATTGTTACCAAGTTGCCAAACCATTGGTGAGCAAGTTCATGCGCAATAACATTTAGCGGTCGTGAACGCTCCGTGACGCTTGGGTTATCTTCTAGCAGTAACAAACTATCGCGATAGGTAATTAAACCTACGTTTTCCATTGCACCGTGGGTAAAGTTGGGTACGGCAACAAAATCCATTTTTTTATAGGGGTACTTGATACCGAAAAAATCTTCTAGCGAGGCTAGGATTTCTGGGATGTGTTTGATAACAAATTTGGTTTTATCGGCATACCCTTTTGGAACGTATATTTTTCCTGGCACCGACAGCCCAGAAATTTCAGCACTATCAAAGGGCCCTACGGTATAGGCAATAAGATAAGTCGGCATGGGCTTAGTTTTTTCAAACACTACGGTTTTAATCCCGTTTTCCACTGTCACCTTTTCAACAGGTGTATTACCCACAATTTCCTGATGTTCAGGAGAACTGATGGTCATTTGATAAGGAATTTTGAAGTTTGGCTCATCAAAACTTGGAAACGCTTTTCGCGCATGCATATCTTCAAACTGGGTAAATATATAGTTGGTCTCTTCAAAACGTGACAGATACATGCCATCTGAAGACGTGTTCACTTTCCCTTCAAACGTAATCTCTAACGTATACTTCCCAGGCGCAATCTCATCTTGCGATTCGCCCCAATTGATGTCGTATTCTCCAATCGTAACATTTAGAGGAAAGCTGCTGCTTCCAGACACTAAACGCGCAGAAGTTACGGTCAAATCTTGCTGATAAAAGCCCACTTTCTTAGTTGGGGTTTTAACCGTTACATCAATATTCGTTTTTCCAGAATATGTAGGGTTATCAGGGTCGATATTTAAGTGAATGCGTTGAAAAGTGGGAGCGATTGTTGACGGTAAGCGGTATTCAACATCAGCAAGTGTCTTTTTCGCGGGTGATACGACTGCAGATGCAGTTTGCGCTTCTTGCGCCACTACTGCCGTTGTCGATAGCGATGTGAATGCAAAAACACTCGCAACCACACCGGCTAGTGTAGATAGTTGTTTCATTATGGTTTATCCATGTTATGGGAAGATCCCTATATTCATCCATGGGTAAGAATAAATATCAAAAAGGGCCTTAGCAATCTAAAGCCCTTTTGGCATTGGTTCAAATTGTTACTATTCATGTCAACCGCAAGAAATGTGCATTTCAGCGTAGATTGACTCTGGCGAATTATCTTGTTTCTGCTTCACTGCCTGCTGACAGCCAAATCAATTGAATAAGCCAGTAACTCTAGAAATGGTATCGTCGCAACTGCATTTGCATTTGCTTAACTTGCTGAACTAAGGCTTCACAGTTATCTACCACTTCTTTTGCATAGGTAGTATTGGCATTGCCCACCTGTTGAATACTGCTTACCCCTTTATTCACATCGTTAGCAACCTCTGTTTGTCCTTCAGCCATTGTGGCAGCGTCTCGGTTTAACGTTGTGATGCGTGCAACAGCGTCAAGCGCCTGCTTTAACGAATCGCCAGCATGTTTTGTGGTGTCCACGGTTTTATAGGCGGTTTCTTTATTTTGCTGCATTTTTTCAGAAGCCACGCGGCTACCTTGCTGAAGGCGTTCAATCATATTGCGAATTTCTTCCGTGGAAGACTGCGTTCTGCTTGCTAGCGAACGGACTTCGTCAGCGACAACGGCAAAGCCACGTCCCTGCTCACCAGCGCGAGCCGCTTCAATAGCTGCATTAAGCGCAAGTAGATTCGTTTGCTCTGCGATATTCCTGATAACTTCCATTACACCGCTAATTTCTTCACTTGCCTGAGCCAACTCAGTGATAACCTGTACTGACGCGTCCACATCGCTTGCCTGAGACTGGATGTCTTTAATGGTTTGCGCCAGAACGCTTACGCTGTTTCGCGTATCTTGATCGGCAGCGTGTGCCGCTTCACTTGAACTGCGAATGGTTGACGACACAGTTTGTGCATTCTGCTGCATTAATGAAATGGCGTTATTAATTGACTCCGTTTCTCGGCTAAGTTGTGAAACGGTATCTTTGGATTGCAACGCTGTTGCATTTAACCTTTCTGACTTTGCTAGCATGTGGTCGGTGGCTTCGTCCACACTCTGCAACGTGTCTTGTAACTGGCTAAGAAGCCCATTAAACGCTCTTGCCATGGTGCCAAACTCGTCGCTTCTTGATGCCTGAAAACGGAACGTTAAATCTCCCTCACCAGAAGACAAGTTGTTTACTACCCCAATGAATTCTTCAAGTGGCTTGCCAACAATATACTTAACGAGCAACCAAATGGTGATCAAAATTCCCACGCTCGCCAATACGATTTTAAGTACAACAACCAACACAGAGCTTCGAACCATAGCCGATTTTTCTGACGTCGACGCCACTAATATAATATCGTACCCCCAAGGCGAAAACGGTACCACTTCTACAACCCAGTCATCATTAGGTTGAAGGGCGTCGGCCACCTGCCGATCATTCACATGTGCGGAATGCATGCGAATGTTACCTTTTGCATCACGAAGGGCAACAAAGCCTTCTTTTAGCACGTGACTTTGCTTAATGGCTTGCTCTAAAACGTTAAGGTCGGCTGAGTATCCCACATACCAGATGCCCACAACGTCACCGCTGCTGTTAAACATTGGCTCGTAACCTGTTAAATAAGGGCTACCCAAAATATCAACCGCACCGTAATACGCTTCCTGCTGATTAATCTTTTTGATCGCCTTGCCATCAGGGGCCAACTTAGTGCCAATCGCCCTCTCGCCATTTTTAATGACATTGGTACTCACGCGAATATAGTCGTCTCCTGTTTTACTAAAAAGCGTGGCTGTGCCTCCCATTACGCTTGTCAGGTTATCGACCAAATCGAATGTGTTGGCTTGCTCCGCATTGCCCAACCTTAGCTGCCGAGCCTGCGTATTTTTAACGGTAACAATATCGGTTTGATTAGGCTCACCGATTGCCTCACCTCGTTGTTTAAGCAACGCCATACTGCTTTTGACGCGTTCAAGCATGATAGAGTCAGTCACAGTAAGAATATTCACTAAACGATCGGCGGTGTTCTTCTTTTGCTCTTGAACAAGGGTTGAAACATTTGAGGAAGTGGTGATAACCGTTGCCACGGCAACAATTAAAGCGAACAAAGCGATAACAGCAGAAATAGAAAATAGAAACTTTCTTTGAATGGACATTTATCATCTCGATATGTAGACGTTTAATACAAAGCCATTCCGTTGCGCTTTCTAACCTCGGCCTTAAATTTTTTTACCAAACAGCACAACGGCTTGAGGCAGCAATCCCTTTATATTAATTTAGGCAAAAATTACGTAAGAGCAAATTATCCAAACGTTTATATTTTAAAAAAGTTGTCCAATTAACAACCGATTATCAGTCTGTGCTACTTCATGGTCACCTTTGTGCCAACAATTTTCAGTGCCGGTGCACCTCGAATTAAGGCATTCCTTGCAAACTGTCCGTGACAAGAAGGACATATTCCTTCTTCATGAGTAAAGTCCTCAACTATTCTCTCTTTAAAGCATTTAACCAACGCGCCTTTGCCGCCTTTTCGATATTTAAATAGCTGGAATTTGCACTTGGAGCAATAAATTTGCACGGTTCTGACCGGCCCTTTTGCATTAGGTTTTGCCATAATTTCTCTTTGTATGTTTTAGGATCCTTCAAATTTCACCTTTTGTCGAAATGCGACAAATTGTAAATCTCGGTTATACTTTCGTGAGGGCGCGTCGCCCTTGGGTACAAACCACTAGCATGCTTGCCTCGATGTTAGCGAGTTAAGAACGAAGGTAATATCAATGAAGATAGTTGCAGCCCTGTGCTTTTTAATGTCTGCGCCGATTTATGCCGGTACAGCCGTGATAATAAATGCCAACAACAATTCTGGGATCGATATCGATACCGTCAAGAAAATATATCTGGGAAAAGTAAAAGCATTTCCCGATGGAAGTCGCGCAATTCCCCTTACCTTCGAACAAGGTAATAATATCAGAGACGCTTTTAAAAATAATGTGCTTGGAAAATCTGAATCACAATACTCTGCATTCTGGTCGAAGCTTGTGTTTACTGGCAGAGGCACACCGCCTGAAATGATAGCAACTGAGGATGAGATGTTAAATCTTGTCGCGACCAACCCCAATACCATAGGTTTTGTGGATGAAGGTAAAGTTGATGGCACGGTAAAAGTTGTTGGTACATTTTAGGGCCTGCTGTTGTTTAATATTCAGCAAAGACCAACAAGCCCTGGTTATTTAATCTAGGAACAATTGGCGACGCCTTGTCTAGATGCGTCGCCCTTTTTAGGCCTCTAGCTTCAATCAGGAAGTGTCGAAAGATAGTTAATGTTTGCAAAAGCCATTATGACGTCTTTTGCGAAGTCGACTCTAGGATGACGTAGCGCTCCCTTTTTCCACACTAAATAAACATCGTTTTCTGGGCCTGGCTTGCCCAGCGCGACCAACTCGCCTTTTGCAATACCTTCTTTACATAAGTAGTCAGGCAAAACTGAATAACCAATTCCCGCTTTGATGATG
>TARA_B100001113_G_scaffold158688_1_pt1 | contig 11536 bp, 15 predicted proteins | sample TARA_B100001113 | Tara Oceans TARA_B100001113 (sample SAMEA2622402) | marine metagenome | biome: marine biome (ENVO:00000447); feature: deep chlorophyll maximum layer (ENVO:xxxxxxxx); material: "saline water (ENVO:00002010), including plankton (ENVO:xxxxxxxx)" | depth 50 m | reverse complement strand
GGATAATACTTCTTACCACAATGCTTGCATATTCTAGCGGTACTCATATCCCCCACCCCCAAAATAAAATTGCTCTAGTGGGGAAATAAATCCCCACTAGAATTATCGCAAGGACTTGCAATCTTTCTATATTCTTTCTACTCATTGTAGCCTCTCGCTTTTCGGATTATTTTTAGATACATATCCTTTAATGCTAAAAATATCCGAGAAGTTTCGATAGCCATCAATAATTGGGTCGCCATCTTTGTCCTCGCTTGTTGCTACGCAAGTTATGATCAGTTTACCTTTAGTACTGAACCATACTTTTGACTTGCTATCCCAATAGCAATATCGTTCTTCTATTTGCTCTCGCTTTTTGCAATAGTGAACTATTCTAAAATGATGACACTTTGCGAAGTCGTTGAGCAATTGCCCAACGACCTCATTCGGAGATAAATCAACTTCAATCATCTTTACCTGCCTCGAGGATTGTTTTCAAATCCTCATCTTTTAAAATTTGTTTAGCGGTTAAGATTTCTAACAAAGCTAAAACTTTGTGAGTTGTTGCAAAAGTTAAATCCGAGTGTTTGGAACTCATTTTAAATTGCTTGTCTATCATCTTTAAAATGTGTTCTATATCTTTTGTTGTTTGTTGAGATTGAGTATTAAACATTTTCAACTACACAATCTACATCTCGGTATAGGTCGAGTGTTCCCTCGTCTTTTGCTTGTTCGTACTTTGCCCATTGTTCTTCGGTCAAACAATCGAGACAAGTCTCGCCATCTTTAGCGAAGTAATCCAATGTAGTAATTGAATCACAGTCCTTGCATTTATACATAACATTTCTACTTTCTTTTATGTGTTATTAATTATCTATCTTTTATCATAGTATATGGGAAAAGAAACAATTATTTTTATTATTTTATAACTTATTTTTAGTGTAATATAAAAAACACATTGCGTTGTATTTTTGCAACACATACTATATCTTGTGTCCTTGTGGGTTCCCACCCACCCCATGTAGCGTGTTGCTTTTTTATCACATCAAAAATTAGTTGTATTTTTTTCTTGACACAATATGTAGTACCCCGAGGGGTCCCAACCTACTATATGTAGCTTGTGTATTAAGGGTGGGCCCACCCAAGAAACTGTAGCATAGGGATCCTAATATGTTATATATAGCTTGATCTGAACTTAAATAGGCTGTAAATTCATTTTCAATGTTTTAAAACAAAATCGCAAAAATTTTGCGCAAAAATTTTTCAAATGCTAACTCCAGAACAGATAAATAATTTACCAACCGATACTAGAAAAGAATATTTAAAGACAGCACTGCTTCTTGACGAAAAGAAAAAAGAAGAAGGAATTAGAGCAGACTTCTTACAGTTTGTAAAATATATGTGGCCAGAGTTTATAGAAGGCGAACACCATAAAATAATGGCTGAGAAATTTAATCGCGTTGCAAGCGGCGAGCTCAAACGATTAATTATCAATATGGCACCCAGACATACCAAGTCAGAATTTGCATCTAACTTTTTACCTGCATGGATGATAGGTAATAATCCTAATTTAAAAATTATTCAGGCAACCAATAATGCAGAACTTGCTGTACGTTTTGGTCGTAAAGCAAAGTCACTGATTGATACAGAAGACTATCAAAAAATTTTCAATACAAGATTACGTGAAGACTCACAGGCCGCGGGTAAATGGGAAACAGCCCAAGGCGGAGAATACTATGCTGCTGGTGTCGGCGGTTCAATAACCGGTCGTGGTGCTGATCTATTAATTATTGACGACCCGCATTCGGAACAGGACGCAATGAACATGGCCAGTTACGATCGGGTGTATGAGTGGTATACTTCTGGACCGCGGCAGCGTTTGCAACCTGGAGGCAGGATAATTCTTGTGATGACTCGTTGGAATGTAGCTGACCTGACAGGTAAACTGCAGCGAGCACAAAAAGAACCAAAAGCAGATCAATGGGAAGTGATTGAGTTCCCTGCAATCTTACCATCAGGATCACCAGTATGGCCAGGATACTGGAAACTAGAAGAACTAGAAGCGGTAAAGGCATCCGTAAGTATACAAAAATGGAACGCCCAATACCAGCAAAACCCAACAGCTGAAGAGGGTAGTATTATCAAAAGAGACTGGTGGAAAGTTTGGGACAAAGATGAACTACCACCCTTAATGCACGTGATCCAATCTTATGACACCGCGTTTATGAAGAAGGAAACAGCTGACTACAGCGCCATTACAACATGGGGAGTTTTCCAACCAAGCGAGGACAGTGGACCGGCGCTTATACTAGTTGACTCAATAAAAGATAGATACGAGTTCCCCGAACTACGAAGAGTGGCTAAAGAACAGTACGATTACTGGAAACCTGAGTCTGTAATTATTGAGGGTAAGGCATCAGGATTGCCTCTAACCTATGAAATGCGTAAACTGGGTATACCAGTTATTAACTTTACACCTAGCCGTGGAAATGATAAACATACTAGAGTGAACTCTGTTGCACCTCTTTTTGAAGCGGGGCAAATCTGGGCACCAGATACAAAGTTTGCTGAAGAGGTTATAGAGGAGTGCGCTGCATTCCCACTTGGTGAAAACGATGACTTAGTGGATAGCATGACTCAAGCCGTAATGAGATTTAGACAAGGTGGTTTCGTAGATCATCCAGACGATTATGAGGATGAAGCATTGCCACAACAACAAAGGACGTACTATTAATGGCAATAGACAAACCACAAGACCTAACAAAAGAAATTCAGGTGATTGATCCAACTGTCGAAGTTCAAACTCCGGCAGAAGAACTTGCAGCGATGGAAATGGATGTTCAGATGACCGAGGACGGCGGAGCTGAAATAGATTTAGATCCAAACCAAATTGCAGGAGTAGGTGGAGAAAGTCACGAAGCAAACTTAGCAGAATATTTAGACGACGATATTTTAAATAATATTTTTGATGATCTTAAAGAAAACTATGATGACTTTAAATCATCTAGAAAAGATTGGTCTGACTCTTACACAAAAGGTTTAGACCTACTTGGTTTTAAATACGAAAACAGATCAGAACCATTTAACGGAGCAAGCGGTGCAACACACCCAGTATTGGCTGAAGCTGTTACACAGTTTCAAGCATTAGCATACAAAGAATTATTACCAGCATCTGGGCCAGTCAGAACGCAAATCGTTGGCGTGATAGACAAGGCCAGAGAAGATCAAGCACAGCGTGTAAAAGATTATATGAATTATCAACTGATGGTAAACATGAAAGAGTATGAGCCAGAGTTTGATCAGATGTTATTTAATTTACCTCTTGCAGGATCAACTTTTAAAAAAGTTTATTTTGATTCTGTAGTAGGTCGTACAGTTTCTAAGTTTGTACCTGCAGAAGATTTATACGTTAGTTACAATGCAACTTCACTAGAGGATACAGACACTATTATTCACGTCATAAAAATGACAGCAAATGATTTACGTAAACAACAAGTATCAGGTTTCTATAGAGACATTGAAATAGATGAACCAGGATATGAAAGCAACGACATCACAGACAAAAAAGAAGAGATAGACGGCGTAGAAAAAACAAACGGTAATGAAATGCATACTCTTTTAGAGTGTCATTGTGAATTAGATATTGAAGGCTTTGAAGACAGAAGCGAAACAGGAGAAGAGACAGGAATAAAATTACCTTACATTGTAACTCTTCACGAGGACAGTGGTGATGTTTTAGCTATTAGAAGAAACTACGGTCCACAAGATACATTGAAAAAGAAAAAAGAATACTTTGTTCACTTTAAGTTTTTACCAGGACTCGGATTTTATGGGTTCGGCTTAATCCACATGATCGGCGGATTGTCTAGAACTGCAACTGCAGCACTTAGACAATTACTAGACGCCGGCACCTTGTCAAATTTACCAGCCGGATTCAAGCAAAGAGGCATCAGAGTCAGAGACGAAGCTCAACCGTTGCAGCCGGGCGAGTTCCGTGATGTTGATGCACCTGGTGGAAATTTAAAAGATGCGTTTATGACGTTGCCTTTCAAAGAACCAAGCGGCACGCTCCTACAATTAATGGGCGTGGTAGTACAAGCAGGACAACGTTTTGCTAGTATAGCTGATATGCAAGTAGGTGACGGCAATCAAAGCGCAGCGGTAGGCACGACTATGGCGTTATTGGAGCGTGGATCGCGGGTTATGTCAGCAATACACAAACGACTTTATGCAGCTATGAAGAATGAGTTTATGTTATTGGCTACTAACTTTGCAATTTATTTACCACCACAATACCCATACGACATTGTGGGCGGACAAAGAGAAGTTTTTGCAGCTGACTTTGACGACAGGGTAGACATTATACCTGTTGCGGACCCAAATATTTTTTCACAAACGCAAAGAATTAGTTTGGCACAAACAGAATTACAAATGGCGATGTCAAATCCTGGAATGCACAACCTATACGAAGCTTATAGAAACATGTACGAAGCATTGGGTGTAAAAAACATTGACGTTTTACTACCACCACCGCCACAACCACAACCATTAGACCCTGCAAGTGAAAATATTTTGGCATTGAACGGTAAAAAGATACAAGCGTTTCCAAAACAAGACCATCAATCACACATGAAAGCACATTTACAGTTTATGGGTACTACAATGGTGAGAAATAACCCAAAAGCACTTGGACTTTTACAACAAAACTGCATTGAACACATAAATTTGATGGCTGGAGAGCAAGTTGAGATGGAATTTGCCGAAGAAATTGCAAAAACAAAACAAATGCAGCAACAAATGGCTATGTTAGCTCAACAATTAGGCCCTCAAGCACAACAAAATCCTCAATTAATGAAAATGCAAGAGGATATGCAGCAACTAAACGTAATAATGGAGGCAAGAAGAGCAGGTTTGATAGCAGAGTTCATGGAAGACTATGCAAAAGCTGAAAGACAAGTGTTAAATCAAATTGAAAACGATCCATTACTAAAATTAAAAGATAGAGAGATTGATTTGAAAGCTCGTGAAGAACAAAGAAAAGAAGAAGAGGGCATGAACAAAACAAACATGGACATGATGCGTATGATGCAGAACAAAGAACTAGCAGAAGACAAGCTAGAACAAAATGACGAGCACGCTAAATTAAGAGCAAGTGTATCACTTGCTAAAGATGGTATAAAACAAATGAAAGCAACTGTTGTTGAGGGTCAGTGATGAACAAACAACAACAAAGAACTTTTGGAATTACAAAAAACTTATTAAAAAAACCAATACCAAAATTTTATGGTGCTGGTGATCATAAAGTACAGCTAGCTTACATAACACCTGATGAGGCAAACTTATTAGCTGATTTAGATTTACATGGTAGTAACCCACCTAATCCTGGACCAGGAGGTATTCCAAACTTTAACGATCCAGGAACAGGAATGAGTGGTGCTGCAGCCAGTGCAGCCGAAGCAGGAAGCAGAGCAACCAGAGCAGGCGCTGCTCAAGCAAGAGCTGAAGGAGTTGGTGGTTTTGTAACAGGTGGTGGCGGTATGGTCACTGGTGGTGGCGGTATGGTCACATCGGGTAACACGGGCATACAAGGAGACGGCTCAACTGTTAATTATGGTAATAATGTTGGTAGTAATTATGGTCTTGGTGTAAGTCCAAATATAGGTGCTGGTCAACCAAGCGATGACACAGATAAAGATGGCGCTGAGAAAACAAGTTTTATGGATAGCATAAAACAATCTGTAAAAGCTAAATTCAGTCCTCAAGGATTACTTGGAACAGTTATTGGTACTGCACTGTTTGGACCAGTAGGTGGTTTTCTTATGGGAAACATAGCAGGAACTTATGGTGATGATGATGAGTCAAATAATTTTTTTGGCAACATAGGTAAGTCTTTACAAACAGATTTTTCTAACACCAAAGATTATTTTTCAAACGAAGAAGGTGAATTTTCTCTTGGTAATTTGTTTGACGGCGTAGGTAATTTATTTGGACCAGCTGCTCCAATGGATCCAAGAGATTTACGAGGAGACAACAGACCAAAAACAATATTACCTTTGGAGCAAGTTACAATGGATATAGACGATGACACAGCAGAAACAGAAGAAGATGATGTAGTAAACGCTAATCAAGTATTGTCAAACACTGGGTCATTTAAATTTGATCCTACAACAAATAGTTTTGGATTTAGGCCATGAGAGAATCAGATTTTATAGTACCAATGGGCATAGCGGGAATCCTTGCTGGATTAAAAGGCGTGCAAAATAGAGAGGCTTCTGAAGTAGAAAGATTGAATGAAATAGCAAGACAAGCTTTAGAAACAGAAGAAGATGATGAAGGAATACCACCAATAGGAGATCCGAATAGAGGAAGTAATCCTGATATAGATCAAAGTCAAGCTGGAGAATATACAGATGATGAAGGCAATCAAAGAGTATTTGGCGATGAGTTTCAAAGCGGCAGTACTTTAGATCTTATTGGAACAGCCGCTGATATGCTTCTTTCAGGAGGAATTTTTACAATGAATAATCTTATAGGGTCTGCTGCTGAAAAAATGACAGACGGAGAAATAGATGAATTCTACAAAGGCCCAGCACAAGATCAAGTATATGGTGGTTACGGATTTGATAAACACAGAGACACTTATGATTTACAAGAAGGTGATATAAATATTTATGGTAATCCTGTTCTAATGGATTCACCTATGTATGATGCAGATAATCCTTATCGTGATTTATTCAAAGCAGACGGCGGTAGAGTTCATTTAAAAGGTGGTGGAATGGACGCTTCAAAATCAGATTTTGGAAAAAGTAAAAAGAAAGAAAAAGATACTACTAAAAACACAACCGGTGGAAACGATGACACCGGCAACGATAAAAAACCATTAGGGTCTTTAATCCAGGGTATTCCAAACATAGGTAATTTAGGTAATTTATTTGGAACAGCTACTCCTACGCCATCAGTAGATCCGACGCCAGCAGATCAATTCGGTACTGCTATGAAAATGGGTATGATGATGGATGAAGAAGATTCTTTTGGTTTTGGCCCGAACCCACTAGGTATGGGTACATTTGATGTAGGTGATTTTTCAGTAACCGTTGATCCTTTTGGAGCTAACCAATTGAGTGTTACAGGTCCGATAAGTAAAATTCCTGGTATTGGAAGTATGTTTGGATATAAGCAGTAATGGCAATATCACGTTCACAAACAGGTAAGACTGTTTCTAAAAAAGAAAAGAAAATCAGCAAGGTAATGCGTGAGTTTAAAAATAAAAAATTAAACATTGGCAAATCTAATAAAAAGGTTAAAAATAGAAAGCAAGCCATAGCTATCGCTCTCAGCGAAGCTGGTGTAAAAAAGAAAAAAAGGAGGTCATCATGATCGACGAAATAAAATGGAAAGTCCAAGAATGGTGGGACGGAACCAGTAAGAAAACAAAAATTATAATTGCTGTAGGCATTGTAATTGTTATTGCATCGGTAATCATCAACAAATAATGAATCCACTGCTACTTATCAAACCACTTTTAGGTCTTGGGGGAGGATTATTAAATAATCCCGTTACGAAACTCATAACCGAAAAGACCGTCGGCGCAATTTCTCACAAACTTGAGAAGGATAAAATTATCAAAGCAAAGGAGATAGAGGCGGCCGCAAAGGTGGATGTAGCAAAGATAGGGGTTCAGATGGAACAGGTGAGACAAACTGCTAACTCATGGAAGGACGAGTATTTGGTCGTTTTCTGGAGCCTCATTATTTTGGCCCATTTTACACCTTGGACACAACCATGGATGTCAGCAGGCTGGGAAATATTGAAAGGAGCAAATGATTATTTTTGGATCATCATACTCACAATAGTGGGTGGATCGTTTGGTGTTACAACACTAAACAAATTTAAAGGCAAATAGTCATTGAAGAAAGAAAATCCTCTTGACGAGTTTTGGAGAAGATTAGGAGACAAGGAGAAAAAATATGTCAGAAGTTATCGAACCGATAAACGTAATCTACAAACTGAAAAGGAGCATGCAAAGCCAGATGGACGCCCTAGTCCAAACTCTCGCAAACGGAGGGGTTGACAGTTTAGAAGATTATAAATATATTGTGGGGAAAATCCACGCAGTGGATGCAATTAATCAGGAACTCTCTAACCTGCTAGAACCAAAGGAGCCAAAACCAGATGACCCGAACAACGTCACACGCATTAGAAAGTAAATACAAAGCTGAAGATGATGCAAAAAAGATAGCAGCAAACGAAGCAGAAAAAGAAACCACATCTACAAATTTAGAAAAATTACCTAACCCTACGGGTTGGCGTATTTTAGTTATGCCTTTTAGAGTTAAAGAAAAAAGTGAAGGCGGAATTATTATAGCACAAGAAACATTGGATAGAGCACGAGCAGCTGTACAAGTTGGTTATGTTTTAAAGATGGGGCCTCTTTGTTACAAAGACGAAGAGAGATATCCAACAGGTGCATGGTGTAAACCAAAAGATTGGGTGATCTTTGCAAGATATGCAGGATCACGAATGGAAATTGATGGTGGTGAGATAAGAATGTTAAACGATGATGAGATTTTAGGAACTATAGAAGATCCTAAAGATCTTATTCACGCAATGTAATCATAGAGGAGGATAATCTATGCTAGATAACGAAAGTAAAATCGACGTCGGTGAAGTCGATGAGCAAGCACAAGAAATAGATCTTGATGCAACTGCTCCAGAACAATCACTAGAAGAGGAGAAAATTGATGTTGAAGAAACTCAAGACGATAGTCAGTCCGCTGACTCATCTACGGAATCTGACGAGCAGCCTAATGTTCAAGCTGGCGAACAGAAAAAAGAATTAGATGATTATAGCGAAGGTGTACAAAAAAGAATAGCTAAGCTAACTCGTAAAATGAGAGAAGCTGAAAGACAAAAAGAAGAAGCTATTCAGTATGCACAAAATATAAAAACTCAGGCTGAAAAAATGAGAGGTCAATACGATGCTCTTGGAAGTAATTTTACAAAAGAATTAGAGGCCAAAGTTTCAAATGGAATGGACGCTGCAAAGCTAGCTTATAAACAAGCAGTAGAGAGCCAGGACATAGATGCACAAATTGCTGCACAACAGCAAATAGCAGCTATGGCTATGGAAGAAGCAAAGCTTAATTCTATAAAAGAACAACAAGCAGTCAAAGAAGAGAGAAGAAAAGCACAACCACAAGAGAACCTTTATCAGGCAGCTCAAGGAACACCTACACCTCAAGAGGTAGCTCAAGCAGGAGTACAGTTAGATCCTAAAGCAGAGGGTTGGGCTTCAAAAAACAAGTGGTTTGGTACTGATAATGCTATGACTTATACTGCTTTTGATATTCACAGAAAACTTGTAGAGGAAGAAGGGTATGACCCACAATCAGATGAATATTATTCTGAAGTGGATAAACGAATAAGACTTGAATTCCCACACAAATTTGATAAAGTGGAACAACCTACAGCTGAACCAGTTCAGACTGTTGCAAGTGCCAAACGTCCGGCAGCAAAAGGACGCAGAAAAACTGTGAAACTCACACCGTCACAGGTAGCTATTTCTAAACGACTAGGTGTGCCACTCGAAGAGTATGCGAAGCAATTAATCGCGAAGGAGGTATAAGCATATGGAAAAGAAAACTAACAATAAAACTTCCCGCGCGAGTCAAACTCGGGCTAAAACTGAAAAGCCTAAAGTATGGACTCCCCCATCATCACTAGATGCACCGCCTGCACCAGACGGATATAGGCACAGATGGATACGCGCCGAAAGTATGGGTCAAGACGACTCAAAAAATATAACCGGTAAGTTGAGATCTGGTTGGGAATTTGTCAGAGCTGATGAATATCCTAATGAAGATTACCCGTCTATCGATTCAGGTAAATACGAAGGTGTCATAGGAGTTGGTGGCCTTGTGCTGGCAAGGATAACCGAAGAGCTCGCGCAATCTCGTGAAGAATACTTTAAACAACAAGTAGCTGATCGAGAAGAAGCATTACAAAACGATGTCTTAAAGGAACAGCACCCAAGTATGCCGATCAATCAAGAGAGGCAGACTCGTGTAACTTTTGGTGGTACTAAGAAATAGCATTTAGATATTTCAACCACCTATTTTAACAATAACCTTTAAGGAGGGTAAAACATATGGCAAATTTAGACGCCAAAAGCGGTTTTAATCCAATTGGTAAAATGGGTAGTGGTGCTCCACAAAAAATGAACGATTATTTAGCAGACGCAGGTTATGCTACTGTTATGTTTCAAGGCGACTTAGTTAGACTAAACGCTGGAAACCTAGAACAGTCAGCAGCCGGCAACGATGATAACGTTGGTGTTTTTTGGGGATCAACATTTACTGATTCAAACGGAAAGCCCGCTTTCAAAAACACAAGACCAGCAAGCACTGCAGCGACCTGTTTTGTTTATGATGATCCATACCAAGTATTTGAAGTACAAGGTGACGCTGGATCAGCTCAAGCAAACTTAGGTGCAAAAGCAAACATTGTAGTTGCAGCTGGAAATACAACAACTGGTATATCTGGGATGGAAGTTGCATCTGCAGGTTTCGGTGGTGGTGGTAACGACACTATCCTATGCGTAGGATTCTCTAAAAAAGAAGGTCGTGACGAAGTCACTGCAGCAAACTTGCTTTACAACGTACTAATCGCAGGTCATATCTACAAATAATAGCAGGAGGACATAAATAATGGCTATATCAAGACAACAACTAGCAAAAGAGCTAGAGCCAGGTCTGAACGCATTGTTTGGACTTGAATACAAAAACTACGAAAACCAACACGCAGAGATCTACGATACAGAAAATTCTGATCGAGCATTCGAAGAAGAAGTAATGTTATCTGGATTCGACAAAGCTGCAGTTAAAGCTGAAGGCGCTGGTGTGGTTTATGATAACGCGCAAGAAACTTTCACAGCAAGATATCAACATGAGACAATCGCTCTCGCTTTCGCAATTACTGAGGAAGCTGTTGAAGATAACTTGTATGACAAGATTTCTACTCGTTATACTAAAGCACTAGCAAGATCTATGGCTCAAACTAAGCAACTTAAAGCTGCTGCGATTTTGGATGGAGCTTTCACTACTTCTACAGGTGGTGATGGTGTTGCGCTTTTAGCGGACAACCACCCAACAATTGCAGGTACTTTCAGAAATGAGTTATCTACACCAGCTGACTTATCTGAAACATCTTTAGAGCAATGTGTCATTGACATCGCTGCACTAACAGATGAGAGAGGCTTAAAAATCGCTGCTAAAGGTGTGAAACTAATTATTCACCCAGGACAGCAATTTGTAGCTGAGCGAATCATGAAATCTTCTGCTAGAGTTGGAACTGCTGATAATGATCTTAACGCATTAGCGTCTCTAGGAATGATACCACAAGGATACGTGGTAAATAACTTCCTTGCTGACAATGAAGCGTTCTACATCAAAACAGACGTTCCTAACGGCATGAAACACATGGTTAGAGCACCAATCAAAACTGCCCTAGAGGGTGATTTTGAAACTGGTAACGTTAGATATAAAGCTAGGGAAAGATA
>TARA_B100001113_G_scaffold346062_1_pt1 | contig 11547 bp, 12 predicted proteins | sample TARA_B100001113 | Tara Oceans TARA_B100001113 (sample SAMEA2622402) | marine metagenome | biome: marine biome (ENVO:00000447); feature: deep chlorophyll maximum layer (ENVO:xxxxxxxx); material: "saline water (ENVO:00002010), including plankton (ENVO:xxxxxxxx)" | depth 50 m | reverse complement strand
TGATTCTAATACACGAGTTGAATATCGGACATTGCACTCAATTCGATAACACCCGGAGGTCCACTCCATGTCATCCAATCTGAGTATCCCTCAAGAAGCATCTCATCAGCGTTCTCTTTGGTGACTCCGTTGGCAGCTTGCGAACCTGTGGAACAGTAAATCTTGGATGCTCCTTCTGTGATGACCTTCAACATCCCGAAGATCATTCCATCTGGAAGAGTTCCTTGTTCATTGATTCCCTTGATGTAATCGGCGTGAATCATTTTTACCCCGTCTGCTGCAAAGAACATGTCGACCTCATGGCCATCGTTGATGGCTTGTGCGGCACAGGCGATACCAACAATGCACTTGCGTTGGTCCACGTCTGGGTCTGTTACGATTTTGATGAAAAATTTCTTGCTCATGGCTATCCTAGTCAAACTCAGTACTTGAGCAATTGTGAGCGGTTTAGTAGCGTACCCATTCACCAGTATCCTGATCTCGCCAATACCATTCGCCACTCTCTTCAGGGTACTCCAGCCACTCGTAGCCTTCTTCATCGAGAACACCTTGTAATGCGACGTCAACGCCTCTGCTGGATTGCGAGAGGTCAGTTCGAGGAGTTTCATCATAATCCGCAAATGGTGAGTATTCCTCATCGTCGAAGAACGATTCGTCTTCCTCATCCCAGTCCTCTTCTTCTTCGTAAGCAAAGGCTTCCATTTCGCCAAAAAAGCGACCTCCGACAAAAATGAGTGGTGCACTGAGTAAGGTCAGGTAGAATCCTTTTGCTAGACCCCACTTTTCTTCTGTGGCAGAAAAATCAGCATTCAAATCCGGAATCAAGACATACCAAAGGATTGGACCTATGAAAACAACAGCAGACGAAATTGTACTCAGAAGTTTGAGAATCCTTCCTGGAATGTATCCAAACACTGCCAGCAGTGAAAGAAGAACTGTCAGGCCGAGAAATCCTAAGCCAGTCGTGAGAAGAGTGTGAGCAATGGATCCTGCAGAAGCAATGTCACAAAGTTCGATATCTGCCTTTTCTTTTGTTGTATCACAGTCTATTGGTTCATCACGATCTTCAACTTCTTCAGGAAGTTCTAATATTTTCATTGTTGAACCGATATCAATTGGTTTACAGTCCCTAGAATCGATGCACTCTTGCCCTTCTGCTCCCAGATAGGTCTCTTGCAAACCAATCTCCATGTCTGTGGTAACTTCAACGGTCCACCAAAAATCACCGTCGAAGTACTCATCCGTATCCTCGGAAGAATACGTCGTCCAAGCGGTATCTGTTTGCATATCAAAAACGAGATATCCACCGACTGAGAGAAAAATCACTCCAATAAGAAATGCTTGGACATTGACAGTTTCCACATTCGCCCCTGTACATGTCGGCTTGATACCTTTTTCCTACCATCGATGGTACTCATTTACTGGTTTTTGAGGTAATCTTCGCCATAATACATCCATTGTTCCATGGTCCAACCGGCCGGTAAACCACCTGGAGGAAGTGGAGGGATCATCGGGGGTGCCAACGGATTGTTTGGCATTGGAATAGAACCAATCTCGTGTTGTCGGGTGTTGTTTCGCCTCAACAAACCAATACCAAGAACGGATATTGCAAGGATGACGAAGACAAGAGCCAACATAAGGAATCCGTTGTCTTCTGTTTCTTCCGCCGAAGCCTGATGTTTCGTTGCATCATTCGGATAGTCATCCGTTGAATCCGACCAACCGTCACCATCGGAATCCAAGCATCCACGTAGGTCTTCAACTGAGGTTCCGAACACTTCTGGGCAATCGTCCGATAGGTTGGTTCCAGTTTGATCTGCGTATCCATCCTCATCCGCATCAGACCACAATCGAGCATCATCAGAGTATGCATCCAAGCGGTCTTCCCAACCGTCACCGTCTGCATCTGGACAACCGTATCGGACTTCTTCGGACAAGCCATAGATTCCTGGACAACTGTCGGGTGTTGTTCCCAATGGATCATCCCCAAAGCCATCACCATCTGAATCGCTATGTTGTGTTGAATCTTCAGCAAATGCATCGTTCAAATCGGACCATCCGTCTTCATCTGTGTCAAGGCAACCAAATCGATCAAGTGTTGATGCTCCAGGTACGCCTGGGCATTCATCACCTTGGTAACCAGTGAGTGTGTCACCAAATCCGTCATTATCAGCATCTAAATGCTGTGTACCTTCGTTGGGGAAGGCGTCATTCAAGTTGGACCATCCATCGGAATCAGCATCTGGACATCCAAACGAATCTTCGATAGAAGTCCCTGCAACATCGATGCATCCATCTCCTTCAAATCCGTCTGAATTGTCCCCATAACCATCGGAATCGGAATCCAACCACTGTGTGGATTCAACTGGGAATACATCGACGGAATCACTGTAACCGTCCAAATCGTAATCGGTGCAACCAAGTTCAGATCCAAGAGAACTTGAACCTGCAACTGATGGACAGGAATCGATCTCATCAGCAAATCCATCGTTGTCATCATCGAGGTCTTCGTTCGCATCTTCGCATCCATCACGATCAACATCATTCTGCACATTGGAGAAGAAATTGAACGCACTTTGAGGGCAGAGATCCATTCCAGCTGAAGATTGTGCGCATGCCCAATCGTTGCTCAATTCCATTGCGTCGCAAATTCGATCGTTGTCATCGTCGACATCTTCCAAAGCATCCTGGCAACCGTCTGAATCGTAATCCGTTGAGGCAGTTGAGCTCCACGCGAGATCACCTGTAGAACACAAATCAGATACATCGATGACACCATCATTATCATCATCTGGATCTTCAGTTTCATCGAGACAGCCGTCTCCATCATGATCGTTCATCGCTGAGGAAATCCAGTTGAGAGAGCCCTGCATGCAGAGATCATCTGCATCTTGGATGGTGTCATTGTCATCGTCTGAATCGCATACATCTCCGAAGGTATCGTTGTCAAAATTCGCTTGAAGCGGATTTGCAATATTTGGGCAATTGTCAACTTCATCACCAACTCCATCACCGTCTTCGTCCGTGAAGGGGTCAATTCGAATGACTTCGTCTCGACCATTATCTACGTAGTAAAGATGGCCATTCGGACCTACTTCAAGACCCATAATTGCTGAGGCACTGGTCTGAATTTTGTCAAGTTGAACACCACTCTTCCCGTCCGAAGCAAGGTCATATGCTACGATTTTACCGTTCCCGTTTTCGGAAACAAAGAGCTGTCCATCGTCAAGAGCAATCCCTGATGGACGATTGAGCCCCGTTGCAAGAACGCCCCATTCAATTCCAGTGATTCGTGAATATTCAGCAAGTGGCTCAAGGCGAGAGGCATCATTCATGATGTCTGTCGTAAGGTACGATGTATCGTCCGTATTGACCCATAGAACGCGGTTTGCTCCAGCATCGGCGATGTAAAGAATCCCATTGGATTTGTCCATTATCATGTGCCCTGGCGTTCCGTATGAATGCGTGAGTTGAATCTCCGAATACCGTCGTACAACTGCATCAGAATGATCATCCTGTCCAGTGTCGTGGTCTTCTTTGAAGTCATATCGGACAAGTTCGCCATAATATCCGTCGTTGTACCAATACACGTTGTCGTAATCATGTGCAATTCCTACGCCAAATGGAGATTCATGATTCATGTCGATGTGGCTACCCAACAGGCCATTGCCGTTGTTCTGATTTTCAACTGCAAAGTGATTCAGAGAAGAAGGCCAGAGTGTAGGGCCCATGAAATTGTTCGCTGGGGCTTGTCCACAATATGTGTTACCAGTTTCTTGAGCAGACCCCCACTGCCAGTCAAATTCGGGATGATCTGCTCCAAAGGCGATTGCACTTACTTCTTCGAGAAAGTGGTTCCTGTTTGAATCCGCACGATTTTGAGATGTTTGATTGTCAAGTCCTGTATTTTCAACAATCGTTATACTGTCTGTCGCTCGGTTTGCTATCCAGAGTTCATTTGTCCTTCCAGGATGGAATTCTAAATCTCTTGGATCCGAGAGGAAGTCCGACGAATCCGCAATAACAAACTCGTTGAAACCAACGCCGAATTTCTCCACAACTTCCGAATCTCTAGCCTCATTCGCATACGATGGAATAGAAAAGAGCAGAAGCAAGAGTGCCAAAATTACCGTTTGCTTCCTCAGCATGTTAAGTCTCAACGACATCGTACATATGATATGTTGCCAAAGCAGTATACTCAACCCTCACCATCGAAACTGATTTATTCAGACTCATCAGAAGAAAGAGGACTGTACTGACTCAGCCGTAAAACGCAAGCTGCAAGTGCTGCAGACAACATGAACAACACAGCACCTGTGTATCCGGGAGTTCCAATTCCAACGCGTATGATTACCGTTGAGAGTATGAAACCAGTATTGCGTGCCAAGGGCGGGAAATCTGTGATGTGCTTGTAAGAAACGAGGAGAATGATGATATCAGAAACGATCAGCCACGTAAAGAAATCGAGAAAGAAAACGGTCCGAGTTAAACTTGTTTCACCATCAAAAACTCCCAATGACCATGATGAAAACGAATAGCACGCAACGAGTACATAGACTGCAGCCAAAGCGCATGCAAGGTGCTTCTTTTGTGTCACAAATGCTCGAATGAAATCATCTTGCTGATTCAGATCCTTCGTAACGGTCGTGGCTGAACGAAAATATAGAGCCGTTGCGAAAAGAGCAACGAAAACTACCGCCTCCATTGCGATGAATGATAAATCCGAATCAATAGAAGAATCCGTTGTCCCACCAACATCGGCGAGATTCTTGAAAATATCTCGAACAACGAGAAGGGTGACCACTTCGAATTGTTTTCCGATTGAGTTTGAGAACGATTCAGGAATTGCGCGAATCAATTCATACACCTCATAAGCGAGAATGATTGAGAACGGAGTATAGAGAGCATCCAGATATGAATCAACAAACGGTTGAACCTCTGACAAATCAACGGTATTGAATCGATAAAGTGTGCAACCTCCGAGGTGAATCAAGAATCCTACAATCGCAAGATTGATCGCAGATTTTCTCAAGAACGAATCGGTCTTCTCACCGAGAACGTATTCATGGAGGGTTGACATCTTCACGCCTTCTGGATTGTAGTGGAGCGTAAATACAGTTGTTCAGCGACAACAAACCTCGACTGTAGTCTCTATACAATAATGAAGAAAGGTTGGGGTTGGGAATGATGCAGGCCCAATCAATGCATCGTGCAAGAGAGGAGTTGTGGCGGGAAGACGAACCGAGTTACAACCGAACATGGGATGAAATTGGGACGGTACTGTTCTCTGTAATTAATGAAATGAATGCACGGCGAGCGAAATTCCAACTTCGAAAAAATACCGGACCAAAAGAGGCAACATATCGTGTCCTCATGAAGTATCAACGAGCCAAAGGCATCGTTGATTCACTGCGCTGGGCCATTGGTACACGTGATCAGCGATCGCCTCTCGAAGAAGGATTAGGGGACTAACCTACCATGGCAACTTTGCCCTGCCATTGATTAAACCATCAACTAGGATTGTTACCTACGTGTGTACTCACCCTCGATATTTTATCCAGGGTCCGCCTGTTTCAGGTCGCGAGTACCATGTTTCTGAGCCGATGGGATATTCCAGCCACTCGTAACCATCTTTGAGAACACCTATCGCATCACTTGATGGTTCATCGTCAAAACCAGCGACAAAAGAATCGTACTCCTTGCTCTCATCGAAATCGTCAATCGCTTTTATTCCCGTCCCACCAGGACGTGAAAGAATTGCCAAAAGCATTCCAATTGTCATCATAGCCAACGAACCGAGTTGGATGTTTTTGTAAACACTGCAACTCCCGGCTTCATTCAAAATGCACTCAAGACGTAAATCTCCAGAAAATGAAAAGAATGGGACTGAAAGAACAATGAGAAACAATCCAAGTGAAAAACGCATATCTCGCATGAGTTGCTAAATTTCCCTAAACTAATTGAGTCTGTCTATGGAAAAAACTCCTTTCTAATCAGTTTGTAAAATCACTGAGAAAATTCCACATCAGGCGGTACGTATCAGTTCCATCGACTTGGTTTGGCCATGTATGTTCTTGAGCTTCCATTCCATAGTGTTCAATTCGTACATCGCCGTCACAATCCCTGTGAACAATGTGTTCAACATCATCGCCACTAAACAGGTGTGAATGTGTATTCTCATCCTGACAGTTTGATTTTTGGGCCCAGAAATCGATCATTCCAGGTACGTTGCTCATTGTTCCAACCCCCTCATGCTCACCATCTTTCCAATCCCAATCATCGTCATAATCAATGATGTAATCCAACTTACCATGAATATGCAAGACCGCCATCGAACCACGCAGATTGCACGATTCAGGAGAGACTGGCATGGTACCTGCAAAAGAGGCAACAGCAGCGAATCTGTCATTCAGTTGACAAGCGATCTCGTAGGTGAACATGGAACCGAGTGAATAGCCAATGGCATACAATCGGTCTTGATCAACGCAGAACACGCCTGACAATTCATCGACAATGGCTTCAGCAAAGTTGTTGTCATCCCTTGAAGTTGCAGCCGTATTGAGGAACCATTCTCCTTCAGCAGGAGTTCGGTCGCTTTCAGCAATAGCATAGACCATAATGAATTTCTCTTCTTCTCCTAACTGATCGAACTGATTCTGTTGTTGGAAATCTTCCCCGGCTCCATCGCCTCCATGGAATGCGATTATCAGTGGAAGTTCGGTTCCAGCATCTGAACTTGGAATTGAGAGTCTGAACAATCGTTCCTGCCCATCAACCATCACCGCAATAGTGGCTTGGGTTTCTGATTCTGTATGCAAAAGACATGGGTTTTGGACCTCGGACAATGTTTCGCCCTGTAGTTCAGTCTTTGGAACCTCTGAAGAGTCAATGCATCCTGAGAGTGAAATAGAAAGAAGAGAAAATATAACAAAAAGTATTCTCAACGGACTCTCCATAACATCCCTCCAACCGAATTAGGTGCCGAGTATGGCTGACGAAAACTAATTCGAACATTTATGTAAAGACTGTGGCTCTACGCACCGTTCGAAAAAGCAATCATTCTCTCAAGTGGAAGATGGTCGGCTGTATCCTTGCAGTAGTGCGCCTCTACGATTTTGCCTTCTTCATCGATCAACACATCGACAGGTATGGTTGATAGTTTTGAAATGGACATCGTAAGAGGAACATATCCTCTGAGTGTTGCTTGCAACAGAGTAAGTGGCGAGCGCATGGCTCCCCACAAGAATTTGAAGAAGGATTTCTTCACACCATTCTTGTTAAATTCCTCATACGTTTCATCTGCAACGACAAAAAATGGCGCATTGTGCTTTTTCATACGCTTCTGCAACTCCCCGAGTTTTGCATCAAAAACTGCGACCATGACAGCATCTTTTGAGAATTCATCCCAACGTTGAATGATACGACGAAGGCGCATGTTGCATAGAGGACAGGACGAAAAACGGTAGAATGTCAAGATGACTTTCTTTCCTTTCATGTCCTCTAAATTGAAGGTGGTTCCATCGATTGTTGGAAGGGTGAATTTGGGTGCAGAATCACCTGCGACGAGTTGAGGCATACCGTGACTTTAACACGGTCCGAATAAAACATTCCTACCTGTAATCCTCAAAAGACGAGAGGGAGGATACCTAATGCGAGAAGAGGAAGTATTCCCATAGCAAAATCCCGGAAAAGGAGATTAAGAAGTGTTTTCGAACTAACCTTGGCAATTTTATCGAATTCTTCTTGCATCTTCTTATCAATTCGATTACTGATTTTTCCTGCCCCAGTTTTTGCTGCTTCTATGGCAGCGCCGATTGCTAGGGACCCAAGTAGGCCTTGGGGTGTTAAACGACCTGCCATCAGCGCCCTTCCAGCCCATATTTTTGCAGATCTCTTTGCCAAACGGTTTTTTGTTGGTTCAGGTTCATTCCTGTCTTCTTTCCCTGCAAATTTCCGCAACCAACCCCGAACTCCGAGCCCAGCATCAGCGATTTTCCTTAACTTATCAACGTCGTATCGATCGATTGCCTTCAACATCCTTCGGACCCTGAATATTCGGAACAAGTCAAGCGTAATCCAAACTACAACAAGCATGGAAAGAAGCGCGATTCCTAGTATTGGTACCTCTTCCCAAGATTGCCAGCCTATCGGATCGAGGAGAAGACGAATCATCAAAACAACAAATGGAGGAATGATAAAAGCGAGTATCTCGTTCAATGCCAATATCCCGAACCCTCTAACTGGGAGTTCACGGAGTTGTTTTAGTGCCCAACCAGTGTGTGGTGCGAGCTTTTTGATTGCCTTTCGAAATGGCAAGACCAAGAACAAAATCCTGAGGAGCAACGGCATCCAAATGATGAACAATACGTACGCAGACCATGGTCCATCAGGAGGAAACTCCGGAAGGGCAAGAGGTTCCGCCATGCTTCTAGCAAATGTTTTCCTGTTTTCAAGACACCCCAAGACTCAAGAGAATGAAGTCTAACATTTGACACATGTCGGGAGACCTTATCGACTCGGATATCCGAGTTGCGAAGACGCTTCCGTCGAAATATTATACGGATGAAAACCGGTTTCGTGGAATTCTCAAATCTTTCAAAACAAGTTGGCAGTTTGTTGGTTTGAGCAATCAATTCACCTCACAGATTACGCCGGTTGATCATATTGGAACTCTTCTGGATGAACCCATGGTTCGCGTCCAAAATGGTGAATCAACGCAGATGTTGTCGAACGTTTGCACACATCGAGGCATGATACTGTGTCATGAACAGTCCGATTCAAAAACAATACAATGCCCATACCACGGACGAACGTTCAATCGATATGGAACAATGAAACACATGCCTGGATTCAAGGATGTTGTTGATTTCCCGAGTGAAGACGACCATTTGCCATCGTTTGATTTCCAAACGTGGAATGGTTTTGAATTTACATCGCTGAAACCTGAAGTCGATTTGGAAGACGTACTCCGTCCCATGCAGGAACGCATCGGTTGGTTCTTTTCCGATTTGAATTATGATTCAGAGAGGGATCGAAACTGGGACATTCATGCTAACTGGATGCTCTACGTTGACAATTATTTGGAAGGATTTCATATTCCCTATGTCCATCCAGAGCTGAACGAAGCATTGGACAAGGAGGAGTATACAACGGAATGCTTCGAACACGGCGTTTTGCAAATCGGTATGGCAAATGAGAACGATGTATGCTTCAAACCTCCCGAATCATCAATTGATTCAGGAAAAAGAATTGCTGCATACTACTGGTGGTTCTATCCAAATTTGATGATCAATGTCTATCCATGGGGAGTCTCTGTCAACGTCGTTGTTCCAAACGAAACAGACTCAACTACGGTGCTATTTCGAAGTTATGTGAAACACCCAGAACTGTTACAGCAAGGAGCTGGTGCAGAGCTAGACAAGGTCGAACTTCAGGACCAATTTGTTGTTGAAAACTGCATGAAAGGACTACGTTCCAGTTCCTACAAAAGAGGGCGCTATTCAGCAAAACATGAACGAGGTGTTCATCACTTTCATCGAATGATCAGCAACCCAAGGTGATACCATGAAAAAAATCAATTTAGACGAAAAATTCGAAATGTTCAATGAATACTGGACGCCAAAAATCATCAGTGAATTAAACGATTATCAGATTAAGATTGCCAAAGTAGAAGGTGATTTTGTCTGGCACGACCACTCAGAAACGGATGAATTCTTTTTCGTTATTGAAGGGACGTTGTTCATTGAATTTGAATTAGAGACGATGGAACTGAACGCTGGTGAATTGTATGTTGTTCCTTGCGGCGTAAAGCACCGTCCATTTGCTAAAAAAGAGTGCAAAATTATGCTCATTGAACCACGAGGTGTTGTCAACACTGGAAAAGCAAGCAGTGATTTAACTGCTTCAAACGATGTATGGATATGAAGACTTACTCTTCTTCTGATCTCGATTGATACTCATGTTCAAGACCAAATTCTGTTTCTTTTTGTTCAAGAGCGTTTCGAAGAACAAGTCCGTGATATACTTTGATTTTCTTTTCTTTGACCATGGTGTTGATGGTGACTTCGATCTCAACAAGTTCCGATGAAGTACCAGCATCCTCGATCGTTTTCAGACACTTTTTGTATTCACCTCTTCGAGCAAAGAAGATAGCGAAATAGATCGGTACGAGAAGGAACGGTATCACCAATTCTTCGAATACAATCTCACTGAGTGCGGAGAGTGAGATTTCGAAACTCTCAGGGTCGTATTCACTGGAAAATGAATTACCGCTAAGGCCACCTCGATAGAAGAATCCTGTATCCATGTTCATGTACATATTGAACGGTGTGATGGAGGCATCGTAAACATCGGAACCACGGTCAAGTTCGACATCATCGGGCCAGCCATCGTTGTCATTATCGTCATCCAATACGTCAGGAAGCGTGTCTTTGTCGGAATCAAGAGGTGTTGATGCTGCGTTGTACGGATCGTAAAGAATTGTACCAGAGGAAGCTGCACGTTCCATTTCGTTTCGAATACCATCGCCATCAGCATCATCATCGTATTCATCAGGCATGAAGTCGCCATCGATGTCCGAGCAACCCTTCAGCCGAATCTTACTCTTTCCATAGATGAATGGGCAGTTATCGGATAGTGTGTGCATTCCTTGATCGGCATACCCGTCGCCATCAGAGTCTGACCAAATTCCACTATCCTCTGGCCATACATCGACCTCATCAACATAGGAGTCACCGTCCATATCTGGATCACTAACATCACCGACTCCATCGCCATCAAGATCTCGATGTTCTGATGCGTTGGTTGGAAATGCATCTGCACCCATTGAAGCGTTCCAATATTCATCGGGGTCCGACCAACCATCACCATCAGAGTCCAGACAGCCTACGCGATCCTCGGTTGAATCACCGGAAGTGCATTGATTCGTCGTCTCATCCGCATGGACAACTGGAAGAAGGAGGAGGAAAACAAGGAGACTGACTAGCAGAACTCGTTGTTTCATGGCTTCAAATAAGGCCTGTTGTATATTGCCTTTTGCGAGGCCTGAAAGGAAAACATTTCAATAGCATTGCTGGGGGGTGGTACAATGATGAAGACCAACTTTTCCATGCTCGTCGCCCTCTTGTTCATCTCTGCTGGTCTCGCTGGTTGTACATCCGATGAAGGCGACAAAGATCAGGTCTTTCCACAATTTTCCAGTGTTGCAGACAACGATGAAACCTACAACAAAGCTCGAATGTCTGGTGCACCATTTATTGTGATGTTCTCTGCAGAGTGGTGCAACAATCCTTGCCACACCTCGATGTTCACGATTTGGGAGGCGATTCCAGAGTTAAATGTCCTTGTTATGTCAACCGATCCTGCTGAGAATGCAAGTGGGATTACACTGCAGGATTGGCACGAAGCTGCCAATGCGTTTGATGATGATGATTCAACAGGAGATACTGGAGTCACACTCACGACCTATGCTTTCATGAAAGGTGTAGAAGCAGGCGAAGAACTTGGCATAACATCACCAGGCACTGTCATGTTCGTGAACGCTAATGG
>TARA_B100001113_G_scaffold46672_1_pt1 | contig 11604 bp, 12 predicted proteins | sample TARA_B100001113 | Tara Oceans TARA_B100001113 (sample SAMEA2622402) | marine metagenome | biome: marine biome (ENVO:00000447); feature: deep chlorophyll maximum layer (ENVO:xxxxxxxx); material: "saline water (ENVO:00002010), including plankton (ENVO:xxxxxxxx)" | depth 50 m | reverse complement strand
TATTCTTTAACAATAGGTGATGAAAAAAATAAAAGTGACACTGAGCTCAAAAACAGAATTGCGACAACTGATAATGAAGCAATTAGAGTGGTTTTTGAAAACTCGATCTGAAACGTTTTTTCAGTAAAAGGTGAAATGAATAGAATTTTGTATTTACTCAATTTCATTATTAATCTGGTTTAATTGATTCTAGCTTTTCAATAACTCTTGAAATAGTGTCTTTACTAAAGTTTATTTTAATAAATCCACTTTTATTCTTTTTGCTTTGATTAATAACTACTTTTTCACCAATTAATCTTGAAAGTTTGTTTTGAATAGCAGAAAGCTGTGGAGATAGTTTCTTTTTTGATGACGCTAAAGATTCAACTTTTCGTACAGATAGTTTTTCCTTTCTCAATTTCTGCCATAATTGTATCATACCTTGAGAAGTCTTTTTTTGCAAAATGGCTCTTGCTTGACCAGCGTTTATTTCTCCTTTAAGAATACTATCTTGTATCTGCTCAGGTAACTTTAGCAATCTTAAAGAATTTGAAACAGCCGGTCTTGATTTACCCACCGTTTTAGCAATTTCTGTAATTGAAGATTCGAGACTTTCTTTAAGAAAATGATAAGCTTTTGCTTCTTCAAGAGGATTCAAGTCTTCTCTTTGAATATTTTCTATTAATGCCATATACATAACATCTTCATTGCTTTTGGCATCAATGACATAAGCTAAAATTCTTTTCTTTTTTAAAAGAATATGGGCTTTATACCTTCTTTCACCTGCAACAATGATATATTTATTTCCGATTTGCCTAACAGTAATTGGACTTATTAGTCCTTTCTCATCAATAGATTGGGCTAACTGCTTAATTGATTTATCATCAAACTTTTTTCTTGGCTGGTTTGGGTTAGGATTTATTTTACTTAGTAAAATACTACTTTGATTAAAACTTTCTGCTTTTTTTTCTGGTGTTAATAAAGCTCCGAGACCTTTACCAATATTATTTTTTTTCATTTTAAAATTTCCATAGCTAATTGCATATAATTTTTTGCTCCAGAACAATTGACATCATACATAATTGCTGGTTTACCATCATCTGGCGCTTCTGCTAATCTAATATTTCTATTAATTTTTGTCTTAAATAATTTATTTTTGAAATTTTTCTTAAGCAAATTTTCAACCTTTTTCGATAACCTAAGTCTTTTTGAATGCATTGTTATTAATATACCTAAAATGCTCAGCTTGCTATTGATATTTTCTTTAACAATATTTATTGTCTCCTGCAGACTTTTAAGTCCCTCCAAAGCAAAGAATTCGCTTTGAATCGGTATAAGAACATCAGTTGACGCGGTAAGTGAATTAAGAGTTAATAATCCAAGTGAAGGTGGACAGTCAATTATAATAAATTGATAATCTTTTTTAACCTTATTAATAAGTTTTAATAGAGTTTTTTCTCTATTTCGAATATTAACAAGCTCAACCTCACATCCAACTAAATTAGTATCTGACTTTATAAAGTGCATGTATTCAAGATTAGTTTTTGATATCACACTTTTTATAGATTTAATTCCTGACATTGCTTCATAAATGGAAAAGTCATTCTCCAAGCCAAAGTTTGATAGGCCGGTGGTTGCATTTGCTTGAGGATCATAATCGATAAGTAGTGTTTTCTTCTCAAGGATAGCTAAACTTGCTGCAAGATTTATAGCAGTTGTTGTTTTACCAACACCGCCCTTCTGATTTAAAATTGAAATAATTTTCATGCGAACAAAAATTTAATTGGTTATGACGCCTAATACAAAGTTTTTAAAAAATCATTCCATTTAAGTTAACTTAGGGTATGTCAAAAAAAATTCTCATAACAGGATCAAATGGTGAGATTGGATATGAAGTTCTATCTTTTCTTTCAAAAAAAAATGATAACATAATTGCTTTAGACATTAATCACTCCAACAAAAAATTTAAAAATGTAAATTATATTCAAAGCTCAATAAATGATTACGAGGTCATAAAGAAACTTTTTTCAGAAAATCAAATTTCAGAGGTTTATCATTTTGCCGCTCTTTTAAGTCAAACTGCAGCTAAAAATCCACAACTTGCTAAAGAAGTGAATGAAAAGGGTTCTCAAATATTAATGGATTTATCTTTTGAGCATGGAAAAAATAATAATAATTATGTAAAAATTTTTTTTCCAAGCTCTATTGCAGTTTATGGTCCAAGAAAATTAAAAAATGCTTCTGAATTGGATATTATAAAGCCAACAACTATTTATGGAAAAAATAAATTAGCAATTGAACAGTACGGTTTGAAAAAAAATATTGAAAGTGAAAAAAATAACTCAGGTATTGATTTTAGGGCAATCAGGCTACCTGGAGTAATCAGTCCTATTAAAATTCCTTTTGGAGGAACTACGGACTTTGCGCCACAAATGATTCATTCAGCATTTAAAGGTGAAAAATTTATATGCAAAGTTTCGAAAGATACATCCCTACCATTCATAAGTATAGAAAAAGCAGTTCAAGCAATAATTGATTTAATGGAAGTAGTAAAATTTAATTCAGTTTCTAGAGTTTTTAATATTGAAGAAGCTAATTTTTCAGCTCAGCAACTAGAAAATTTATTAATAAAACATTTTGACTCTTTTTATGTCGAATACGTAATTGATGATAAATTTCAATCTGTTGCAGATACATGGCCTTCAAGTTTAAATTGTGATTTAGCAAAAATGAATTGGAAATTTGATAAGCAAATAAGTTTTAAAAAATTTATTGTAGAATATTTAATACCATTAACGAAAAAATATTATGAAGAAAATAGATAACATATTACAAGATCAACTTATTGATATAAAAAACCAGGGTCTTTATAAACAAGAAAGAATAATAGAAACTGCACAGGAAACAGAAATTGATGTTTTAGGAAAAAAGGTAATTAATTTTTGTGCCAATAATTATTTGGGTCTTGCTAATAATGAAGATATCAGAAAAGCTGCAGTTGATGCTATTAATGAATGGGGATTTGGCTTAGGATCAGTGAGATTTATATGTGGAACTCAAACTATTCATAAAGATTTAGAAAATCAGATTAGTAAATTTTTAAAAATGGATGATACTATCTTGTATTCTTCATGTTTTGATGCTAATGGTGGTTTGTTTGAAACTATTTTGGGACCTGATGATGCTATTTTTTCAGATGAACTAAATCATGCATCAATAATTGACGGAATAAGACTGTGTAAAGCTCAAAAATTTGTCTATAAAAATTGCAATATGGATGATTTAGAACTTAAACTTAAAGAATCAAAAGCAAGGGTCAAAATGATTGCTACTGATGGAGTTTTTAGTATGGACGGAACAATTGCGCCGGTAGATAAAATTGTTGAGATCGCTAAAAAATATGACGCAATAACAATGGTAGATGATTGTCATGCAACTGGCTTTTTAGGAAAAACTGGGAGAGGCAGCGCTGAATATTTTAATGTTCTTGAAGAAGTTGACATCATAACATCAACTTTTGGAAAAGCTCTTGGAGGAGCTTCAGGAGGTTTTGTTTCATCGTCATCTGAGATAGTAGATACACTGAGACAAAAATCAAGGCCATATCTTTTTTCAAACAGCTTAGCTCCTGCATTAGTTGTGGCTTGTAAAAAAGCCATTGAATTAATTCAAGAAAATATATCGTTAATAAATAAACTTAGTGAAAATACGAAATATTTTAGGAGTAATTTATCTGAGCTGGGATTTGAAATTAAAGGAAGTGACCACCCGATCGTTCCGGTTATGATCTATGACGCAAAAAATGCAGTTAAACTTTCTGAAATGTTATTACAAAGTAATATTTATGTTATTCCATTTTCATTTCCAGTTGTTCCTAAAGGTGAAGCCAGAATTAGAGTTCAATTATCATCTTCTCATACTACAGAACAACTTGATAAAGCAATTGAAGCATTTAATGATTGTGGTAAAAAGCTTAACATTATTTAAAAAAAAAGTAAAAAAAGGAACATATTGTATTAAATTCTCAAACTTATGAATAGCGCAATAAGAAATAGATTATTACTCATTTTATTCATTTTTGGATTAGGAGTGTACGCATTACTTCCTTCATTACGTTTTGCACTAATGAGTGAAGATGTCAAATCAAATTTAACCGAAGAGCAGTTAAACTACTTTGAAACGAAATCAATCAAACAAGGTTTGGATTTAAAAGGTGGTATTTACATTGTCTTGGAAGTTGATTTACCTCAATTAGTTGATAATTTGGCAAAAAATAAAGATAAAAAATTCAATGAATTTGTTGATGATCTTCGTGATGATTATAATGATAGTACATTAGACTTTTTCACAATGTTTGAGGAAGAAGCAAATAATAAAGATATAAAGCTTCCTAGATACTTTATCAGTTATGGAAAAACAAAAGAACAAATAATATCTGAACTTTCATTGCAATCCGAGGATTCTATTAAAAGAGTCATAGAAATCATCCAAAACAGAGTTGATCAATTTGGTGTAGCAGAACCAACTATACAAAAACAAGGTAATAATAGAGTAATAGTTGAATTGGCAGGTATTAAAGATCCAGAGAGAGCAAGAGACTTGCTTCAGAGTACTGCATTGCTTGAACTAATGATTGTAAAAAGTATTGAAAGTACTACATCTATTATTAGGCAAATTGATAATGTTGCAACAGTGTCTGTCAAAGAAGATAAAAAAGAAAGTATTAATGAACTATTTACGGATGAAGAAACATCTGGAAATCTTACCTTTTCATCAAAATTAATTTCAATTGGCGGGGACCTCGCAGTTTCTGCAGATGACTTAACATCACTCAAAGAGATTCTAGATCAAAACGAAGTGAAACAAATTCTTGAGGCTACTAATAGTTTAATTTTAACTAGCAACTCATCAATTAGCTTGGTCAATGAACTAGGTAGTGAAGAAGAATTTTATAGATTATACCACTTATTTGACAATGCTGAATTAACCGGTGGAGTTATTGATGACGCGCAAATGAGACTTAGTCAATCTGGAGTTACTGCTGGACAAGCTGTAGTCCAAGTTGAAATGAATAGTGAAGGATCAAGGGAATGGGCTAGAATAACTGGTGCCAACATTAATAATAGAATTGCTATAGTTTTAGATAGAAAAGTCCACATGGCCCCTGTAATTAGAAGCCAAATTTTTGGTGGAGGAACAGTAATTGAAGGTCTTGATTCAATTGAAGAAGCAGAAGATATTGCAATTGTTTTAAGAGCTGGTGCACTTCCTGTGCCTGTAAATATTGCTGAAGAAAGAACAGTTGGTGCTTCATTGGGTGCTGATTCAGTTTCTCAAGGAACATTATCAATGATTATTGGATTATTATTAGTAGTTATTTTCTTAGTTCTTTTCTATCGCCTTTCAGGACTTGTAGCAAGCTTTTCTGTTCTATGGACACTTATTTTATTGCTGGGTGTGCTTGCATTACTTGAAGCGACACTGACATTACCAGGAATTGCTGGTTTAATATTAACAGTAGGTATGTCAGTTGATGCAAATGTAATTATTTTTGAAAGAATTAAAGAGGAACTTAGAAACGGAAAATCAGTCAGATCTGCGATTGATTCAGGTTATGAAAGAGCAATCACTACAATTGTTGATGCAAATTTAACAACAGGTATTGCTGCTGCTGTATTATATCAATATGGAAGCGGACCAATCAAAGGTTTTGCAACTGTTCTTTTCTGGGGGATAGTAGTAAGTATGTTTACAGCCATAATTGTAACAAGATTTGTTTTTGACTTTACTACCTCTTCAAGAAATATTGAAAAATTGAGTATATAATTATGAAATTTATGGAAAATACAAAAATTAATTTTATGGCTTATAAGTCATTTGGCTTTGCCATCTCCTCTATTTTAGCTGTTGGCTCGATTATTGTATTGTTAACAGGTATTAACTTGGGTATAGATTTTAAAGGTGGTACCGCTGTTGGAGTTAGCTTTTCAGAAGAAATCAGCATTCAGGAAGTAAGGGCTTCTTTAAAGAACGTAAGTGTTGAAAATAAAATTTATGATCTAAGCGGTGAAGAGATAAAATACTTTGGTGAAAAAAATGATATAATGATTAAAATTAAATCATTAGATAACCAACCAGAAAATTTTGGACAAATTGTAATTAATCATTTATATGATTCCTTAAATGAGAAAGCCCCTAAAGACAAAAATGAATTTATTTTATCTCTGGGGTCTGTAAGTCCTAAAGTCGGTTCTGAATTAAGTGGAAAAGCACTATGGTCAGTTATATCTGCTCTAGTATTAATTCTTTTTTATATATCAGTGAGGTTTGAATTTAAGTTTGCTCTTGGTGCTATATTAGCTCTTATACATGATGTAGTTATCACGCTTGGAGTATTTTCCTTAACAGGATATGAAATAACGTTAAGTACAGTTGCTGCATTTTTAACTATTGTTGGTTATTCCTTAAATGATACCATTGTCATTCTTGATAGAATCAGAGAAAATATGAAGTCATCAGGAACTGTCATGTTTGAAGCAACAATTAATAAAAGCATAAATCAATCGTTAAGTAGAACTCTTATTACATCCTTAACTACTCTATTAGTTATTATGGTTCTATTAATCTATGGTGGTGAAGTTATTAGACCATTTTCGTTCACAATGCTTGTTGGAGTTATTATTGGTACTTATTCTAGTATTTATATAGCTAGTGCTTTATTAGCATACATTTATCAAAATTCTAAATAATGAATAAAAAAATTTTGTTTCCATTTATAGCTCTATGCTTAATTTGGGGATCCACTTGGTATTTTATAAAAATTTCTCTTAATGCAGGTGTACCACCATTCTATGGTGTAGGACTAAGATTCTTTTTTTCCGGCTTATTATTCTTAGCATACATTTATTATAAGAAGCTCGAAATTCCCTTTTCAAAGCAAGCAATAAAATTATACTTATCTTTTGGTCTTCTAAATTTTAGCCTTTCTTATGGTATGACTTATTGGGCAACACAGTACATATTTTCGAGCATATCTTCTATACTTTGGGGTTTATTCCCACTTTTCACAAGCTTAATGGCACATTTTATGATTAAAGATGATCCGGAAGAAAGGCTTAATAAAAGTAAAATTAGTGCTTTATTTGCCGGTCTTTGTGGGGTTGTAATAATGAGTTTAAATCAGGAAATTGATTTAGCCTCTCAATCTTTTTCCGCAATTTTAGTTCTTATATCAGTAATAATAATTGCCGCCTATCCAAGCGTATTGTATAAAAAATACAGTGATGAAGTAGGTCCTTACCAAATGAATGCAGTTTGTCAAATTCTTACAGGATTTGTGATGCTAGGATCATCATATATTGTTGGTGAAGATACTTCCGTAATCATTTGGAATAATGAATTAATATTAACAACACTATATCTCATTATATTTGGCGGGTTTATTTCATGGGGTATTTATTTTTGGTTATATCAATTTCTTAACGTCACTCAAGTAACGTATGTCGCTATATTTCCACCAATTGTTGCAATATTTATGGGTTGGGTTTTTTTAGGAGAAATTCTTTCTACAAAAGAAATTATAGGTACCTTATTTATTCTTGGAAGTTCAGTACTTATCTATAGGAAATAGATTCTATTTCTTTATAAATTGGGTTATGTTAGAAAAAATAAAGTCAAATCTTCTTGCAGGTATCGCAACTATAGTTCCACTAGCATTAACTGTTTACGTAATACAAGTTACCTTAGAGGTCACAATTTGGATTGGCGGTACTGTTGCAGAACCTTTACAAAGATTTGTTGATGTTACTTTTCCAGGTTTTGGACTACTTAGCTCATTAGTTGGTTTAATTATTGTATTTTTGGCCTTAATTATTTTTGGAGCTTTGGCAAGAAATGTAATTGGCAAAAGAGTTGTTACTTGGGTTGAAGGGATTTTCAAAAAAATTCCATTAATTGACTCAGTATATGGAACAACAAAACAAATTATTGAAACAGTATCTGGATCAACAAGTGAATCATTTCAAAAAGTTGTTTATATCGAGTATCCAAGAAAAGGTATGTGGACTTTGGGATTCGTTACTAGTGAATCAACTAATGAATCAAATGAGGAGTTTTATCATCTTTTCGTTCCTACAACCCCTAATCCAACTTCGGGATATTTTGTTATTATTGCCAAAGAAGATACATCTCCAGCAGATGTTGATGTTGAAGAAGCGTTTCGAATAATTGTATCCAGTGGACTTATTGGCGGAAATAAAAATTCTATTGTAAAATAAAAAAGGAGCACAAATGTGCTCCTTTTTTGTAATAAATAATGTCAAAGATATAAAGCTATTTAGCCTCTACCTCTAGCCATTGGTGCACGTGATACATCTCCATCTTTATCAATGAAGTATAGGTAACCGCTTTCGCGAGTTACGCCTGCATCAGCAACTTTTTCTGCATTACCGCCACCAGATCCGCCTCTTGACATACCTGAGCGCCATACATTACCATCTTTACCTAAGTAATATAGGTAGCCACTTTCTTTACTAACACCTGTTGTTTTTACTTTTTCAGCCATGTTATTTTTCTCCTTAAAAATTAAATGAATAAGCTTTTTCTTATTCTTTTGTAATTCTACGTCTAATCTTAATTTTTTGCAAGAAATTTCTCCTCGGAGTCCCCTCGTAGCTTTTTTACAAAAATAGCTTTAAATATTTTTTTATTTCGTTAAATTTGGCGCATGCCCCGGTAGCTCAGCTGGATAGAGCAACGGATTTCTAATCCGTAGGTCACAGGTTCAAATCCTGTCCGGGGTACGACGACAAACTCCCCTTTTACTCTTTTAAGAAATCTTCAACTATGTCTTCTAAAATTTGACCACCATCTTCATTCAAATGAATGTGATCACAAAGAAGTTTTAAATTATATTTTTTTCCTATTTCCTTCCATGTCCAATTAAAAACATAATGAAGAATTACTGCTCTTAAACCTCTTAATCTTCTTAATTCGCTAGTTGTATAAGGAGTACTATTGTTATCAATTATTTTAGAATCAAATTCTTTAAATAAATCAAGCAACGCAATACCATACTTTTTTGATAAGTTTCTAATTATTCGATTATGGTTTTTAACAACTTGTATAATTTCAGAATTTTTTTGCTCACCAAGAAATGGTAAAGTTATTAAAGCAATCTTTGCATTAGTTTTTTGTTTTAAAGTGAATACAAAATCCTCTAATTGACTTTCAAACCATTCAATTGATGGTTTTTTAGGTAGACCTTTAGTTTGAATATAATACTGTTGGATTTGCTTTACTGGTTGGCTTCCGATAGCATCATTTGTTCCTATTAATATAGTTACATAGTCAGGGTTGTATTTAATAATATCTTTTACACGTTGATTTAAGTTCCAAGTTAGATCTGCGTTTATTCCAGCATTGATGAATAATTTTGTTTTATCTTTTTTCCTTAAAGAACCCACCCAATCGTATCCAATATGACCATGTGTTATACTATCCCCGCAACAAACAACAACTGGTTTTTTATTTTCTTTGTTAATTAAAAATTCAGAAGATGAAAATTCAGGTAATTGCCAAGATTTTCTTATTATGGGTAGTTGATATATTTTAAGAATTAATGAATTTCTAAATATATATACACAAAAAATCGTTATTAAAATGATGAATAAAAAGTTCATCAATTAAAACTAATGGATGGTAGCTCATATGATACTATTCGCATATCATTGTCTACGGCATATAAATACCACTTTCCATGCATATATGCTGTTGTTATTCCATCTGTGTAAGAAACCTCATCTAAGTATAAAGTTTTTTTGAATTCAAGTGTTTTTCTATCAAAAAGATGGAATCTATTATCATCTTTACTTTGCTCCGTACAAATCCAATATCCTTCATCTTTGCTTGTTTTAACTAAAGCAATACCCTCTGGATCGTTTCCCCTATCAAACTGACCAATATCTTCAATAATAACATTACCATTATCTAAATCTAAAGCCATAATTTTATGATGCTCTTTCATTTCTTCGGCTACAAGCATTACTTTATTTTCCTTATCAATGAATATACTTTCTACTTGGTATAAAGTTGGATTTCCAAAAATATTAGAATTTTCAGCCTTAAAAGTTTCGTTATCAATTTTAAAGTCCCACGATAATATTCTGTCGTTTCTAGGATTATTATATTCATAGCTATCCGTTACAAAGACTTTATAAAAATTATCATCAACTTTATAAAATGCTATACCATAAGGACTTCTAAGTTCACCATTTCCAAAAGATCCAAGATATTCTAGTGATGAGTTGAAAACAGCTACTTGTTTATTATCTCTTTCAGTTACTAATACAAACTTATCATCAATTACAGTTACTCCATTCGGAAAAGCACTTTCTCTTGAAACAGTTTTTTTTAATTTTCCATTCATTGCACCATAAACATGCAATTCATTTTTGTCTTTAACTGTAGCTACAATAACATGTTTCCTCATTAGAAAACCAATGCTATCAATCCCTGCATCTTTGAAAGACTCAGTTTTAAACATTGGATCTTTAAGTAATAAAGTACTTGATTGATTTTGGCATGCAGTAAATAGGAAAACAAATGTAAATAGATATGAAATTAGCCTCATTAGATGCTATTTAATTACTTCCAATAGTTCCATTTCAAAAATTAAAGTTGCACCAGGAGGAATTATGTAATCTTTGTTACCATCTTTTACACCGCCTTCACCGTATGCTAAGTTAAATGGAATAAATACCTCCCATTTAGAACCAACAGGCATTTTTTGTAAAATATCCTGCCAACCAACTATAAGTTGTTCAATTTTTATTGTTAGAGGTTTATCTTTATCATAGCTACTATCAAATTTCTGACCATCCACTAAATAACCATTATAATGAACAACGACTGCATCATCATAATCTGGTATGGCACCAAAACCTTCTTGAATAACTTTGTACTGAATTCCAGATCTTTGGAAAACTCTTACTCCGTCTCTCATTTTATTTTTTTCCATGAAAGTTTGACCTTCCATTTTATTTTTTCTGGAAAGTTCTTTCATTTCAGCGGTCATTGCAGCCATTTGTTCTCTTTCAATTTCAGAATTTTTAATATTAAAAATTCTTAATATCTCAGATCGTTCTGGAACATTTAATCTTGGCTCACTTTTTGCCCAATAATCTCTTAATCCCTCAATAAGTAGTTCTTGATTAATTTCAGTTTCCGGAAGATTCGTTCCAATATTAACTCCCATAGTATAGCTTAAGGAATCCTGAAAAGTGACCATCAAATTCTCATCTGAAACTTCATTTTCTTTTTCCGAGGTACAACTATAAACTAACAAAAAAGATAAGGCTAGAAACTTGGTAATATTTTTTTTCATTAGTTTAGTCTATAACCTTATTTAAAAATTGTAAAGTAAAATTATCTGCCATCATTATATCCTTTATAGTCGTCCATCATATCATATAGACCATAAAGACTACTGAATTTTATCAGTAATGAACTTGGCATTATTGCTCTCAGAAGAACAATTTGATTCATTATCCATGGAACTTTTGGAGAGTGGAAACCAAGTTTGATTGCCCTGTTTACTATAACCTTTGCAACTTGATCATGGCTTTT
>TARA_B100001113_G_scaffold79849_2_pt1 | contig 11607 bp, 7 predicted proteins | sample TARA_B100001113 | Tara Oceans TARA_B100001113 (sample SAMEA2622402) | marine metagenome | biome: marine biome (ENVO:00000447); feature: deep chlorophyll maximum layer (ENVO:xxxxxxxx); material: "saline water (ENVO:00002010), including plankton (ENVO:xxxxxxxx)" | depth 50 m | reverse complement strand
TCGCCACCTGCAATTCTCAATTGTTCACGTACTAAATCCACGCCTGTAACCATTTCAGTAACCGGGTGTTCGACCTGAATTCTAGTATTCATTTCCAAGAAGAAAAATTCGCCTTTTGGTGAAAGCAAGAACTCTACTGTGCCTGCTCCCTCGTAATCTACTGCACGTGCAGCATCACAGGCAGCCTCTCCCATCGCTTCTCGTAACTCTGAATCAAGAGCTACACTGGGAGATTCTTCGAAGACCTTTTGATGCCTTCTTTGAATACTACATTCTCTTTCTCCAAGATGAATTGTACGCCCATATTTATCGGCTAGAACTTGAATTTCGATATGCCTGCTGCCAGTAAGAAGCCTCTCAACATAGATTCTATCATCGCCGAATGCATTCAATGCCTCTCTCATGGCTGCTTTTGCTTCGCTTTCAAGATCTTCTTGCTTGTGCACAGCACGCATTCCTTTACCGCCGCCACCTGCTGTTGCTTTCAACAAGAGAGGATAACCAACTGAGGGTGCTACATCCAGTACTTCTTGTAGGCCACCATCAACTTCCTCGCCAGGAATTACAGGAACTCCTGCTTCTTTCATGGTTATTCGGGCAGTCATTTTATCTCCCATTTTGGTTATGGCTTCAGGAGATGGTCCAATCCAAATTAGTCCCGAATCGATAACAGCTTGTGCAAAATCTGCACGCTCTGACAAAAATCCAAAACCGGGGTGAATAGAATCACAATCATTTTCGATTGCAATTTGTAGGATTTGTGCTTGATTTAGGTAGGTTTCTGCCAAACCATCGCCTTCTAGTTCAACCGCGATATCTGCTAATTCGGTAAATAGGGTCCCTGAATCGTTTTCAGCAAAAATAGCAACGCCTTCTATTCCAGCTTCACGGCATGCACGCAATATACGGCATGCAATCTCACCGCGATTGGCGACGAGAGTGCGTTTTAGCATTGAATCACTCCTCTGATTTCCAGTTTGCACTTCGCTTTTCTAAGAATGATGACAACCCTTCTTGACCTTCTAGACTCCCTCGCATTCTACTAGTGAAATCAAGAGTCCAGAGGCGCAATGTTTCATCATCGCCTTCCCATCTATCGAAACCTAACGTAAGTTCCTTTGCAGCCGTAACAGCACATGGACCTGTGGAAAGAACCTCTGCGATTACACCGGATTCATCAAGTGAATCGTCAATTGAATCTATCATACCGATACGAAGTGCTTCTGTTGTATCCATTCTTCCAGCTAACATAGCATGGCGGCGGAAATTAGCACTACCCATTCTCCTGTAGACATATGGCCCGATTACTGCAGGTAATATGCCTAACTTTCCTTCTGATAGTGCAATCTTAACTCTGGAATCACAGATTACATGGTCAAGACAAGCAATTAATCCAGCACCGCCACCAAGTGCTACTCCCTGTATCTTACCAATAGTGAAACATGGGTGGGACCAAAGACCATTGAATAGTGAATCTAATCTTTCAGAGTCTCTGCGGTTTTCTTCGGGAGTGTTTGCTCCAGCATCGCGCATCATATTGATGTCGGCGCCTGCACAGAAATGCTTGCCCTCTCCAGACAAAACCAATACTCGTAAACAAGGCGTTCCGTCATCGGTGGTTAACTTTCCAGTAACTCCAACAGAATGTCTTGCTGTCCAAGAAAATACTTCGATTAACTCACTGATCATCTGTACATTCAAAGCATTGTATTTCTCGGGACGAGCTAGTTTTACTCTGGCAATACATCCGTCAATTTCTAATTGAATTAGTGAGGTATCTGGTCTATCATTCATGTCTAACTCTCCAATTGCGAAATTTAATTTTTCAATTACATTCTAAATACGCCAAATCGGTCATCTGGCAACTTTGCATTTTGACTGGCGGCAATACATAATCCAAGAACATCACGAGTGTCTCTAGGGTCGATTATTCCATCATCCCAGAGCCTGGCGGTTGAGTAGTAAGGACTTCCTTCGGTCTCGTATTTTTCTAGGATTGGTTCACGGAACGCATCCAACTCTTCGCCTTCCATTGGCTGTTGCCCTTCCCTTGCCCTTTGGTCCTGTTTTACGGTTGTAAGGACATCTGCCGCCTGCGGCCCGCCCATTACAGAAATGCGACTATTTGGCCACATGAACAAGAATCGAGGATCATATGCTCTACCACACATCCCGTAGTTACCTGCTCCATGTGAGCCTCCGATTATTACAGTGAATTTTGGAACATTAACACAAGATACAGCAGTTACCAGTTTTGCTCCATCTTTGGCAATTCCGCCAGCTTCGTATGCTTTACCAACCATGAATCCAGTTATGTTTTGCAAGAAGATTAGAGGAATTCCTCTTTGGCCACACAATTCTACAAAGTGGGCGCCTTTTAGAGAAGATTCGGAAAACAGTATTCCATTGTTTGCGACTATTCCTACCTTGTATCCATGAATATGCGCAAAACCACAAATCAGTGTTTGGCCATATCTAGATTTGAACTCGTGGAAACGGCTTCCATCTACAATTCTAGCAATGATTTCTTTCACATCCACAGGTGTACGATTATCTGCAGGAATTAGTCCTAGCAGTTCCTCAGAATCATAAAATGGATCTTCTGGGTCAATTCTATCAAAAGGAGCTAATTCTCTCGAACCAATGTTTTCGACAACATTACGAACCATGCGTAGAGCTTCAGCCTCATCTTCTGCAAAGTGATCTGCTACTCCACTCTGAGAAGTGTGAACTTCAGCACCACCCAATTCTTCTGCTGTTACTTCTTCACCGGTCGCAGCCTTAACTAAAGGAGGGCCTGCAAGGAAGATTGTCCCATTACCCTTGACTATGATAGATTCATCACTCATCGCCGGAACATATGCTCCACCAGCAGTACAACTACCCAAAACCGCAGCAACTTGAGGTATGCCATCTCCAGACATTTTTGCTTGATTCCTGAATATACGCCCGAAGTGACCAATATCAGGGAAAACTTCGTCCTGCATCGGCAAAAATGCACCACCTGAATCGACTAAGTAAATACAAGGGAGATTGTTTTCATGAGCGACTGTTTGAGCACGAATGTGCTTCTTGACAGTCATTGGATAGTAAGAGCCACCTTTGACAGTTGCATCGTTAGCAACGAAAAGGCATTCTCGACCATGAACCAAACCAACGCCAGTAACGATACCTGCGCTGTTTGCTCTACCGTCATATAGCTCGTATGCTGCAAGTGGCGACAGTTCTAGAAATGCGGTTCCTGGATCGATTATTTTCTCAATCCTTTCACGTGCCAGCATTTTCCCTCTACTGCGGTGTCTCTCGACATATTTTCCGCCGCCTCCCTCACTGACATTATCTAATCGTTCTCGAAGTGTATCAATCAATTCTTGATTGTGAGTGAGCCGTTTTTGATAGTCAGGGTCAGCACGATTGACACGAGTTGGTAGTCTATCCATGTCTTCCCCTCAAGTCCGCTAGCAACGATTGCATCTTGAATCAACCGCTCAGACACCAAGTATTAGGCGGCCTATGTCGCGAAGACCTGGGGCCATTCCAACAATCATAACTGCTAGAACGATTAGAACTCTCAAATGCTGTTGTCTAGATTCTATTCTCAATTGAGAGAACATCCAAACTATCAAACCGGCTAGTGAGGCTTTGACTAAAAAGAACAACCAGGCACCTTCTCCCAGAATATCAAGACCATCCCCGATTTGGATTACTGCATCAGACAGGGGATGTTTTTCAGAATACCCAAACCAATCGATTCCAACCATAGTAGCAAGGCCATCACATAGTTGGCCAAATAACATACCTGCAACCATAGGGGTGGCAAGTATTCCCTTCGGAGAAAGCATCTCAACTGGGTGATTAGAACGATCTTCGCTCTCCCACTCGTTTAATGTCATTCCATCTGGAATCAATCCAACCTCATTACCTGTCAATCTTAATTGAGTTAAGTCTTCAACACCTTGTTTCCAAACAGCCCACGTAATCAGTAGCGGAATTACTACCACTACTAAAACTGGCCAAAATATCTCATTGTCGCGAGGAAGCATTCCGCTGTCCTGAACCCATGGCGTGGCCGCTAATTGTGCCCAATGGCCCAAACCCATTGTGATTAAGCCAGTTGCGAACGCAAGCATTGCTCGTGGGATTCCATCCCAATCCCAAGTATTGTGGAGAACTACTGCGATCATTACTGCACCGGCAAATGAACCTCCCAATATCCAGAAGTGGCCTACATCATGGACATGCACACTTGGAAGGACAAGTAATCCTGTGAAGCCAACATATGCCACAAGAAGCATGGCCAACATGGAAATATGGTTCTTCCTCGCCATGTGCCCTATGAACGCAGATAAAACGAGCCATGCAGCGAGATGAATGTGAATTAGCGGAGAGATAAACAGTACATCTATTCCTTCTTTGAAATAGTCTGCGTCTTCCATTACCCTAAGCACAGGCGCCAAAGCAACCCACGAAATTAATGCCCAAACCATCCTGTCATCTACTGGCACTTGCCATTTGCGGAATAGAGCTTGGAAAACAATTACTGCGGCAATCATTGTCAAAATGTAAACAACCGTGTTTACTTCTGAATAACCAGCATCTCCTGACGTCCCAGCGTCTTTAACAATAGGATCCCAAATGTAGACTTTGACAAAATCCTCCCAGAAAATCTCTGGAGCGAATATAAGCCCTCCAACAATTATGATAGACAATAAACCAAACAATGACAGAAGGATTCTTTCTCCTTTGGAGAATTCTGTATCTTCCATATCTTGCTCACACCGGTTAAGATGATGAGTGTTGCGCGAGAGTTTCACTCTTCTTCGCTACTTGCATCGCAATCTTCTACTTCACAGGTAGGGTCTGCACAACACGAACCTTCCTTTTCTTCTTCAGCAGCAACACGAGGTTCGTGGACTTCAACGAATGAAACCTTACCTGCCTCAACTGCCTCACGTAGAACAGTAACTAAGCGGAATTTCTGCATAGCAGCGTTAGGGTCGAACAGCATTGTTTGCGGAACTACAACCGAAACATCATCTCCATCAAAGGATACTTCAAACCCTTCTTGGCCTGTATTTGCTTCAAGCAGAGCAGTAACCTTTTCTTCTTTACCTTCTACTACCTTCACAATCTTGTAATCGTACTTCAGAGTGCGACCTGACATTGGATGGTTGTAATCGATTCTTGCACGACCTGCAGCTAGGTAAGAAAGTACACCTTGGCGCCCTTCAACAGATACTGGGCCGCCGATGTAAAGTGACTTTGGGTCACGGACGTGCCTGAGTAACTTGTCGACTGAAATAGTTTCAATTTGATCTGGGTCTTTCTCGCCATAAGCGTCTGCTGGTGCGATTTCAAGAGAGATGTCCTTGTCTGCTTCAGCTTCTAACAAACTGTCTTCGAATCCTGAAATCAGGTTGCCTGCACCTACAACGCAAACAAGTGGAGTATATTTTCTGCCTTCTTGGTGCATTTCATGCTCCTTTGCGACTTCTTCTCTTGTGGTCTCGATCAAATCGCCGGAGTCTGCGTTATACAGGTCGTAATCGACGTGGACAATAGTTCCTTCTTCCATGGTTTTTCACCTATCGCCCCCTACGGGGGCAATTCGGCGACCAACCGTCCCTATTTCAATGAGTTGGGTCTCGACGTGGAACCCAAATGGCAAGACTCGCTAACAACATAAGAGCCCAACCACCCCAAACCAAATGGATACCAGGCAAGTCGTAAACCATTATTCTAACCAAATCGCTACCTTCCATCAAAGAACGTGCTTGGGTTCCATCCATAATCAAAACTAAGTCGCCGTGCCACATGCTAATTCGATCCACTTCAGAACGCGAACGTCCGTCAAACCTGATTACACCTGGCTCAACTATCTCAAGCAACTCACCATCCTCGTATACATTAATGACTGCACCCAAATAGCCGTCCCCAACCTCAAGACTGGTATTGTTTTGCTTAACGACTTCGACAAACTCAAACTCGTAGCCTTCCCATTCTACTTTTTCATCTTTGACAAGAGTTACTGTATGAGAATATGTGCCTCTATCTATGATAGTGGTGCTCATTACATGACCAATCACCATCAACACTAAACCTAGATGAATTAGGTGTGCGAAGAATGGAATTTTTCTTTTGACTGAGTTTTCCCTCACTAGGGAAATTGTTGCAGGTAATGCGAGTAATGCTGGAATTAATACCACCATACCAATTTCTCCTCTGCTTAATGACGCACCCAAGATATCTGTTGAATCATAGCCTAGAGAATCTCCGAAGAACCAGGCTGCCAATGGTATGATTGGGATTGAGAGTAATAGATAGAATACCCTTTGTGGCTTATTACGAATACTCCACATTACAAATCCAAGCATTATCGCTGCGATAAATGGAGCTCCGTACAATTCATGAGCAGCGAACTGAATTGAATCTATACTGGAGATCAAAATCACTAATGTTAGAATTAGGTATAGTCCGACTATAACGACAGGAGTCCAGAGTGCAAGACGTTGTTGGGTAGATCTCTCTTTGAAAGAGAAATTGGATTCTTCATTTTCCTTAACAAAGAACCATGGTGAAACGAAAGTAGTCATTCCTATTGCACAAATCCAAATATCTAGCATTCCAGACCATGATGCAGACAAAAATAGCATTACTCCGCCACTGGCCCATCCCCATCCTTTGAAACGATCTTTCTCGAATATTAGTCCGAATGCGAATAACAAGGACAACAGTTCAAACAAGACCATGCCGTGTACAAATCTGAGAGCAACCATTACTCCTGGAATGGCGAACCATTTCCAATCATGACCTTTTGGTAAAGACCTGATTCCTGATTCAACAAACGGTCCCAATCCAAGTATTACGAGAAGGGTGGGAGGGAAGCCTTCCAATACATCTCCTCCACCTATTACTCCAATTAACGCAACAATTGGTAACAAAGTCAACCAATACTTCGAGAATTCAAAACCAAGTCTTGAGGCCAAAAATATTCCCAACAATTGTAAAATTCCAAGGAAATAAACGACTACTTCAATGCCACTTGGGTCTGAGAGTAGTACCATAATTCTTCCAAAAACATCACCGGGAGGAGAACCTGCTGAATCTACTACAAACGTGTGTACACTAACAGCCCAAACTCCTCCGGCTCTGGTAACCATTGTAGCGAATAGAGAAAGAGCACCGCAAGCCATTGCTATTCCTGCCCACATGTAATTCGATGTTTTTCCGGGTCGAGTTCGCAAATGTAGGAGAACAACAAGACAAATCCACGGTAAGAGAGAACCAGTTTCAACAGGATCCCATGCCCAATATCCGCCCCAATCCAATATTAGGTAAGCCCACAATCCACCGAGACCAATCCCTAGGGTTGAAAAGAAAAATGCGGGTCTTGCGACCTGAATCACTCTATCTTTCAGACCATTGGAATCTGTTAGAATGGAAGAAATACCAATACATGCTAAAACAATAGACAAAGAATATGCCAAGAAAATCAAAGGGGGATGGATGACCATCAAATCTGTTTGCAACAACTCGTTAAGTCCAGGCCCGCTACCACTTTCTGCCTTGAATGGTTGTAAAATCCAAGCAACCAATAGAAGTGTCATGGAGAAACCGTTCATTAATCTCAAGCGCATCAAATGGGCACCTTCAGATTCTGATTTTAGCGGATTTCTCCAGATGACAGACAGCAAGGCCATCCATGCAACCCATAGTAGAATTGGCCCCTCTCTTGCTGCCCAGGTCGCAGCGAATCTATACCTGTAAGGTAGCTCTTCTCCACCATACCAAGCAACGAGATGTATTGAATCATAATTAATTGTAAACATACATGCTAGAACAAGGAATGGTATCGCAAGAATCCAAGTCAATTTTGGATTTGGTCGATAAGTGACCCATGCTGCAATAAACACAGCTAATGGCATTAGCAGAAATTCCATCTACTCACCATCCGAAATGTTTAGCCCTCGAATATCCGAATGAAAGTAGTACGCTGATCACGCCTTTTGTGTAAAGGAGAGGGTGGCGTACTAGGATTTTGAGACCTATCCATAATTTGTCTAAAGCCGACATTGAACCCAACTCCTGCGGCAAACACCTTGCCATCTTTGATAATTCTTCATCGCTCAAATCATATAGGGATGTTTTTCCCTTCAATATTTTATGATAAGGAGGGAACCTTTTCTTCCACGCTTTGACGTAACTCTGCATTTTTTTATCCGAAAGATCACCTTCAGAAATAGCACTAGCGATTGTCAAAGCTGCTTGTCTGCCAGACCATAGTGCAAGATGAGACCCACCCTCAAATAACGGAGATGTGAATCCTGCAGCATCTCCAACTAAAATCAATCCATCCCCGGTGGTAATTTCACGAGGTCCAGAAATAGGAATTGTCCCGCCAAATGGCTTAGGCTTTGTTCCACTTTTTCTCCATTCAGGGTTTTGAATATCTTTACCTTTGAGATAAGTATCTTCCACAAATTTGTCAAGATATTTGATGGCCCCTCTCTTGTCTGTGGTAACCAAACCCACATTCGCTCTTCCGCCTTTTTTTGGTATCATCCAAACATATCCATGCGGAGAATATTCGGGCCACAAGTAGAAGTCGAGATACCCGTCATTATCTACCTCTGTCATCTCATATTGGAAACCTGCAATCACCTCAACCTCAGTCCCCATATCGAGAAGTTTCGTGGCTGCTCCTGCTACTCCGGAGGCGTCAATGACTGCTTTACACTCAATTGGAAATTCATTTCCTCTACCGTCAATTTTCCAATTGAGAAATTCATTTTTGCTATTGTAAATTCTTTCCATTGACGTAACTCTATGGGAAAGGTGTAAACTCGCACCTTGTTTGACGGCTTCATCACATAGCCACTGCTCGAATTTGTGCTTCTCAAGCACATACCCTTTCTCGGTAAGTAACTTTGCAGTTCCATCGGGGAAGATGACGCGTATTCCTTTGCAGTCTAGAGCGACGACATCTTCTGGCAAATCTAAATCGAGATTATCAACTGCCATCTGCGATAGACATTCGCCACAATGAACTGGTACGCCGACCTCCTTGTCGGCTTCAACAATAATTGTACTCAGTCCTGCGCGAGCTGAATGTAGCGCGGCAGAACCCCCTCCGGGTCCGGCGCCGATAACCAACACATCACAACTCGCCATGCCTCCCCGAAGGGGAGGCGGGACTTCAATCAGTCGGCATAGAACAAGTATTCATGAAGCAGACCTCCTAGGAGTTCCATGGCCTGGCGTAATTCCACTCGATGGCTCGCTCACCTCGAAAAGCAAGGCGAGTTATTACGGATCAAAGAGCCAGTTGATGTTGAATTGGAAGCCGGGGCAATTGCAGACAGGCTTGTGAAAACTAATGGACCAGCAGTACTTTTTGAGAAACCAAGGTTGCCAAACGGAGATATCAGCGAAATTCCACTCGCGATGAATCTTTTCGGGTCTCATGACCGCACGCTACGCGCCCTAGGCGCAGCGCATCCTACTGAAGTTGGAGATAGACTTGTAGCATTGATGAAGCCAGACATCGGCGGAATTGTCAAAAAACCATGGACTGGGATCCCTCTTGCCAGAGATGCAATCTCTATGCCTCCAAAGAAAGTCTGGAAGGGCTCATGTCAAAAAGTCAAGATGGAATTAGATGTAACCAAACTCCCAATTCCAAAAACCTGGCCAATGGACGGAGGCCGATACATCACACTACCACTTGTAGTCACCAAGGACCCAAATTCGGGAGAACATAATCTAGGAATGTATAGAGGTCAAGTATACGGGCCAAAGGAAGTCGGGTTGCATTGGCAGATTCACAAGCATGGGGCTGACCACGCAGCAGCTTGGCCCGAAGGTAAGATGCCGGTTGCAATTTGCATTGGCGGACCACCTGAATTGATCTTCTCTGCGATCGCACCACTCCCTGATAATTTAGAAGAGTACATGTTCGCTGGATTCTTAGGCAAGCGACGCTTGAGAATTACCAAAGCATTGACTCAAGACTTACTAGTTCCAGCTGATGCTGACATCGTTATCGAAGGATGGGTTGATGCTACACAAACTAGAACAGAAGGGCCGTTTGGAGACCATTTCGGTTTCTATTCACTAACAGGGCAATATCCTGTTCTCAATGTCACAGCTATAACCAGAAGGAAAAATGCAGTCCTACCTGCGACAATTGTGGGACAACCACCAATGGAAGATGGATATCTTGGAGAAGCAATCGGTAAGCAGTTCAGACCTATCCTTTCATTCCAACACAGGGACGTTCTAGACTTACACCTACCTCTGGAAACAGGATTCCACAATCTTGCTATTGTAAAAAGCAAGCAGCGTTACCCACGGCAGGCACGGAAAACTTGCTTGGGCTTACTCGGGGCCGGACAAATGATGTTTCTGAAAATCTTAATCGCTACCGATGAAGACCCAAGTGACTTGGATGCATTATTGGATGTCTTGAATGATAGAGTAGATCCAAACAGTGACATCACAATCATTGAAGGGATGGTAAGTGATTCGCTCGAACCTGCTTCAACTTACGAGAATGTTCATTCAAAGGTAATCATAGATGCTACCAAATTAGTTCCTGCCGATCCAAGAAGTGGAGCGCCTCTGGAAGGTTCTCCTATTGAGGAATCTCCTGCATGGAGAAGAGGCGAAGAAAATGCCCCTGGAATCAGCGAATTACTTCTGAAAGAAATCTCAGATTTGGAAGATGTCGAAGACTGTCTGCTGATGAGAAATTCGATGCTAGTAGTGACCGTGAATATTGAGGGCAGACCTGATCCAAGAACAGGAATGTCTTGGCCAGATGAGGATGCAGCCAAGTCTCAAAGAGAGAAAATATCTCAATTGAGAAAATTGATTTGGCAATTAGACTCCAAAAATGAATTACGATGGCTTTTTGTCACTGACAACGACATGAACTTACACGGAGAAGGAGCGATGCGAAGGTTGCTGTGGCAGCTTACTTCTCGCTTTGCTGTTGAGCGAGATTTCATAGTTGAAGACGGCAGAATATTCTGGGACGCCACAACTCCGATTACCTCCCTCGAAGGGCCAACTCCCGTGAGGAGATGGCCTGCAATAACTATGCACGATCCTGAGACTCTGGCTGCGATAGATAGATTTGATTTACCGCCATGGCCAGACAACTTGGTGATGTGAATGGACCTGAAACAAATCGCATCATTCGTCAAAATTGAGCACACATTGTTCAGCCTACCTTTCGTTTTCATTGGAGCGTACATGGCAGGCGACCCTAGCCTTGTCCAACTCTTATGGATCCTAATTGCCGCTATCGGCGCCCGCGGACTTGCGATGGGCCTAAACAGAATAATTGACAGGAAAATAGATGCTGAAAATCCACGAACTGCGAACCGTCATCTTGCCTCAGGATCAATGTCCTTGAAGACAGCGTGGATATTGTGTGGGATTTTCTTGATTATGTTAGTTGGAGGAGCTGCAATGCTCAACCCATTGTGCCTGTATCTCTCACCAATACCAGTTGTTGCATTCATCATTTACCCATACATGAAACGATTTACGTGGATGTGCCATTGGTGGCTAGGCGGATGTCTAGCGCTTGCACCTGCAGGG
>TARA_B100001113_G_scaffold19133_1_pt1 | contig 11617 bp, 7 predicted proteins | sample TARA_B100001113 | Tara Oceans TARA_B100001113 (sample SAMEA2622402) | marine metagenome | biome: marine biome (ENVO:00000447); feature: deep chlorophyll maximum layer (ENVO:xxxxxxxx); material: "saline water (ENVO:00002010), including plankton (ENVO:xxxxxxxx)" | depth 50 m | reverse complement strand
TCTCCCTCATAATCATCTTGAAAAGATATATTATCTAATACAACACTTATATCTCTCTTCTCTCCTATTACGTTTACTAAGTCCACAGATAAATTAAAGGATGGTTGAAAGAATGGTAAAATTTGTTCTATAATTTGCAATCCATCATCATTTAATTTAACTAAGATATTCAATTCAAATCCAATGTTATATGGCACCGGCATGAACACTTTTCTTAAATTAGACCCATCAGTTGCCTTGAAAGTTTGTGTTATTGTAGATTTTCTTGTTGCATCATATGAAATATTTGTCATCTCAAAGGACATACGAGGTAACGTGATTTGAGTTGCACGGTTTAAATCAGGTTGTTGCTCAAGTCTTGCCAAGAATTTTTGCATTGGGCCGTATGCCAATGCAACTTTCATATCACTGATTGATTTATTATTATTATCTTTATGACGAATATGAATATCATTGAATAATGTTCCAAATGAAATAACCGTCTTTCTAAGTATTTCGTGGTAAAAATAGGTGCCTAACATTAGTATGTACCAAAGGGATTAGTTTCAGCAAAATCAATGATCTCATCTGCCTCAAGTTCAAATTCATCATTACTACTGTAATCATCATATATATCACGATTATCATATTCACGTACGTTGTATGAAATAAATGATGTGCTTCCAATAGATATGGTTTGATTTTGTACATTAGTAGTATTCAACGTATCCTCACTTAATAAAATATTACCATTAGATAATATTGAGTGTACTGTTACACCTGCACCGATAACATTTTCAATTTCATCAACATCATCCCCAACATTAAATTTAGTAGTATTTGCAGATCCTACAAGTATAAATGTGGTACCTGCACCTACAAATAAACCTGTCGTAGTAAATCCTGCAGTAAATACTGTTTTATGAATTTTCAATCCAGTTGCACCAATACCAGTTTGAATTCTAATTTCCTCACCGGGAATAAATCCTCTGACTGTTGATCCGATACCTACATTTGCAACTTTAAGAACTTTCGTATCTGCATCCCATGATCTGACTCTTGCTTCTGTATTTGATGTTTGTCCAACAACTAGATCATTATAGAGATAATTACCGCGACCTGTAATTATATCTGGTTCTGCTATTGTAACTGCTGGAGCAACAGTGTATCCTGCACCGGGATTTGTAAATCTGAAGGACGATAATTGACCTGATCCAATATCAATAATTGAAGTAACTAATGCAGTTGTTCCTACACCTACTGGCCCCGCCACTGTAACAGCAGGATTAGTTGTATAACCTCTTCCCTCTTGAGTAATGTTGAAATTGATGACACCCTGACCTGAAGTTACCACATTACAAGTTGCAATCGCTCCACTTCCATTACCACCTAGAATCTTAATACTTGGAGCAAATGTATATCCTGAACCGGGGTTTGTAAGTATAATTTCTTTGATTGAAAATACACCTGATCTTTCAGTCGTTATCGCGACCGCAGATGCGTTTGTACCACCAGATACTCTACTTGTGCTTATTGAAACGGTTGGAGTGCCTGTATATCCACTACCATCATTCAGTAGAGTAATAGAATTTAAGTATCCAGAGTTCACTGAAATCGCAGCAGTTGCTGTTGCAGTTACACCTGTTCCTACAAGATTTAGAGTAGTAATAAATCCATCCTCTTCGATTTCCTGATCGATCTCTTCAACACCAGTATCGATGACCTCATCCTCATATTCAAAGAGTTCACACTGAAGTTGATAAACATAATTTTTACCTAACTGGTAGAAAGGTTGCTCATGCTCTACGAATTTAACTTCAAATAATCTTGTGCCTAACGGGAAGAATATTAGATCACCTTCCCTTGGACGAGTTGCAAGTTCATATTCATCATCATTAAGATATGGTGCAATGAAATCTTCAAATCTTTCTTTTGATATTGTAAGAGTAATCTCATCTCTTAAACTAACACCAAACTTTGTCATGATATCTCCAGCACCCGAATATCCTTCATAGGTATTCACATATGCTTCAATTAAAAAATTATCATCAAATTTGGATGATTGCACCTCTTCAATGATAGATTTTTTATTTACAAATTTTCTTGGAATATAAGTAACCTCCACCCCATAAATTTGCAACTGCTCATTTATGAGATTTTGAATTAATCTCTGTTCACCGGGAGATCCTTGTAGAAAAAAGGGATTGAGTGCCATACATTTTACCCGATAAAGTCAAATGGAGGTAACTCGTATTCGAGTTGCATCTTTTGTTTGATTGCTTCTAATTCTCTTTCTCCGTCCTCATATATCTCTCTTCCGTTCAATTCCAATCCACCGGGAAGTTTGACTCCTCTAAATTTAATTAAGTTTTGACCCCATTGCCTCTTCATCAAAGCAACAAGATACATTTTTACAAATGGATCATTATATACCTTTGTAAAATCATCAGGATTTAATGCTCTAAAACAATCAATAACAATGAAATCTTCTGTATTCATGGAATTAAAATCCATATCTATATACAAACGATTTTGTTTTTTGTTAAATCTAATTTGTCTTTCAGGAGTTAGTAAGAAGTCAATATCTTCTAAGTAACTCTTGACCATTGAATATTGCAATAATTCAACAGAGTTAAAATAGTATAAGTCATTTAAAAATAACTGATATTTGATACTAAACATCCCACCAGATATGGAACTTGTATCAAACTTAAAAATCTTTTCTATACCAATAACACTTTCAGGAACTTGAATAAAATTACTTGTCTCAACAAACTGAGAAGTTGTTGTACCATAACCTATGATATTTGTTGATGTTCCTGTAGTTGCTGCTAAACCAACTGTATTTGTAGATCCATCTTGATTATTTGCCTTTCCCCTATCAATATCATTTTGAGTGAATCTATATTTCAAATACATTCTCTCGACACCATCGAAGTGTCTTTCATTGAATAATTGAATAGCATCATCCACCAAATCATCAATTTGATCATCATCGATATTAATTTCCAGCACAGGTGCACCTAGTTTCCTAAGTGCATAATCGATTAATCCTTGTCTGGTGGATGGTTTTGCCATTATTCTGCTTCTACCTCAGATGCTAAGTTTTCGTATTTTTCTTGCCATTCAAGTGCCTGTGCGGCTAATTTTGTTTTTTCATCATTAAAGTCTGTCATTACAGTTGTCAATTTTGCTTCCAAAAGTATATTTTGGTTAGTAAGTGTTGATATTTTTTGATTGTAAATTTTAATCAAAGTGTTAACATCAACATCATTATTTTGTGAATTCATAATTTTTTAGGCTAGAACGTACCCCCATCGATCGTCGTTGTCCATGTGGGTTTACTAGTGTATGTAGTCGAGACATTGGAAGGTGTTTTACCAGTTCCAGTTCCATTTAATATCAAATCAGCAGAAGTATTAAATGTTCCAGTTACACCAATCAATGTAACTGTGGTTGAGTTGGATGTTGTTTTCACGACACCCTGTTGTGATCCACCACCTGCTTGTGTGACTAAATCACCAGCAGTAACTGCTTGTGCACTACCTAAAGTAATAGCAATCTCTGTAACTGCTGTTAAGAGTTGAGTAGAGGTAAATGTAGCAGCACTTGGTGCAGTAGTTGAGTTTTGTAATCCAGTGCTGTCAAAATATACAACACCATGAGTTGAGAAATCACCAGACTGATAGTAAATACCTTTAATATCAAGATAACCCTTTGTTCCCGAAATTACTTCGGCAGTGTTAGTTGCATCTGGTACATATGTCCACACCCTACTTCCATCTGCACCTGCTTGACTATCATCCATTCCAAAGAAACCAAGTTTGTTATTGGCTGTTCCAGAACTTGTATTATAGTTGAATGAAATACCTCTATCAGTATTAGTATCCTTCGCGTGGGTGATTGTTAACTGTGTTGTTGTTGTAATTCCAGCTGTTGTATTATTACTGATGGTAAGAGTTTTAGTTCCAGTGTTTATCGAACTAATTGTTGTATTACCGGGAATTCCTGTCGCTGCAATTACATCATCAGTTTGCAATCCAGTAACAGAATCTACAACGATAGTATTTGCACCACTGGATACTGCTGTCATCACAGTTCTAACGCTGGTTACATCACCAACCTTCATGATCGGATCGTTTACCGATACGTTTGTTGAGTTAACAGTGGTTGTTGTTCCATCAACTTGTAAATTACCCTTGATGATAACGTCACCTTCATTACTTAAACCACTTGGGAATGGATCAATGAAAATTTGATTTCCACCACCTGCTCTTGTTTCAATTCTATTTGATGAGATTCCAATGTTATCAATCTCTATTCCACCTGTTTGGAATACTTTACCTGTGATTGTAGAAATACCAACAACCTTAAAGTTATCTGTTTCTAATGTCCCTGTAATATTAAAACCATCTAAACGAGTTTCAGCTTTTTTCGCGTTATCGAAATATAATTCAACAGCATTATCTGTTTTTGCGATAATAGCGTTATCAGTCCCCAATCTTACAAAGATATCACCAGTTCCACCAGATGCTCTATCGATGAATGAATGACTTCCATTGTGATATAACCTAAAATCATCATCATCACCCATGCGGAGTTCTTTATTATCAGGAAGTCTGATATGATCGCTAAAGGTGACAATACCTGTGATATTTAAATTTCCACCTACATTTAAGTTTTTCTCAATTCCAACACCACCTTCAACAATTAAAGCACCTGTGTCTTTATCATTTGATTGAGTTGTAATATTAATTCTTACATCGGCACCTGTAAAAGTAAGTTGATCTGTGCCATTTTCATCGTATTCAATCTTAGCATCTGCAGCATCTGTTCCATTTGCTCCTCCACCAAAACCCAAGAAGGTGTCGTCAGGTATCATTACCTCACCAGAACCATTTGGATTAAAAATAATATCTCCATTACCATTTGTTGATGATAATGTATTTGCATCTAAAGTTAAATTATCTACATTCCATAAATCAACCTTTCTGTTTTGATCTAATATTGCAACAAATCCGTTTGCAGCAGTCGTTGGGTTTGATACTGAAGCGACTGTTCCCGGTGCATGAACCATCAAGTCGGTAAAGTAACGACCACCAACAACATCAACGTTGCCTGAGTTATCACCAACAAAAAGTCTTTCTCCTTTGTTTGCCTGAGTACCAGCACCGATTGTTAGACCAAGTTCACCGAACTGAAGACTTCCGGGAGCTGTAGTACCCGTAGATCTTTTTACTCGTATAATACTAGCCATTTTTAAAAGTTACCTCCATTGATATCCAAATTTTGTGTCGATCCGGGTGTTAATGTTAAAGTTGCTTCAAATTTTTGTGTTGCTGAATTGAAAACTAAAACCATTCCATTTTGTGGGTTATTGACTTCCGTATCACTAAGACCTGCAAGAGAACCACTCACGTTTCCTGCTAATGAGGATACGACTTTGGTTGCATTTTGTTGTCCAACACGGACTCTAATGTTTGCCATTAACGGGTCACTCCTTGTCTTACTAAAACAGATCCTTCAACAACTCTTGTTACTTCACCTACACTATCGGAAACGATTACGTCATAAACATACCTTCCGGGTTTTAAAGTAGCAGTGGTAACACTTGACAAACCAACTTGCACCTGACCATTATCTGCGTTTTGAATTGACGCTGTAAAAGTCGCTGCGATACCTGTGCTTCCTGCATGTTTTCTCATCTGAGATGCTGCAGTAAATCCGTTAAGATCCAATGCAGAATTAGATGTGATATTTTCTAATGAAAATGTTTGTTGGAAGGTAGCACCTGTGTTGATTACAAGATTACTAACATATACTGCCATTTATGCAATGATATAGTATGATCTATAGTTTATTTATAATTAGTTCGTTCAGAAGTCTCTTGAGAGTATCTATCTCAGATTTGAGAGCATCTATTTCCGATTTCTCAGTTAATTTTTTGTTTTTCATCTTTTTATATCTCATGTAACCAGACGTATCACAATTAACGATCGCGCCTGTTTTTTCATCACGATAAAGATGTTTATGTCCTTCTACTCGTATCATGCTAATGCAATTGCTCGTAGATCGTTTAACCTTGGTGCTTCTGCCTCATTTGTGCCACTAAACACCACTTTTATTGCAAATCCAGTAAATTCTGATAGATTATCAGCAGTAAACTGATATTCTAAAAATTCATCATCTGTGCTTGATGCAACTTTTGCATCAGGTCTGCCACTATTTTTAGCAGCATTAATTACCTGATCACCAAAACCATCACCATCTGTATCAAGTAAATTATCAAAACCGGGGAACAAGTCATATGATTGCTCTCCTTCACTAATTTCAGAATTGAATAGTTTATACAAAACTCTGAAATCAGATGATTCAGACCTTCGTGCACTTATTAATACTTGAAGTGAAGTTGCAGGTTGTTTCAAGTCAACACGATTAGAGATATAAACTCCTGCATGTGGATCGTTTGAATTTAATTTTACTCTTGGATCCAACGCATAATCGCTTATTGGATTATTCAATCTATTTCTTATATAATTGATTGAACTATTCATAGTATCAATCACTGGTGATAAGTTTGGATCACCAGATAACAGTCTAATTGATATTGTATTTGATCTATTTAATGGAAGATCAGATAATCTTGCTGTTTCATTTATAGGAGATGCAACTAATCTTGGTGTACTAAGAGGATTAATTGCGTTTAATTGAATATTCTCAAAACCTTGATCAAGGAATGATACTTCATTTCCACCAGCACTTGTACCACTAACAGTTCTAGTACGAGCAGATAAAGCAGTTTGTCCGGGTGTAATATGATTTATCAAAGGATATATTTGATTGAATTGAATATTTTGTGATACAAATATTTCTCTTCCACCACCAAATGAATCGTCAAAGAAATTCATCATGTCATCACCAGATATTCTACCTGCACTTCTAGGGATCTCAATATAATACTTATCAATATCACTCTCAGTTCTGAGTAATGATGTTGAAGGTAATTGATGATCAGTGTTGATACCTGTTAGTGAGAATCCATTAAATTCATACTTATAAACTAAACTTCCTTTTGCATGCTCACGAATCGCTGTTCCACTTATACCTCTCTCTGAAATAAACAGTGATTCGTTATTTGAATCAATTGAAGCATATTTCATAATTTCATTATTAATTTTAACAAATCCTGTTGTAGCAGGTTTTCCTTCAAACTCAGCGAATGATGCTGTTGCATTACCTCCGCTTGCAGGATCATCAAGTAATGCTATAGATGTAGATAGACCTACAGCAGCATTTAATATTACTGGAGAAGTTGTTGGTAATACATTAGAAATTTCTAATTTATTATTTCCAGAGTGCATACCATGATTGTATTGAGTGATCTCAATTACATTTCCAGCATGGAGTGAGTCAATTGGAGTATTTACAGTTCCATCAACTTGTTTATTTCCTGTTAAAGCAACAAATTGAGTTCCATTATGATGAAGAAGTGCAGCATTATTTGAAAATGTCTGTCCCTGAACATTTGTAAGATATAAAGTATCAGTTGCAGAAATTGAATCAATCGATAATACTGCTCCAGATCCAGATTGTTGTCCAGCACCAAGAGATGATGTGACGATTCCTACAAGATCTCCTACAGAATAACCAGAACCACCAGAAGCAATAGCAGCACCTGATAATTCTCCACTTGAATTGGTTGATAAAGTAATTGTAAGTCCTGTTCCACCACCAGTGATATTGAAAGTGCTTGCAGTTTGACCAGAAAGACTTGCCTTATATCCAGATCCATTATTCTCACGCGATTCGGCAGATACAACACCACCAAGTCTTTCAACGATTCCATTTGGTGTTGTATGAATACCAGCGATACCTGCAGCAATTCTCTTACCAACTGCGATCTCAGATGCTGTAGCACCTGTATCAATCTTCACTTTCATCTTTCTTGGTAAAGTTCTGATTGCATTATTTTTGAGAGTTGGAACTAAACTACTTTCATAATTCAATTCTGGATTATAGAAAATGACTTCGGCATCTCTTGACTTGGAGAAGTCTGCTTTATATAATTTAAATTTAAGATCTTCAAACTGACTTGCAGTCCAAATTGAACCGTTTTGTGATTTGAATAAACTACCACCAATATACTGTTTAGAAATAACAATACTCTCAGCATCGGGCAAACTTTGGGTTTCAATCGTTGGTTCACCCATTCTACCTAACCATGCTTCATAGTTATTACTAGAGGGTGCTAGAAGGACTATAGCATACTGTTGTCCACCTTCAAGGTAAATTGGTGATGGGAATGTTACTTTAGTTGGTACAGAGGCATCCTCAGATACATTAACTTGAGATGGTTCTAAAACAACTTGAGCAAAATCTTGAAGTAAAATTAGAGTAGGAGTACCTAATTCAACAGTTCTAACTTGAATTGTTAATTGCTCTTTCACATCTTTTGATCTGAAATATAAATCAACAGCTGTTAAAAATGCACCAGTTCCATCTACAGTGAATGACTGTGCGAGAGGGTCATCATCAAATACATGCCTTCTTCTTCTAATAACCTCTGTAACATTTCTAACATTAGTAATATTATTAGTTACATTAGTAACATTTGTTACTTCAGTGACATTAGTTACATTAGTAATTTCATTAGTGATGAATTCATTAGTAATGTTGAAAACAACTGGTTGTGGGGGTGGAGGTGGAATACGAACAACAACTGTTGATTGTCTAAATGTATCTACTTGACCACTTGTACGATATACCTGCTCAACTTCACTTATGGATGGATCGCCAAGTAATGGTCTTCCATTATCTGAACTTGATGTCAACTTAAATGTTTTTGTACCATTTTCAAATCTTAACTGTGGAACTGGTGTCGCCAAAGGATCACGGAAGAAGAATGATCCTTTTAAATCACCCACACTATCCGATATTAATCGTATATTAGAAACTGTAGCAGTTGCACCACTTGTACTTCCAACTAATTTAAGACCTGTTTCAACGTAACCAAAAAATCTACCCTGTGCTTCTTCCACTAATCCAGCTATATCAATGTTTAAAACAGTTGAAGAAGATGAGTATAAACTTGGTAAAGTAAGCGCAGAATTATACGGATTATTAGTATATACTGTAGTTGGAGAACTTATACTTCCTGTTTTATGATTTGGTGCACATGACCTTGCTGCAAATACACGATCTGCTCCATCAAATCCTTCAATAGTTTCATTAATATCAAAAGAACCAGAATCCATTGATACTTCAATTAATTTTGGAATAACATCAATACCAGAGGTGCTATCAAAAAATGCATAGAATCTTGTAGTAGGTTTAACACCACTTGCATCAAAAGCAACATTTCGAGATCTGATGTGTGTATCAGGTTCACTACTTACTATACGATCATTTGTAAATGTCTCCTCAACATCACCTAATACAGTTCTTGTTCCATTATCTAATATAACATTTCGTGTCCAAGTATCAGCTGCTGGATTCAATATCATTCTTCCTCTAAAAGTAACGATATTAAATGGGTTTACATTTTCAACTCTTGAAGCAAGAGGTTGCTCCAACATAGTCACTTCATCATAATCAAGTGTAATTAAATCTCCAGTTTTTCTTACTCCAGAATCTAAAAGTGCTAAATTATCTGAAAAATCAGCAGTGCTTGGATTCAAAGAATTATCAAGAGCTAACTCTGGTTTAACTGTGTAAAAATCAGTGGGAGTTACTAAATTTTGTGCACTTGCAATTATATCACACTTACAATCAGGATTATTACGATCTAATAAATTAGTGTCTTTAAAATCATCTACAAAAAATCCTGTTTTAAATCTTGATAATCCATCAGCATCTTGTATCTGAAGTGCTTTTGTATCTAATTCAAGTAACGATAATGATGTAAGTTTTTCAAGAGATTCAATTCTATCTTCCAAACCACCAATATCTCTCATCGTATAACGACGATTATCTATAAGTGTGATTGTGGCATCTTTCGTATTATAAAGATAAGCGGGAACTTCAATAGTTCCGATCGTCATTGCAGTTTCTACGTCGTCTGGAACGACAGGATTTTGAGATGAAACACCTTTAATTATTTGAAATTCACCCTGTGTATAAGCATTACCTGTGGGATCACCTGCATCTAATATTAATTTGTCAATTCTAGGTAAATAGAATTTGAAATCTAAAGTTGATGCTTCATTTGGTGTAGGAATTAGTGTTGGGTTTGTACCAGAAGCACTGAATACTCTAGATGCAAAAGCAAAAGGTGATTCACTACCAGTGTAATCAGCAACTCTTGGTCTAAAATCTAAAGTATCACTTCCTCTTAATCCATTTTTAAGTAATGGAACATCTTTAAAATTGCTTGCGGGATATGATCCAACAGTAAATACATCACCAGTATCATTAGCAGGAACTGTAAATTTATCAAAAATAACTCTTATTCTTTTTGATGGAATTGTTGCACCATCCTTTCTCACAATACGAGAATAGTCAGCATATTCGTTTCTTTGACCATCATCGAGAATATAATTTGATGTTACATTTAAAAATAAACCTGCGATAGTTCCTTGTAGGTTTGTGGTTATGCTTGATTCCTCAAAGGTTATAGATTCACCAATAATGAATTTTGATTGAGTCAGTCTTACAATTTCAACAGTTGTGGCACTTGTTTGTCCTGCCAAAACCGCAATGGCACCACTTGTTGCACCTTTAATTCTTTCACCTAAAACTGTATTTGTATTTAATGATAAACCACTTACAAAAACCAACTTGTCTAATATTGGATCAGCTAAATTAACTGATTCAAATATACCAACAATGTTAAACACATCTGGTGTATTTAAAGATATTTCCTTATCTTGAACTCTTAATCCGTAACCAGTTGCTGCAGTTAACCCATTTGTTGAAATCCCAGTTTGACTTGATTTATTAATTACAATACTATTACTTCTTGAAACATTTTTAGTTTTTTGCGAAATAATATCCTTCTCCAGAGTTACATTAACGACCTTTGCACCGTTTGTTATATTGTTAAATGTAATTGACTGATTGTTCGCACCCATTACCACTTGACTTTCCTCTAATACCTGATGAGTGGTATCAGAAGTTGTCTTTTTAGATATACTATAACGATCGCCATCATATGGTACAAAAGACGCACTAGTAACATTTGTTAAATCAGAAACACTTACGGTTAAAGTATTAGATGATGCGGATTTTTCTACTTGAGATTTTATGGATAACTTTGATTGTGCTAATGATACATCAGAAACATTCTTCTTTTGAAGTTCTGCAAATAATCCAGCATCATTTAAAAATATTTGTGGACGAGCAACATGAACACCTGTTGGTGAGACACTTGCTAATACAGTTCCAACATTAACACCAGTTACAGATTGCACTGCTGCTAGTGTCACTGATTTCAAATCAGTAGAAATGGCAGATACACGATTAAATCTAGGAGATGCGTCAGTTGTTAAGTTAACAATGATGATATCATTTACCTTCAAAGATCCAAATGTTTTTCCAGCACATGTTAGTACATTTGATCCACTTATATTAACTTCATCTCCAAGTCCAAGATTTTTAATTAATTTTGGTAATAATACTAAATCACCAGAAAAATCAGCAC
>TARA_B100001113_G_scaffold127003_1_pt1 | contig 11644 bp, 11 predicted proteins | sample TARA_B100001113 | Tara Oceans TARA_B100001113 (sample SAMEA2622402) | marine metagenome | biome: marine biome (ENVO:00000447); feature: deep chlorophyll maximum layer (ENVO:xxxxxxxx); material: "saline water (ENVO:00002010), including plankton (ENVO:xxxxxxxx)" | depth 50 m | reverse complement strand
AAGGTGGTGGCGGTGGTGGGGTTACTTTCGGTGGAGAAGGTGGTGGCGGTGGCGGAGGGGGTGTTGAATTGTCAGCCATCTTAACGCCCCATGGAAAGGCATGCTACCTTTGAATAAATCGGGTATTCGATAAAATATTCATGCTGGGTATTTCAAAAGCGAGTGTATTGGAATATCGCCTAAGAGTTCTCGTGCACCTAAGCCTTCTAATTCTATTATGAAAACTACACCAATAACATCGGCACCCATTTTTTGGCATAGTTCAATGCATGCAGATACAGTACCTCCCGTAGCCAGAAGATCGTCAATAATCAAGACCTTTTGCCCAGGAGATACTGCATCTTTATGGATTTCTAAGCTGTCGTTTCCGTATTCAAGTGTATAATCTATTTTAATGGTCTCAAAAGGTAGTTTTCCTGGTTTTCTAACAGGTACAAAACTATTTTTCAGCCTAGTTGATAATAATGGACCGAAGATAAAGCCTCTAGCTTCTGGTCCAACTATAACATCTGGAGCCCAATTTAAATTTTCAATGTCTTTTACAATCCTATTCATCAGTTCTGTGAGAAGTGAACTGTTGGATAGTACAGGAGTAATGTCTCTAAATAAAATCCCTTCCATCGGGAAATCTGGTACGGTTCTTATTGTATCTTTCAATTCCTGTAAGAGATTATCTGTCAAAAAACCACACCATAATGTAGAGAGTACCACAGTCTATATTAGATACACTGTGGTACTCTATTTATATTATCAGAATCAAAGGTTGCTGAATAGATATTCAAACGTGGTTTGATCTCCTGGTCCTAAGTAGAACATTATCATTAATACGAATAAAACTCCCATTACTGCGTTTACTTCTTCATATTTGCCTGCAACTACTTTTACCAGAACATATGCTATTATTCCCCATGCAATTCCGGCTGCTATTGAATAAGCAAAAGGCATCAAAATCATTGTTATAAATGCTGGAATGGCTACTTCAAGATCAGACCAGTCAATATCTGCAGCCTGACGCATCATCAATGATCCTACGATTATTAAAGCACATGCGGCTGCATATGTTGGTATAGCTTGGAATAGTCCAGAAAGGAATAGTCCAGAAAGGAATAATACACCACATGTTAACGCAACTAAGCCGGTTTTTCCTCCTTCTTCTACACCTGCTGCAGATTCAATGTATGTTGTTGTTGTACTAGTTCCGGTCATAGCACCCACTAAAGTTGCTGCAGCATCTGATATGAATGCTTCATCAGAATTTTGCAGTTCATCATTATCATCAACGTATCCAGCAGCTCTCCCAACAGAGTAAAGAGTTCCTGCTGTATCGAATATATCTACAAACAAGAAAGTTATCATTACCAGTAAGAAATCACCTAGAGACCATGTATATGCGGCTCTATATCCATCTTCGCCTTCGACACCTATAGCATCTATATCTCCAAATCCATCTATAAAACCAAATAATGTCTCTTCAGGTAATCCAGTAAAACCGATGATATCACCAAGCTTTGGTGCTGCGGCCTCTGGACTGCCCCAGCCTGCTGGTGCATGGAAAACGGTGAAGTCTACGCCAGTGTATGTAGCAAATCCAATTGTCTCCACCGGAGTAGTATCAACGGCTGATGCAAACAAGGCTCCTTCATAGAATGTGTATGTTGGGTCTGCATTACCTAGCATATTGTAAGGATCTGAAACTCCTAGAGCCCAGCCAATTACAGATATACCAAGAATACCCCAAACTATAGATCCTGGGATTTTCTTGGCCATCATTGCTGCTATAGCCACTATTCCAACAAGAGCCCAAAGCTCTCCTGATGTGTGCGTCCAGGAAGCTGTATCATCTAATCCTACCAATGTTACACCATTATTTACTATTATTCCAGTCTCTTCTAGACCTATGATAGCTAAGAACATTCCAATTCCGGCGCCAGTTGCTATTTTCAAATCTTGAGGTATTGAATTTATCATTTTGGTTCTCCAACCTACTTGAGGAAGAGAGATTACTAAGAAAAGTAATCCTTCCACAAATACGGCTGCTAGGGCTACTTCCCATGGAATCCCCATTTCCATTACAACGGTGAATGCAAAATATGCATTAAGACCCATTCCTGGTGCTAAAGCAAATGGCAAATTGGCCCAAAGACCCATGACTGTACAGCCAATAAAGGCTGCCATTGCTGTTGCAAACAACACGTCATCAAAAGGCATTCCAGTTCCACTTAACATGGCAGGGTTAACCAGTAGAATATACGCCATAGTCATGAAAGTAGTCAATCCCGCTCTCATTTCACTTTGCCACGTCACTCCGGCATCAGTTAGTCCAAATCTTTCATCCATCATTTTTTCTAATTCACTCATTATTTCACCTTAATCCAAATATATTGGTGAGTCCAGACTCACCTAGTGTATCTGCTATGACAGACGGCATATGAACTTCCCTACTAAAATGTAATTTTAAAGGGTCATAGGTTCAAAAATAGAGGTTTATTATTTTCTGGTAAAAATACTTTAAATTCACCATCTAATCGGTCTTTAAGGGAGGAAATTCCCTCAACGGGCGCATGAAATAGTATTATTTCTTTAGGCGAACAATCCTTTGCAAATTTAACCAAAGAGGGTCCATCTGCATGATTAGAGAGAGCATATTGATTCACTTCCAGATTAATTTTTGTCATTTGTCCATATATAGAAAGTTGTCCTTTATCAAGTAATAATCTACCTCCTGATCCTTCTGCCTGATAACCAGTTAGTAAAATCGCATTGGATTTGTTAGAATTTAACCGATTAAGGTACCATAGAGCTGGGCCTCCGTCTAACATCCCACTGGTAGTAACAATTACATCGGCATTAAGGGCTTTTTTCCTATCACTTTTTCCATAAACTCTCTTCACCCATTTCCAAGTTTTCATAAGTTCCTTAAAATTATTATTATATTCAGGGAATAATAACCAATCTTTGGTTAGTCTTGTCCCCATACCATCAAAATGGACGTTAAGATGCGGAGCGTCTCGTTTCAGTATGCGAAGGATGTCTTGGCCTCTACCAGACGCGAAGGCAGGTACCAATGCAACTCCTCCTCTATTAACAACTTCTTTTATTCTCTCAACGAATCTTTGTTCTTCATCGGATCTATTAGGATGTATTCGTGCTCCATAAGTTCCTTCTAAGCACAATATGTCACAACTAATTGGACTTGCCCCTATTACATTTGGACTATTACGCGTATCGATATCTCCTGTCCAAAGTATTCTTGCGGAAGGGGTATTGATTTCTACCATAACCGCTCCTGGCATATGTCCTGCTAAGTGGAATTTACAATTCCATTCTCCTATGTTAAATGATTCGCCAATTTTATGTGTTTCCCATGAGTCTAGGGCTAAGTCTAAATCCCTTTTATCCCAGGAAAGAGGATATTTTTCTATTGAAGAAACTTTGTAAGTATCTCTCCACATTATTTCTGAAACTTTTGCAGTCAACTCTGTGCCATGTAATTTAGTCCCGTGTGCTCCAACAAGCCAAGGCGCCATTCCAATATGGTCTATATGGCTATGAGTAATTATGGCATCGGATACCGGAGGGCTTTCTGATGGATATCTTGGAGGCCTAGTTGGTGCCATACCATAATCGATTAATAGTCTTGTACCGGTATTATCTTCTATTATACAACCTACATTTCCTACTTCTTCCGCTCCTCCCAAAAAATAGAATCGGATGCCTGACTTAACTTTTTCACTGGGATAGCCGGATGTATTTCCGGGAGTGTAGAGAACCATGGATTAAGCGAAAATATATCTTATTAATCAATGGATTGATAATATTGTCTTTATTTGAGATAAGAATGATGAAAGACTTGATGTATAATCGTTAATTAGTCAATATGATGAGCGGAGAGGAGTTGTGGGGCGCTAGATGGAAAAACTGTGCCAATCCTCTTTCACACCGTTTCATGGAAATTGCTACAAAGAAACAATCATTAGTTATTTTGGCTGCGGATTTGAAAACTATTAATTCCCTTGTCGAGCTAATTGAATTGGTTGGTCCATATATATCTGCTCTGAAAACACATGTCGACATGGTGGAAGATTTTGATATCAAGGAATGGGAGAAAGTTGTCAGATGTGCTAAAAAATATGATTTATTACTGTTTGAAGATAGGAAATTTGCCGATATTGGGAAAATAACACAAACACAAATGGGGGGCGTTTATGATATTAGATCGTGGGCAGATTTAGTTACCGCACATCGTATCTCAGGCCCAGATGTTGTAGATGGTATTGGTGCAGGATGGAGAGATGTACAAAGAGTTGGGGGCGTATTTTTACTAGCTCAGATGTCCAGTAGAGGTAATTTGCTTACCAAAAAATATACTGAAGAGACGATAGAAACTGGCAGAGGTTCTCCCCACGTTGTTGGATACATTGGTAACGGTAGTTCTCCAGAAGAAATAAGTTTACTCAGGGGGGAAGTCGGAGATAATCAATTAATATGGACTCCTGGTGTTAATTTAGCAATCGGAGATGGAGAATTAGGACAGCGATATGGGCATCCATATGATGCCGTCATGAGCGGTTCTGATGGCATTATTGTTGGCTCAGGAATACATGGCGCGGATGATCCTGTCTCTTGTGCAAAAATGTATGCAATGGAAAGTTGGAAAGCACTAATTGAGAGAGATAAGAATGGTTGAACAAGATACTATTGGTTGGATCTGTTCATTTATTGTAATTTCTCTATTGATAATAACTGTAATTTATGAGGTTGTCAAAAGATGGCGTCTTTCTTTAAGATTGGTTGCCTTGGATGAATCTCTATTAAATGATAATTCTATAATAATGGAAGAATTAATAGATGCTCCAGATGGTAGTAAAATAGTACAGAAAATGCCTGCTTATCTGATTAGTGATGAAGAGTTATAGCGATTTCCTATTCAATTCAGAAATTAATTTTTTAGGGATGGGGCTTGTAATATGCATTTTTTCTCCACTTGGATGTTGAAATATTAATTCTGAAGCATGAAGGCATAATCGGTTTACGCTTGTTTTGCCTCGTCCATATCTTGTATCTCCTAATACTGGACAATTGATATTTGCCATATGTAATCTTATTTGGGCTCTTCTACCTGTGTCTATTTGTATCCTTAATAGACTATTTACAGGTCCTATTTTTTCTATTTTCCAGTGTGTTATCGCTTCTTTGCCTGCTCTTTTATTTCCAATCACTAGACGAACTCGTTTATCTTTTGTTTCCTGGATTCTTATAGATTCTTTTCCAGACCTAGTCTGTGGCTTGCCAAATACAACTGCGTGATAAATTCGCCCAATTGTACGTTTTTTGAATTGTGATTGTAGTATATCTTTACTCTCTTGGGAAGTTGTAAAAATCATACAACCGGATGTTTCTCTATCGAGTCGGTGTACTAGAAATATTTGTTTTTTTAGTTTTTTGGAAGCCCAGTTAGATACTCTATCATACATCGTATCCGATTCTCCTCTGTCTGTTGCGACGCTTAGGAGTCCTTCGGGTTTATTCGCCACTATTATTTCATTATCTGAAAATAATATGTCTGGCTCTTCTAGGGTATTTTTGTTATGTCTTATTTTCTGATCTCCGTCTGCTTTAGAAAGCACTTTAATCGTGGTACCTGATGATACCATTGTATTTGCTTTATTCAATCTCACGCCATCGGCCATGACTCTTCCGTAATCTACCATCCTCCTGAGAGAGTTTTTTTTCGCATTAGGATACAGTGTCATCAGTGTTTCAATAACTGTTGCCTCTTGGTCCAAGGTGATGCTTGGCTCAGACATGGTTTTTTGGGAGTCGTCCAAAGCATTCAAATTTATCGATGTTCAATATATATTTAGAAAATATCTATATGCCTGTATTATTTTTGATGTTCATAGAGGAAAGCATATGGAAGTACGTGAAATTTTACAACCGAAAATTATGATGATTGCATTGGGAATAATAGTAATATTAGGTTCAATTTATGGAATGATGAATGGCGAGGAATGGGCAGAGACAGGATGGGGCGCAGATAACGTGCTTGCACACGATGCGGCTTATGAGGAAATGTGGGCTTTGCATATCATGCCATTGGGTGTCATGGCCATATTGACTGGAATAACAGTTACAGGAAAGGAGTTGGCAAGAATGGCCTTGTATTCTCCAGTCGTTCTCGTAATTATATTAGGTGGCATGGGAGTTTTGACCAGTGAAAATGGCTATGGAGGAACCCCAGAAGGGATTGGTATGCTTATCCCAATTTTAATGCTACTTGCAACCGTGTTAACTGGTATTGCAGGATATATGCACAAGGATGGTTAATAAAATGGATATTCTTGATCCGCAAATATGGTTAATATTAGTCGGTCTAATTCATGCAGTAGTGGGAGTTATTTTACCAGGCGTTTGGTCTGATGACACATACAAAATGACAGGTGGCTTCATGTTACTCACAACGGTAACTATGTTGTATGCGGCATTCATGATGGATGGTGAAGAGCAGGCAAGAATGGCTCTTGTGATAGCTGGCCCAATTTGGGTTTGGTTCGTTATTGTTTGCGCACTGGGCTTGACTTGGACTATGGGTGAAAAATCTACACAAATGACGTGGAAGGAAAATACCCCACCACTTGTATTATGGGGAATATGTGCCCTAAGTGGGCTCTTGGGCTCAGGATGGATATAGGTAACTTCGAAGAGTGGGTTAAATTAAAGGTAATAGAGGGTTTGTTTTGGACAAAACTGTCCTAGTATTGACTATTTGTGGTTGGTCTAGTATAGCTATGGGCATGATTTTCTTTCTAATACCAGAATGGTATGCAGAACTAGAAGGAGCAAATACAGACAATATTGCTTGGCTTCGAAATCTTGGCGCCGCTTTAATTGCAGTAAATGGTATAGGGGCACTTTTAGCCGCAGAAGATCCTGTGGCAGAACGTAACCTGTATGATGTTGTTATGCTCGCTTCTGTTTTGGAAACGATTGCCTTAGGGTGGTCTACTATAACTTGGGAATTTTCAGCGACGAAAGAAATTTTTATCACAGGGCCATTAGCTCTTGCTGCATTAGTTAGTTTTGCATTGATTATTTTACGTCCTAAAATTGTAAAAAAATAATTTTTATTCACTTGGATTTTTTTCCTGAGATCACTAGAGTTCCCATAAATCCAGGCTTCTGTCCTACTTTTCTTACTTTGACATCAGTAAATCCAGCGTCAATCATACCTTGTCTCCATTCGGCTTCACTTAGTGTTGTCATATGTACATTAAGTGATTTCGGCCAATCATGACTTGCCTTATTTTCTAAATAATGATCTACTCCTGCAATAAGGATGCCTTCATCATTTAACCAATCAGTAAAGAAGTTTCTCAAACTATCTACGGGGTCTTTCAAGTAATATAAAAATTCCATTGAGTGTATTAAGTCAAATTTCTGTGTAGGTTTCCATTCAGGAAGTTTTGCCAGATAAAATTCTCCTGAGCCTTTTTGTTTGGCTTTGGCTATCATTTCAACAGAGCCATCAATACCTACTACTCTATTACAACCCTCATATGTTTCTAATTGGCGACAAACCCAACCATTCCCACAACCTACATCAATAACAGAAAATGGTTTTTTTAGCATTGGTATCGCTATTTCTAACATCTCATTTACTGATTTAGCATGTCCGTATTCCATTCCTTCATCTCTATTTCTTAGAGCCCAATCTGAAAATACATCTGTTGCTTCACGAATAGTCATACAATAATCCCCACTAATACTAACTGAATGTTTTTAGAAATTTTCTGTTACATAATTAACTGCGTTTTTGAAAATTTGCAAACCTTCTCCTTCTCCATGCTCTATGTTTTCTCTTGTCCAGGTTGCCCCCAACCACGTTGAATGATTGGCCTCAGGATGGGGCATTAAACCAAATACCAATCCAGATGGATCGCACACCCCAGCAATATTTCTCCAACTTTGATTCGGAGAAATCGGATATGGTAACACTTTATCGCTCGATGAAGGGTATTTACTTGAAGGATCTACATATTTTACAACTAATTGTCCTGCTTCACTCCAGGCATCAAGAAGTTTTTTATCTGTAGTTACGAATTTTCCTTCGCCGTGACGTACGGGCACCCTGATTCTTGTCATTCCTTTAGTCCAGATACAGTGGCTTTTAGAATTGAATTCTAAGGTTACCCAACGGTTTTCATAATGACCTGAATCATTCAGCGCCAATGATGCTGTTTGAGTGAAACTGATATCATCATCGCCTGGCAACAACCCCATTTTTACAAGTACTTGGAATCCGTTACATATTCCAATTACTGGTTTACCTGACTTTACAAAGTTCCTCACTTGTTCTCGTAGACCAAAACGTAACCTATTACCCATTAATCTGCCGCTTCCCAAATGATCACCAAAAGAAAATCCACCTGGTACAGCCATAATATCATAATCTTCCAAGTTTATATCTCTACTCACTAATTTGTTCACATGAATCTTGTCTGCTTTGGCGCCCGCCATTTCGAAAACTGCTATTGTTTCCATTTCACAATTGATTCCAAATCCCGAGAGAACTGCAACTTTTGGTATCATCAATCTCTACCCCCATTCAACGTACCTTTCCAGGAATCTCGTAATTCGGACATTGAAGCAGACAAAACCATTTTCTTTGAACTTGTAATTCTTATATTGTCATCAGATTTTACCGTTCCTAGATAATTACATTCGTGCCCTTCCATTAATTTTTCAAAAATTTGTGAATTCTCGGGCTTTATACTTACTAAAATCCTACCGAGGCTTTCTCCGAATAGAGCACCCCAATTATCCAATTTAATATCTGAATTAAATAAATTTGAGATGTCTAAATCAGCACCTGAATTACAGCCAAAACAACACTCTGCTACTGCAGCTGCAAGACCTGCGTCACTGCAATCATGAGCGCTCGAAATTAGTTCATTGGACATCGCTTTCGTCAAACTACGATAAAGTGATAAATTTCTTGATGTGTCAATTTGTGGAACTTGTCCTCCGATTCCACTTCGGCCTTTTGATTCATCGCGAAACATGAAAGCCAATTCACTTGCGCCTAACTCTTGGTGTGTTTCTCCTACTAAATATATCATATCACCAACTTCTTTGAAATCACTAGAAACTGCTTTTCTTACGTCCGAGTGGTTACCAATTAAACTGAATAAGAGTGTTGGAGGGACGCTAATTTTTTCTCCATCCAATGTTGCATCGTTTTTCATAGAATCCTTGCCACTTATACAGGGTAAATTATACGCTCTGCATACTTCATCCAATGCTCTATTTGCTCTAACTAATTGTGCTAATTTGTAACGTCCATCAGGGGTCTTTACAGATTCTACCGGGTCTGGCCAACAAAAATTATCTAATCCAGCAATTAGATCCAAATCTACACCAACACATACGGCGTTCCGCAGTGCTTCATCTATACTTGCTGCTGCCATAGCATATGAGTCAATATCTGAATATCTCGGAACTATACCGTTTGAAATCACTGCTCCTTGAGTATTTCCTTGAATTGGAGCGATAACTGCTGCATCCCCTGGAGCATCATAATTTATTCCACAAAACGGTTTGATGACCGATTGAGCAATGACTTCGTGATCATAGGATCTTACCCACCATTCTTTACTAGCAACGTTAGGTCTAGCCATTAGTCTTGATAGAATTTGTCCCATTTCGATTGCATCTGCCTCAGGGAACAAAATTGGGTTATGATGGGGGGTTTGCCACTCGGATTCCAACTGTAATTGAGGACAGCCATCATGTAAAAATGAAATAGGTAGATGGGCGACTGTTTCATTACCATAACGAACCACAAATGCGCCTGAATCAGTGAACTTTCCTACCGGAGTAGCTTCAACTTCATGTAAAATTGCTAATTTTTCAAATTCTTCACAGTCCTCTGAATTTATGCCTACAGTCATTCTCTCTTGTGATTCAGATACTAATATTTCCCATTTACTCAAACCGGGTTGTTTCAAAGGAACCGCTGATAAGTCTAAATCTGCACCGCCAGTTAATTCTGCTAATTCACCTACACTACTGGATAATCCACCAGCACCATTATCTGTGATAACCTGTATTAATCCTAAATCTCTAGCTTCTAAAATCATGTCTATCATTTTCTTTTGTGTGATAGGGTCGCCTATTTGAACAGCTGAGGAAGGGCTGTCTTCTGTTAGCTCTAAACTAGAGAAGGTTGCTCCATGAATCCCATCGCTTCCGACTCTTCCTCCGACCATGTAGATAATATTCCCAGGCTGTGGTGTTTTACTGTGACTCTGTCTTCCATCGGACAAACGCCTGGGCATTATACCAATTGTTCCACAATAAACCAATGGCTTACCCAAGTATCTCTCATCAAAAACAATTGCTCCATTAATTGTTGGAATTCCTGACTCGTTGCCCCCTGCTCTGACGCCTGCGTGAACTCCCCGAAATACTCTGGAAGGATGAAATAAGCCTTCGGGGAGACGGCCGGAGTAATCTGGAGGGCCAAAACAAAAAACATCTGTATTAGCTATTGGTCTTGCACCTAATCCAGTACCTAATATATCACGATTTACACCCACGATTCCGGTCATTGCACCTCCATAAGGATCTAATGCACTAGGTGAATTATGTGTTTCTGCCTTGATGCATAGGCTCCATGAATCATTCCAAGCAATTACTCCAGAATTATCATGGAAAATACTTAGTAGCCAATCAACTTTAGATTGTATATCTAAAGTTGGCTTCATAATATAAGTTTTAAATAAAGAGTCGATGTAAACATCTTCACCTGTTTCATGATCTACATGATGAATTTTAGCAGCGAATATTTTGTGGGAGCAATGTTCCGACCAGGTTTGTGCAAGGCATTCTAGTTCCGCATCAGTTGGTGCGTTCTCAGGGAGACCTAGAGCTTTTCTAGCACTGCGAACTTGTGGGTCTCTGTAATTCTCTTGGATGGTTTTCATTTCCTTTAAATTTAAGGCCAAAAGTCCTTTTTCACTAATTTTGATTAATTCTTCATCAGTCACTTCAAGATTGACAGTTTGAGAGGGTTGTTGAACCAGCGTTGGCCTCTGAGGAAAATCTAATTTTGGCCAGTGGCGATTTAGGCACATATCTTTATTTGATATACTAACTCTTTCAATCATAGGGTTGTATAGTTTTTCGGCTAGATCATTAGGATCTACTCCAGAAGAGATTCCCCAGAACATGTAAGTTTTGGAACAGGAAATATCTATTTCATTCAGGGTTGGAAATAACGTATTAAAACCATCTAAAGCTGCATGTGCAGCATTATCAGTAACACCAGGCTTAAACCCAACTTGAATGACTAAGTCTGGAGATTGAGGGAATATTTCCCTTGAATCTAACAAAAAACTATTGGCTGTAGCAAATTCAATTATAGGATCAGCGAACAGTTCGTATACAGATTTATTCAATTGTGATTTAGATAGGTCGCCTGTAATATCATATTTCAATGAGACGCGAACATGGCCAATATTTATTTGATGATCCATTAGTAACATCTCTTTGATTGCTTTCCCTCTAGAATCAGGAAGTTGTGTATCTTCCTTTATCGTCACTTCGACAAAATTTTCGGGCGTGGCCATCTTCTCCCTCCTCC
>TARA_B100001113_G_scaffold103058_1_pt1 | contig 11682 bp, 9 predicted proteins | sample TARA_B100001113 | Tara Oceans TARA_B100001113 (sample SAMEA2622402) | marine metagenome | biome: marine biome (ENVO:00000447); feature: deep chlorophyll maximum layer (ENVO:xxxxxxxx); material: "saline water (ENVO:00002010), including plankton (ENVO:xxxxxxxx)" | depth 50 m | reverse complement strand
AAATATTAATTCTATAGAGAATAATCTAAAAAATATTTCAGTTGTTATAAAGTCAAAAAGTCCTTTAAATGTAATTAAATTATTACAAAATAGTTTTTCAGAAAATTATACTGCTTTGAAAAAGTCTATAAATAATAGACTAAAAACACAACAAAAAGATATAAATGATAAAATAGCTAAAAAGAAAAGGCTGCTCGGATATATAGCTGAGAAGATTACTCGTTTTGATAGAGATAATAAAAATATTAAAAAAGTTATAACTAGTTCAATAAAATTGAAAATTGATAAATTAGTAGAGATATTGAGATTACAAATACAGCAAGTTAAACAGATTAATCCAAATGAGATATTAAAAAAAGGCTATGCGATAATTCATACTGACAGTGGAAAGATTTTGAAAAATGTAGAATCAATAAAAAAACACAGAGAGATATTAATTCAAATGGTTGATGGAAATATTAAAGTTTCTAGAAAAAAGTAAAAAAGACTTGATATGAAGTGTAACAAATAGCAAAATAATCTATCAGCTATGGCGATATCAGACTTACAAAAATACCTTGATTTTAAACCTTATAAACCCAAAAAGGGTGAAGATTACATGTCTCAAGCACAAACTGAACATTTCAAAAATATTCTATTCTCATGGAAAAAATCATTAATGTCCGAGGCTGAAAAAACTATGGATCATATGAAACAAGATTCCTCAAAATTATCCGATCCAAATGATGCTGCAACACAAGAAGAGGAATTTAGATTGGAACTAAGAACGAGAGATAGAGAGAGAAAACTTATATCTAAAATTGACCAAGCTCTTCATCGAATCGATGATGGTTCATATGGTTATTGCGAAGATACAGGAGAGCCCATTGGTATAAAAAGATTAGAGGCAAGACCAATAGCTACACTATCAATTGAAGCTCAAGAAAGGCATGAAAAAATGGAAAAAACTCAAGTAGATTAAATTCTAATCTTGAGATATTCCTTTCATAGTAAGTTTCACTCTACCTTGTTTATCTACTTCAAGAACTTTTACCTTAACTGTTTCGCCCTCAGATAAAACATCTTTAACATCTTTAACTCTGTCTTCGCTTATTTGAGAGATATGTACCAAACCATCTTTATTAGGTGTTATGGCAACAAATGCACCAAAATCCATAATCTTTGCTACTTTGCCCTCATAAATTTTATCAACTTGTGGTCCAGCAGTAATTTCCTCAATTATAGATTTCGCATGATCGCTTTTTGATTGATCCGATGCTGCAATCTTTATGACACCATCATCATTTATATCAATAATAGCTCCTGTTTGTTCAACTATTGACTTAATTACTGCACCTCCTTTTCCAATAACTTCTGCAATTTTTGATTGATCTACTTTCATATGAGTATATCGAGGTGCATATGGAGAAACGTCTTCTCTAGCAGAACTCAGTTCCTTATTCATTTCTGCTAAAATATGTAATCTTGCATCTTTTGCTTGAGTCAACGCTTGTTCCATAATTTCTGAAGTTATACCGTCTACTTTAATATCCATCTGTAATGCATTTATTCCAGATTCTGTTCCAGCTACTTTAAAATCCATATCGCCTAAATGATCTTCATCTCCCAATATATCTGTAAGGACAACATGCCTATCATCTTCTTTGACTAGTCCCATTGCAATACCGGCAACAGGAGATTTTAAAGGTACACCAGCATCCATCATAGATAAACTTGAGCCACATACAGATGCCATAGAACTTGAACCATTTGATTCAGTTATCTCAGAGACTACTCTTATAGTATATGGAAAATCTTCTAGTGAAGGCATGACAGCCTGAACACCTCTTCTAGCAAGTTTTCCATGACCAATTTCTCTTCTTTTAGGAGAACCAATCATTCCTATTTCCCCTACCGAGTATGGAGGAAAATTATAGTGGAAGATAAATGGCTCATCAATTCTTCCGTTCAGTGAGTCTATTATTTGCGCATCTTTATTTGTTCCAAGTGTAGTCACAACTAATGCTTGTGTCTCACCTCTTGTAAATAATGCAGACCCATGGGTTCGTGGTAACACGCCAGTTTGAACACTTATAGGTCTGACGGTATCATTATCTCTACCATCAATTCTTTTTTCTCCACTTAAAATTCTTTCACGAACAATATCTTTTTTTAATTCATTAAATACAGTTGATAGTTGATCAATATTATCTTCCTCTTCATTAGTCATTTTTGATATAATTTCATCTTTGATATTAGAGAGCTTTTCATACCGATCTTGTTTTTCTGTAATTTGATAAGCATTAGAAATTTCACTTGAATATTTAGATTTAACAGAACTATACAATTCAGAATTATCCTCAGCTGGTTGTGCTTCAATTTGCGTTACGCCGATTTCAGATACTAGCTCATCAATAGCTTTTATAATAACTTGCATATGTTCATGACCAAAATTTACAGCATCTAACATTTGTTTTTCAGTAAGCTCTTGTGCTTCTGACTCAACCATCATCACTGCATTACTCGTACCAGCAACTGTTAGGTCTAACTTTGATGATTCTAATTCTGTAGAGGTTGGATTTAGTATATAACCTTCATCTTTAAAACCAACTTTTACAGCACCAAGAGTTCCGCTGAATGGAAGCCCGGCAAGCTTTACTACTGTCGATGCAGCAATGAGAGCTGGTACTTCTGGGTCTATTTCAGGATTTAATGATACCAGCGTTAAGATTATCTGAACTTCTTGATTGTAGGTTGATGCAAATAATGGTCTGAGCGGTCTATCAATCAGACGGCTTATCAGTGTTTCTTTTTCTGTTGGTCTACCTTCTCGCTTGAAAAAACCACCCGGTATTTTTCCTGCCGCATAAGTTTTTTCGTTATAATTTACAGTTAGAGGGAAAAAGTCCCTTGTATTAGGTTCTGTAGATGCGACAAGAGTCGCTAGGATTACTGTACCGTCTATCTCAACTGTTACAGATGAGTTTGCCTGTTTGGCAATAAGTCCTGTCTCAATTTTTACTGATTGAGCACCAAGTTCGAATATTTTTTTATACATTATTTTCTAAGCCCTAGTTCTTTTATTAGCTTTTCATATGAATCAATATCTGTTCTTTTTAAATATTTCATCAATGATCTTCTTTTCATAATCATTTTCAGAAGACCTTGTCTAGAATGATTATCTTTTTTATTCTCACTAAAGTGATTTGAAAGTTTATTAATATTTTCTGTAAGAAGAGCTATTTGAACTGAACTGGAACCACAATCATTATCGGATTGCTTGTATTTCTTTATAATTTCAGCTTTTGAATCATTATTTAATGCCATTATATCTTTTTCTATATCTTTTAAAGTGTGGATTTTATCATGTCCATGGGGTATTACAAACTAATTATGATGTTTTCATGAATCTTTTAGGGTATAAAGAATTATTTAATGTGATTGCAACACCATGAAAGTTATTGTTTTTGTCTAAGACTTTACAAAGAGTTTGATCAGGAAAATCCTGGTTATTATCTATGGGTAATCCGTTATGTAATTTATTAATATCATAGTCTATACAAACTATTTCTGATAATTCACAAAGCATTTCTGGTATAGAAATAATGTATTCATCTATTCTTTTCTTATATAGGTCATCAAGAGAGATTGATGGATGGTTATAAAATGGTGCTACATTAGTTCTGTGCAATTCATAAAGACATGAGTGCAAATTCCATTTATTTGAGATATCTTGAACTAGGGTCCTAATATAAGTTCCTGAGGAACATACGACCGAAAATTTAATGATATCATTTCTTTGATAGATGAATTTCAAATCATAAATTTCTCGTTTTTTTGCTTTACGGTTTATATTAATATTTTTTCTTGCATAGCTGTGAAGCGGCTTGCCTTTATGTTTTATGTTGCTATACATAGGAGGAATTTGTAGATAATCTCCTATAAAAGATTTAAAGGTATCTTTGATTATATTTTCATTCAAACTTTCTATTATCCTTTTTTCATCAGGAAATGAAATAGGTTCGGATTCAAAATCTCCACACTCGCTAAATATGCCTAATTTGCATTTTACATCATAACTTTTTTTACCATTTTCAATAAAGCTTAAAAATTTTGTCCCTTCTCCAACAATAATTGGAAGGATGCCAGATGCTAATGGATCTAATATACCGAGAATACCTGCTTTTTTAATGTTTGTTTCTTTTTTAAACAATCTTAATACATCATTTGATGAAACAAATTTTGGTTTATTTATTAAAAATGTACCGTTAATAATCTTAACTCTATTTTAATGAATCAAGAAGTTTATTTATTTTTTGACCTTTGATTACAGTATCGTCAAATATAAATTTGAAGTCTGGGACACGTTTCAAATGAACATTTTTCGATAAATGAAATTTTATTGTTGGCTTTAAGATATTCATAGTTTTTTCAATTTTTTTATAATCACTTTTCAAAGTCGTAAAATAGACAATTGCGCTTCTTATATCTTTGCTCACTTTTATATCTGTTATCGTAACAGTGTTTTTTATATCTTGGTTATCAATGCGTGTAATAATAATGTTTGCAATTTCCTTTTGGATAAGGTCTTCTATTTTATGCATTCTGCTCATACTATATTGAGCGTTTAATTTCGGTTCTCTTATATACTTCTATTTGATCGCCTGATTTAATATCATTATAATCTTTTACGCCTATCCCGCATTCTGTTCCACTTTTGACCTCTTTAACATCCTCTTTGAATCTTCTCAAGGATTCAAGTTCACCCTCATAAATGACTGTGTTATCTCTTAATACTCTAATAGGCTGGTCTTTTAAAATTGTGCCTTCAGAAACAATTGAACCAGCAATAGCTCCAAGCTTAGATGACCTGAATACATCTTTTACTGTTGCTATACCTATAATTTCTTCTTTTATATCAGGCTCTAATTCACCAGAAAGATCAAACTTTACGGAATCTATCAAATCATAGATTATGCTGAAGTATTTCAGCGGAACATCATGAGATTCAATTAATTTTTTTGCTTTACTGTCAGCTCTCACATTAAAACCTATTACGTGTGCCTGAGAGCTCACCGCTAAGTTAATATCAGATTCAGTAATTCCCCCAACTCCATTATATATAACCTCAAGACCAACATCTGGATTTTCTATTGATTGTAAACTGTTGACTATAGCTTCACAGCTTCCCTGAACATCAGTTTTTATAAGATAATTAATAAATTTTTTACTATTTGCTGCATCGCCGAATGATTCAATAGAGAAGTTTTTTTGCTTAGACTGCATATCAATTTCTTTTTGCTTTTTCTCTCTTGAAGATGCAATATCTTTTACTTTTTTCTCATCATCAGTTGATATTAATTGATCTCCAACATTAGGTGTTGCAGAAAGCCCAGTTAGCACAACAGGTGTACTAGGGCCTGCTTGGTCGACAGCTTTTCCATATTCATTAAAAAGTGCTCTGACTCTACCAAAAGTTTGACCAACAAGGATGAAGTCTTTTTTATTAAGAACTCCATTTTGTACCAGTATTGTGGCAACAGGACCTTTGCCTTTGTCGAGTGACGATTCTATAACTACCCCTGAAGCAGGGCCCTTATCTTGGGCTTTGAGTTCTAATATTTCTGCCTGAAGAACAACTGAATCTAGAAGCTTATCAACTCCCTCTCCTGTTAATGCAGATATTGGGATGAATATAGTTTCACCACCCCATTCTTCAGGAATAACATTTTTTGCAGCTAAATCATTTTTTACTTTTTCTTGATCTGCATTCTCTTTATCAATTTTATTTATTGCTACGATAAGTGGTACTCCGGCAGATTTAGCATGTTCAATTGCTTCTTCAGTTTGAGGCATAACTCCATCATCAGCAGATACTACCAGTATTACAATATCAGTGACTTGAGCTCCTCGCGCTCTCATATTTGTGAAAGCCGCATGGCCCGGAGTATCAAGAAATGCTATTTCACCGTTATTAGTCTTTACACGATATGCTCCGATATGTTGAGTAATACCACCCGATTCAGATTCTGTTATCTTTGATTTTCTAATATAGTCAAGTAATGATGTTTTCCCATGATCTACGTGACCCATTATCGTCACAATTGGGGCTCTAATTTGACCATCAGTAATTTTAATTTTTGTTGGCGTAATTATTTCATCTTCGGTTTCTTTTACGATAACAGCGTTGTGTCCAACTTCTTCAGTTATAAGTACTGCTGTGTCTTGATCAAGTGATTGATTTACAGTTGCCATAACACCCATACTCATCATCTTTGCAATTAAATCTGTATTTTTTAATGCCATTTGACTTGCTAAATCAGCAACAGTCATAGACTGACTTATTTTTACATCACGTTTAATAGGTTCAGTTGGTTTTTCAAATTTATGTGTAGTTTCTATTTCTTTAATTTGATTTTTATTCTTTCGATTCTTATCTTTCTTTTGTTTAGGTGATTTTAAATGGAGCTCCTTATTCTCCATTTTTTCTATTTTTTCGTCTTTATCAATTTTTTGTTTTTTTGGTGCCTTAGTATCTTGTGCTGGTTGGTCTGTATGAACAATTGACTTTGTTGTTTTAGTCTCGTTTAGATTACTTCTCTTTGCTACAATAGTAGTCTCAGAAGATTCTTTTTTTTCATCTTTAATATTATTTTTTTTTGGTGGTGCTGAATTAGGAATAATTTTCCTTTTTCTTTTTACGTGCACACCTGTTGAACCGCTACTTTTTCGAGAAGATAGAGTATCGGTTTTGAGCTTTATATTGTCTTTATCTGTCATTTTTCCTCTTGAAACCAGCTTTCACGAGCTTTCATGATTACCTTGCCTGCATCTTCATTAGATATATCAATAACGTCAAGCAGTTCGTCAATTGATAAATCTGCTATATCATTAATAGTTAATATATCACTATTTTTAAGCAAAGTTATCTGATCATTCGTTAATTCAGATAGATTTGTTAACGAGTTTTTATCATCAATTGCTTTTTGTTTTTTTTCGTACTCATCAATAGCTCTTTTCCTTAACTCATCAACGAGATCAGTATCAAATCCACTTATTTCTTGAAGCTCTTGAATTTCACATAAAGCAATCTCATCAATATTACTGAATCCCTCCTCTGCTAATATCTTTGCAACATCATTATCAACATTAAGTTCATTTTGAAACATAATTGCTGTTTCTTCCTCTTCTTTAGAATTTTTATCATCAGCTTCATCTTTGCTCATTACATTAAGATTCCATCCGGTTAATTCACTCGCTAATCTTACATTCTGTCCACCCCGACCAATTGCTTGTGAGAGCTGCTCTTCTGCTACAGCTATATCCATTGTCTTGCTTGTTTCATCGACAACAATAGATAAAACCTCAGCTGGTGACATCGCATTTATTACAAATTTAGCTGGATCCTCATCCCAAGGTATTATATCAATTCTTTCTCCAGCAAGTTCGTTAGAAACTGATTGGACTCTGGAGCCTCTCATTCCTACGCAGGCACCAATTGCATCTAGTTTTGGATCATTAGATTTAACTGCTATTTTGGCTCTTAGACCTGGGTCCCTAGATGCTCCAAGTATTTCGATAATACCCTGTCCAACCTCGGGAACCTCTAGTCTAAATAATTCAATAAGAAATTCAGAGCATTTTCTAGAAATGTATAATTGAGGACCTCTCGTTTCTGCCTGAACATCCATTAAGTAACCGCGTATTCTATCGCCTGGTTTTATATTTTCTCTTGGTATTAAATTATCTTTCAAAATCATGGCCTCATCAGCGATACTACTTCCATCATTAGAATTTAAATCTAAAAATATATTGTTCTTGTCTACTCTGCGGACTATACCAAACAGTAACTCCCCGATTTTAGGTGAGTATAAATCAACAATACGATTTCTCTCTGCTGCCTTTAATCTAGAAACTATATTTTGTTTTGCTGTTTGCGCAACAATTCTGCCAAATTCAACTGATTCGATTTCTTGAGTAATGTATTCACCAACCTTTATGTCTGGATTTTTTTCTCTAGCTAAATCTAATAGAATTTTCATTTCATACTCATCATCTATAAGAATTTCTTCCACTACTTGCCATTTTCTTAGAGTTTCATATGAGCCATCATCTTGATTTATTTTTACATCAACATCTATTTCATCTTGAGTTTTATTATCTAATTTATATTTCTTTTTCACAGCTGATGCTAGAGCGTGCTCCATTGCATCAATAATTATTTCTCTATCAACATTTTTTTCATTTGAAACTGTGTCTATTATTAATAATATCTCTTTATTCATATTTTTATCTCTCTGATTAAATTTGCTTTTTTTATACAACTATATGGTATTTCTATAACCTCTTTTTTATGGGAAATTAAGATTATATTATTATTTATTTTATATATTCCATTAAATCTTTTTTTATTATTTATATTTCTCTTTAGTTCAATAAATACCTTTTCGCCTTGATATTTTTTGAAGTCTTCTAAATTAAAAAGAGGCCTATTTATTCCAGGAGATGTAACTTCAATATTAAAATCATTATCTATTATCTTATTCATATTAATCATATTTTTAGCTATTCGTGATGTGTTTGCACAGTCATCAAGTGTTATGCCGCTCTCAGATTCGATCATTATATTAATATTTTTAGAAGTATTTTTTCCATGCACATAAACATTTATTGCTGACAAGCCGCCAGAAAGCAAATCATTTAATTTATCCATTATTTTTTCTTCAATCTCACTCATAAATTAAGCATTAAAATGGCCCCATATGGAGCCGTGATTGTATTGTATATCAAAAAGAAAATAATGCGAAAGAGTATTTAAGATTATATGGTCGCGGGGGCAGGATTCGAACCTACGACCTTTGGGTTATGAGCCCAACGAGCTACCAGACTGCTCCACCCCGCACTGGTATGCAGTCTATAATTTATGTCTATTTATTTCAAGTTAAATAGAAATTGAGGGGAATAATGAGGTCATGTGTATTGTTAGATTAAATAAGATGTATGGGAAAAGCCCTAAAGCTAAGAGAGAAATTACGTTAATGGACAACACAATATTATTACCAGATAGGTTTGAAATTGTTTCTTCACGATCATCAAAATAGATTGTCTTAATAATTCTTAGATAATAATAAGCAGATATTACTGTCATCATTACAACTATAATTGAGAGTAAAATATAAGAGCTATCAATTAGAGACTTTATTACCATTAATTTTGCATGAAATCCAATTAATGGAGGTATCCCTGCTGCCGATAACATTGTTATTAAAACTAATAGAGCAAAATAAGGGTGGGTTTTAGATAAACCAGCTAAGTCACTGACATTTTCTATACCACAGCTGTTCACTGTAATATGAGTTATAATGCCGAATGAAGCTAATGCTGTCATGCTATAGACAATTGTATAAAATAAAGATGCTTGTAAGCCGCTTACAGTTACTAATCCTATAGACAATATTATAAAACCAATATTAGCAATTGCAGAATAAGCTAAAAGTCTTTTGATATTTTCCTGGGTTAAAGCAAAAATACTTCCAATAATGATTGATAACATACCTACAAAAATTAATATATCTGCCCACACAAATTTTATAATTAAAAAAGGTACGTAGTATAATTTTAGAAAAACTACAAATACAGCTATTTTGGGTATCGTGCTAAGTAGGATAGTTGTGCTAATAAGAGAACCTTGGTAAATATCTGGAACCCACATATGAAATGGTGCAGCACCAAATTTAAAACATAGACTAGCCGTTATGAATACGATTCCAAATATTATTGCAATATATTCAATTGACTCAGTGTTAATCGTGAGCATTTTGTCACCAATATCTGAATATAAAATAGATCCAGTGAAACCATAAATTATTGATATTCCAAACAACAGTATTCCAGATGACATGGCTCCTAATACATAATATTTGATCGCAGCTTCAGAAGATAGTGAAGAGTTTTTATTAAAGCCAATAAGCGCATACAAAGATAGGGATAATAGTTCAATGCCTAGATAGAGCATCAATAAACTATTAGCAGAAATCATTACCATTGATCCGACTAGTCCCAGTAAGGAGATTGTAAAATATTCAATTCTCAAATTTTTTAGATGAGATAGGTGCTTATATGTGTAATGAAATATAATTAACGAGCCAAGTATAAGAATTAGCTTTATACTATTTAAAAATTGACTCAATTCATAGGCATCATAATTAGGAAAAATATTCATATAAAGTGCTTGATATGCAGAAAAAATAAGTAGAGCCTGAATAAAAAAATAAGATATTTTTTTATGATTTTGAAGGAAAAGGTCGATTATTATAATAAACATAATTCCGATTGATATTATAACTTCTGGGATAGCTAGTATATTTAGCATTAGTTATAGCCTCTAGATATTGAAGATACTATATCAATAACAGACTGATCAATCACTTTAAATAAAATGTCGGGTGTAATGCCAAGATATAAAATCAAAATTATTAATATCCCTAGAACTATTTTCTCATTTTTTCTGCATTCGAAATATCCCTGATTATTATCTTTATTTTGACCAAATAGTACATTTTTACCGATTTTCAAAGAGTATGATGCAGATAAAATAAGAGAGGATGCTGCAAGCAAACCAATAAAAAAATTGGAGCCTAGTGATGATGTAATAACAAGAAATTCTCCTACAAATCCAGATGTTCCAGGTAATCCTGAATTGGCCATTAAGAAAAAAATCATCATAAAAGAAAAAATTGGCATAAACTGAGCAACTCCATAATTGTCTTTAATCAGTCTAGATTTTGAGTGTTTATAAATTATCCCGATACAAAAAAATAATGCTGCAGAAATTAAGCCATGGGAAATCATCTGAACTATAGATCCCTCAAGGCCTATGATTGCGGCAGATGGGTTAGAGCCCATTAAGTTAAAAACAAGGAATATCCCCAGCGTTACAAAACCCATATGTGCAACTGAAGAATATGCTATTAATTTTTTCATATCCTCTTGAGCATATGCGACAAAACTGATGTAAACAATTGCGATTAAAGACAAATAGATAAGATATTCGCTTAAAAATATTCCAGCTTCGGTCGTAATGGGAAGCATAAATCTTATCATTCCATATCCTCCAACTTTTAATAAAACTGATGCAAGTATCACAGATCCGCTTGTTGGAGCCTCAACATGCGCATCGGGCAACCAAGTATGAACTGGCCATATTGGTATTTTTATTCCAAAACCAATAAGAAAGGCAATTAGAATAAATATTTCTTCTTGAAATGTAAGATTTAATGAATAAAAGTCTCTTATAGCAAATGATCCAACTAAGTTTGCTAGATATAAAATTGAAATTAACATTAATACAGAGCCAAATAATGTATATAAGAAAAACTTAATTGTTGCATATTTTCTATTTGCACCACCCCATATTCCAATAATTAAGAATAATGGTATTAGCAAGCTTTCAAAGAAAATATAAAATAGAATGCTGTCAAAAGCAGAGAATGTTCCCATTAATAAACCTTCGAGAATTAAGAAATAACCTAAATATGCTGATTTATTATGATAATCTTCAGATGCAGCAAAAATTGCAATAAGTAAATTTATAAATGCAGTGAGAATAATTAATGTAACAGAAATTCCATCAACAGCAAGAAAATAGAATATATTTATGCCTTCTATCCATTTAACTCTCTCAAGAAACTGAAGCTCTCCCGA
>TARA_B100001113_G_scaffold29868_1_pt1 | contig 11711 bp, 13 predicted proteins | sample TARA_B100001113 | Tara Oceans TARA_B100001113 (sample SAMEA2622402) | marine metagenome | biome: marine biome (ENVO:00000447); feature: deep chlorophyll maximum layer (ENVO:xxxxxxxx); material: "saline water (ENVO:00002010), including plankton (ENVO:xxxxxxxx)" | depth 50 m | reverse complement strand
GTGTAACAATATGCATCGTGCACACCGTATTGCCAATCGCAGTAATCACCCGTGGTAGGATACAGATCACTGCTCTGCATGTTTGTGTAATCCGTCATCTCGGCCATCTGATCACCATGATAGATGAGTTGTTGATGATCTGGGGTTTCACATCCTGTGCAGTGTCCCCATGGATAGAGAACGAGCTCCGAGAAGGAGTGCCATGAAAGGGTCATCTTGAAGTCGGATGCAAGGTTGTTATCATCGTCGTTCATTTCGGTCAAATCTTGAACAAAGAGCGTCTCAGGCTCACTGTTTCCACCTGCCCAATCTTCATCCACTTGACCGTCGTTATCGTCATCCTCGCCATCGACGTTATCTTCGTCGATAAGGCCGTCTCCGTCGTTATCTGTGGTGTCATAGGGTCCGGTGTATACATCGTTGTTTGTGATACCTGCACGTTCGTCTTCCGCAGGCGTGCATGTACCAGGGATGAGCGGTACTGTAGCACCCAACGGCCAACCCCATTCGTACTGGAAATTTCTGTTCAAGTCAACACCATCACAGTCCTCATCGACTTCTTCATTGAAATCTGGCAAAGGTTGAGGCCCGTTGTTTCGTAGGTTCTTTCTCCATCCTCCTGTTGGACAGGTTTCCCATGCGTTTTCTCCACAGAATTCTTCTCGATCGTATCGGTTTCCATCGACGTTGAGCATAGGTACAAGGTAAATTTCTCGTGTGTTGACAAGGTCCGTGAGTTGTTGTTCTGAAAAGTCTTCATCGACACCAAGGTCACCCGGTCCACATGGGTTTCCATCTCCATTCGAGTCTTGGTGTTCGGCTGCTAGAGACAGACAATCTCCATCGTCATCGAGAATTCCATCACCGTTTGAATCGCCCCATGGGTCTTCATCGACCAAGCCATCGCCATCGTTGTCCACACCAACAGAGCCATAGTAATGAGCAAGCATCTCGAGGAACATCATTGGAACCTCGTACGACATCCATTCACGAGCATGGAAATTCCCAACCATTTGAACATCAGGAATGTCTGCGTAATTTCCACAATCCCCAACATAATCGTTGCAATCACCTCCATAGACGCCTTCGAGATCTTCTCCCCCACCTGTTATTTTCATCCAGGGAGATGGATGACTGTAATGCCAACCTTTGTAGCTGTCTGCTGTCATTTCAACGCCTCGAGCGTTGATTCCGCCGTTCAGACCCTCATGGAAGGACATGATTTCGACATCTTGTCCTTGATAGGAGTAAGATTGCTCTGCGAGTTGGAGCATTCGTTGCCGCATGCTGTCATAGTCGTGGTACTGCTTGAATTGAACCCGGTCATCTCCACCCCAAGGGTGAACATGGTTTGCATAGTCCGCGCTCCAGATGCCTTCAGGAGTGTTTCCAGACTCGTTTTCTTCAAATGATGTTGCCACAGTGGATGATACTGAGGTAAGCATCAACGGCATCATGAGGAGGCAGATTGCAACGATGGATGAACGTTGACGACGTTTGGACGACATGCTATCGTTCTATCCAGTTGCTTCCCACACTTGAAACCCTCGCGCAAGCGTTTCTCTCCCATAGGAAAAAGCCTTGAAGAAAAGGTTTCACGAAGGGACATGGGCCTGTATGATAATTTGACGTATGAGAGCAGTGAAATGCTCGGGTTTTCTCTATCGACACTTGTCGTTCTAGGTGCTATATTCATTATCGCAATGGTCATTCGATTGATTGTAAGTAACGTTTCTCATGGATTCTTCGGAGTTATTGTTCGTAACGATACGATCCGTCAAAAGACGGTGAAGAAAGGTGACAAAGCACTTGGTAGTGTTGCAGGATATGCGTTTGCCTTTGTTACAGTCGACATTCTCGCCAATGAACAATCCGAGAATGCAAACATATTGATGCCATCATGGGCTGGGTATGTTCCAGGAATCCTCCAATTTTTACTTGTCATTTCGATTGTTGTCTGGGCATTCCGCCTTGTTAACCTCGTTTATGATCTCGTTCGATTCTTGGACAAGGATGGAGAACTCGATGGTACTGAGAAGACGCTTATTTCTGCACTTGAAAGTGCCCTACGATTCATCATCGTATTCGTTGGATCGATTTTCATTGCTGATGCGCTTGGGTTTGAATTGACTTCCCTCTTAGCTGGCTTAGGAATATCTGGATTGGCATTCGCTTTGGCTGCGAAAGACACTATTTCCAACTTCTTTGGAGCCATCACTGTTCTTCTTGACCGCCCGTTCAAGGTTGGCGACTGGGTCATCATTGGAACATCTGAAGGAGAAGTGATCGAAATCAATCTTCGAACCACACTGGTTCGAACCTCGGTCGATACCATCATCACAATACCAAACGCTAACCTTGTGAGTATCCCTGTCGAGAACTGGGGCAAGCGTCGATGGCGCAGATGGCAATCCATGGTTCATATCGACATCAACTCAGATCCAGCAAATGTAGAGTCGTTTTGTGAGCGCACGCTTGAGTTGATTCAGAATCACGATGCAACGACCAAGGAAGACGCTTCGTGGTGCAGCATCAACACAATTTCTGCACAATCGATCGATATCGAACTCAATTTGTATTGGAACGTTGACTCTTCGCTTGCTGAACGAAAAGCAAGAGAATCGCTCATCATCGATTTGATGGAGCTTGCCAAAGAATTGGATCTCTCGTTCCATGATGGAAGAATCCGCCAACAACGCTGATCAGAACGCTGGCGGATCTTTCTTCCAGTACAGGAAATTCGACCCAAGGGAAATTATTGCGCCAAGTGCTGCGAGGCCAATAGATGCAGATGTTGTCATCGAATCCAACTGCCATGAATAGTAGGCGACAACGATCGTCGCCAGTCCAACCCAAACACCACTCTTCCAAACGCGTAGAACACCCAAATGGGCTTGCAAACGCGACACATCCTTCAGCCAGTTTTGAGCCGATTCATATCGAGATTCATCACCATACAGTACCGATTCAGCATTGACAACAAGAACGTCATAGTATCGCCAAATCCACGCACCCCCCAACACTGTAGAGAGTGCTCTACGACCCGACCATTGGGTAGGGACCTCTTTCTTCCAATGATCAAAGAAAACACGGATTTGTTCAGAATCGTACTCTTTTTGCCCGACCAAGCGCCCCTCAAGTTGAATGAATTCTGCAATACCTGGCAGTCGCTCTGTACTGCACAGAAGCAACTCGCTAACCGTTTGATTGACTGGGAGAGCACGTTGTTTTCCATCCAGACTTACCGTGTAGTTTGGATGGATGCGTACCGAAGGGATACCGACAGTTGAGGAGGTATGGGGGGCTCTCCACAATGTGTTTGGTTTCAATTGATCTTCAAGGTCCTTCAATCGCTGATTCCAACGCTTCTGATCATTCGGGCTTGAATATTCAGCGAGGCTGGATTGAATTTGGCCGAGGGATTGACCAAACCATTCAGGGGATGCATCACTCAGCTCTGCGTTGGGGAACAGAAGTACAGCATCTTTGCCTTCGAGAAGTAATCCCCCGACTGGAAGAAGGAGGTTTGTAGAGTCAAGCGAGAGCCTGAGGTTGTTTTGTTGATGGAGTTTCGATGTTCTGTTGCTGGTTGGGATGGAATATGCCATTGCCAGATGAGTCTTATCAAGACGCATGAGCGTGACATTTACATCCGTTTGAAGAACATCGATTGTTGAAGGTTGAACATCTGCAAAACATCCCCAACCGAATTCTCGTGGTTGATTCCACCATGACGTTTCCAAGCAATCGTTAACGTTCCAACATGGAACAGTGCCCCATTTCGTTTTCAACTGACCCGAATCAAGTGCTTCATCCAAAGATGAAATGGCGACGCCTTGAGGCCACCATGACTCGTCCTCCATGACCATGCCAAAATGGCACTTCCCATTCAATGTGTCTTTGCTGGCAAAGGGATGCAATGAAACAAGAGAACCGTTTGGAAGTAATGGGACGGCCATGGGAATCAGCGAGAAGATGGGTGACGTCCTCGGCCAAGCGGTTGAGGCAAAACTCCTTCGCGAAGTTCTCGAACATGAAATCCAACCCAAACATCTTGCCATCATCATGGACGGTAATCGCAGATTTGCATGGCGCTCAAATCTTGCAACGCATGTCGGTCATCGCATTGGAAAACAACGACTTGAGGCAGTCTTGGATTGGGTTCTTGAGCTTGGAATCCCTTGGTTTACCGTTTATGCACTTTCAACCGAGAACCTAAATCGTCCCGAAGATGAACTTGAAACACTTTTCAAACTCTATATCGATGGACTCAAGTCAATCGCTGAAGACCCCCGCATTCATGAAAATAACGTCCGAGTGCAGATCATTGGACGACGAGAATTGTTGCCCAAGCATGTCAACGATGCAATCGATTACGCTGAGAATAGAACTGCGGAGTACAACGATTTCGTCTTCACTGTTTGTCTTGCTTATGGTGCGCGGGAAGAACTCATTCGCGCAATTCAAAACATTGCTGAACTTCACAAGTCGGGTGATCTAAGTCTTGAACAAATCACAGAGGAAATCGTCTCAGAGCACCTCTATACAGCGGATATGCCGGACCCAGACCTTGTTATCCGCACCAGTGGAGAAGAGCGCATTAGCAACTTCTTGCTGTGGCAAATGGCATATTCTGAACTGTACTTTACCGACGTGTTTTGGCCTTCCTTCAAGAAAAAAGATCTCCTCAAAGCCGTTCAAACCTATCAAATGCGAAAGCGTCGATTCGGTGAATAAGATGCCTCAATGCGACGAATGTCAAGGATATCTCAACCCTGCACTTGCTGTTGATGCATGCGTGCGTCGAGGCGATACGATTCTTCTTGTTCAACGTAAATTCCCTCCATCTGCTGGATCGTGGGTATTACCAGGTGGTTTTGTGGACCAAGGGGAACGACCAGAGGATGCTGTCCTGCGAGAACTCAACGAGGAGGCTGGCTTGACTGGGGAGAATCCACGTCTCCTCATGGTCATGGGTGAACCCAAACGGGACCCAAGAAAACACATCGTGAGCATTGTCTACGAAATTAACGCAGAAGGTGAACCAGTGGGAGGCGATGATGCACAAGATGCCCGATTCTGGCCTATCGCAGACATCATGGAAGGTCGGTTGGTACTAGCCGGAGATCACGGTGAAATCGTTGAACGATGGCTCAATCAATCAATTCAGAGCCAATAATGTCGGCAAATTGTTGACGAACGTTTGCCCATTGAGGTAATTCGAGTGCGTCAGTAAGATGCAATCCAGCGAGAAACTGAGCATGAATTTCATCAACATCATCTCCAGAACGGATTCTGAACAAAGGATAGCCATCCGATTCAAGACGATTCAGGAAACCACGTTCTGCATTGCTGACAAGAAGAGTTGGAACGCCCATCAGAACAGCTTCACTTGCGACAGTAACGGATTGTGAAATAACGCCATCATGCATTGAAAGCATCGATGGAAAAGCCCAGGCATCTCCCTGATAGTTGCCTTCATCAGCCGTGGTTAACTCAATACCATCTAACAATGAATCTGGAATCGAGAGTACTTCACCAGCGTCATGGATTCCATCACCAATCAATCGACGTACTGCAATCTTCGGGAATTGAGCAACCTGTTTTGGGCGCAGTTGCGGTCGCAGGTGAACCATTCCATGAAGCCCGTCCAATCGATGGATTTGTACTCCTTTTCTCTCGAATTTTGTAAGCCATCCTCCATCGATGGATGAATCCCAATGGGTTGGTATGAGAACGTCACTTGCTGCTCGTAGAGCAAGTCGATGTGCCAAATGGTTGACTTCTGTATCCGTAATGTAGAATCGTTTTCGAATCTTCAATCGCTTAGCCACACGTAATTCCAATGGAGCGCCAATGGAAACAATTCGCTCGATTCGTGAACCTGCACGCTGCGCCTTCTTGAGAAAGGAGCGTACTGTTCGCATTCGTTTCCATGCAATTCGAACACGTTGTTGCCCAACAGGTCGCTCAACCCATAGTTCCTGGCGCTTTGGTAAAACTCCCTCCGAGGAATCCAAGAGTTGGCGCACCTCAACTCGATCGGTTGCGATAATCACATCTGATGTTGAACCACCACGGATGAATGGTGCAAGTAATCGCACATGCGCAGGATGGTCTAAGACCCAACATGTGCGCATGTGCTTTCCAGTGGCTCATGGTTAATGTTCATGAGCATTCAAGCGTTAGCAGGTTCATGAAAGAAGCAATTTCAGTCGATGGAATCGTGACGTACGCACCGTACACGCCAGGAATACAACATGGTCAGCATTTCTGGCTTTCAGGACAAATAGCCATTGATGGCAACGATGATATTACCTCACAAACTGTGGGCGCTCTTGCGAAAATTGACGCTCTCTTGGAAGCAGGAGGTTTGGTCAAAAACGATATCTGCTTTGCCCAAGTCTTGCTCGATACAATCAACGACTATGGTGCCATGAACGACGTGTATGGTGCGTGGGTTGCTGACATGGACATGCCTCCTGCACGAGCAGCGTTTGAAGCAGGTGCATTACCGAAAGGTGCACTTGTTGAAATCGTCGTACAGGGAATCAAATCTTGAGGAAACATCATGCCCGGTTCGCCTTATTTTGACGAGACCCCAAAGGGTCTTCTCACATGGCAAATATTTTCCAAACTGTTGTTGATCCTCGCAATCGCAACAGTTGTTTTGGGCGTTTATTTTGATGTCCTAGTCCACATATTGATGGCTATTGTTGCAATAGGCGCCCTTCGTTACGTTCTATCCGACTAATGCTTGATTTTACACACCAACTGGCCTTCTTTTACAAGATCGTGATTCTGTTTTGTTCGTTTCATAATCATGAACACCCCATACGAGATTAATCCCCCAAAATATGCCCAACCTGAACAGGCAACAAAGAGTAAGGTTGCTCCGAAATACTTCCCTGATGAAGGCTCTGCTTCATTGGATTGAACCGACGAGTCAACGAACAAACCGCAAGATATTGCAACCACAACTGCAATCACCGCAACGACAATTATTCTCATGGTAATCTCAAACAAATAAGTATGCTATGTTTCCAACGAGCATCAAAACAGTGGAGTAAACACTTACTTTGTGAAGCAAGTCGAATTTCTTCTGATTTCCTGTATCTGAAGCTCGATTGGTTGCTGGAATAATCGCATAACACAGAGCACTTACAACACAAGTGAATACGGCAATTCCCATCTGTATCATCGTTCCTGATTCACCATAGGTCAAACCAATAGATAGTGCTCCCAGAACTGCAATGATTGCGAAGAATTTCGGCCAAATCAATCGTATGACCTTTCCAAAATCTTTGATGTCTAAATTCTTAAACAACACAGGAGCGATGATTGCGGTTTGGAAGAGTATTATTCCGCTAATTGTACCTGGAATATAATTGTGCATAGTACTCACGCCTCCGCTTCTTGTTCTTTCTCTAGATTTGAGTCACAGTTCCAGTACACAAAGCCACTCAGTGATAGGAAAGCCCAAAGCAAAATCGGTGGTGTAAGACTCAAATCAAAGTCAAATTTGTACAAGAACGGTGGCTCAAGATTTACGCTAAGATCAAAATTATTTCCTGAATCTGCAATCAGATTTATGAGAATCCACAATAACACTGAACCTGCGATAATTGCGGTCATGCGCGCCTGATTTTGGCCCTCCGGAATGAAATAAATGGTGGCGAGTACAACAGAAATGAGCAGACCGTAGGATGCAGCCAAGAATTCGTTACTATCCGCCTCTGAGGTCAGTAGTGGAATGATTGTAGCAATGATAGTATGGGATACTAAAACAACCAACAACCATGTTCGAGGATTGAGAATTTTTCTCAAGTCTAAATCTAAAATTTTCTGCATTGTACTCATTGTGCTTCCACCTCAATATTTGATTCGATTGTTGTTGAATCGATTGAAACATCCTTCTTTTCAGTAAGCATCAGTTTTCTCGCTCCGAAGATTAACGCCATTGCAATGGTTGTCGTGAACAGCAGCAGAAGAGCAATACCTCCAACAAAGGTCGTCCCTGAATCATCGCTAGAAGATGTTTGAGAACCTGCAAGACTTGGGTCGAGATTAAATCCAGGATACTTGGGGTTTGCGTCAACGATATCGAGGAACCCATCATTGTCGTCATCGAGATCACTGTTGTCTCCAACCCCGTCACCGTCCGTATCTTTCGATTCGCTTGGATTGAGAGGGAACACATCTGATATGTCGGGCACACCGTCGCCATCATCGTCAAAGTCAAATTCATCGGGTGTTCCGTCTAGGTCAAAATCAGAAGAAGAAAAGGAATCGAATGGGAAATCGTCATTTTCGTCGAGTATACCGTCGTTATCGTCATCGGTATCTGCGTTGTCACCTATGCCATCGTTGTCGTTGTCCGACCACTCAAGAGCGTTGAATGGGAAGGTATCGTTCAAGTCAACATAGCCGTCATTGTCATCGTCTGTATCCGCGTTGTCACCAATTGAGTCCCCATCGAAATTCGAGCTTTCTGTAACGTCGAAAGGAAACGCATCGTTTGCATCGAGAACACCGTCGTTGTCGTCGTCTGTATCTTCGTCATCTGGAATTCCATCGTTATCGTAGTCTGGCTTAATGTCGAGTTCTTCGGTATTGGTATCCTCATCATCAGGGATGCCATCGTTGTCATCGTCGTTGTCAGCATTGTCGCCAATACCGTCACCATCGTTGTCGTTGTGTTCACTAGGATTGAATGGGAATGCGTCGTTGGTATCTGCATAACCATCGTTATCATCGTCAAGATCAGCGTTGTCACCAATGCCATCACCGTCGTTATCGTACTGTTCAGATGCATCATACGGGAAATCATCATTGATATCGTTGACACCGTCATTGTCGTCATCAGGGTCAGCTTCGTCGCCCATATTATCTCCATCAAAATTGGATTGTTCGCGCTCGTCAAACGGGAAGGCGTCTTCGGAGTCTATCACTCCGTCATTGTCATCGTCATCATCAGCGTTGTCGCCTGTGCCGTCTCCATCGTTGTCGTTATGTTCTGTAGGATCCAATGGGAAAGCGTCGTGGATGTCATTGTAGCCATCGCCATCATCATCATCATCAGCATCGTCGTTTACTCCGTCGCCATCGGTGTCAACCGGTGCATCTCCGTTGTTTCCTGATCCGCTGGAACCACCACCGTTTCCGCCCGAATTACCATTGCCTCCAGAACCACTGCTACTAGAATCGCTTGAATCGCTTGAATCACTTGAATCACTTGAATCGGAATCGCTGGTATCGGAATAGTCGCTATCGTCGCATTCTCCAGGATAGTCATCATCCGATGGATCATCTTCATCCTCCCATTCACATTCCGAGTCTGAGTTACAAGTAGATTCGCTATCATAGTCTTCACAATGGTCGTGACGGCCTGAAACTGGTTTGTACTCGGATGTTGCTACATCATCGAGTGCATATTGAAAACTTGATGTTGCCAAGACAAGGAGACACGCAACAATTAGTGTATATGTCGGGCTTAGTCGCATCTGAATCAAATTGGCGACATTTGTTCTAAGTTTAGAACTTCCGTTTTTTAGGCCATACGAAAATTAAATACGAAAGGCCATTGTCGCAGCAAATAACAATCGAATTTGCACCTCACATGGAGACGAAGATATGGCTGATAACGAGGTAGAGATTGAGCCAACACAACCGCTTCCTGTAGCGGAATCACCCTCAGGATACGATCTCTATTACGCGCCTCAACCAAAAAAGAAACAGTTTTCAGAAGTGATTCAGGACGTAAAAAACCACCCATTTTACCAGAAAAGCAAAGAAGTCATGCTCCAGAAGCAAACAATATATTCAATAGCTGTAGGGTTATTCCTTATTTTTGCATTTACGTTGATTTTCATGATTCCTGAACCAACCGATCCAATCGAAGGCAAGTGGATGAAGGCTGACGGAGAAGTACTCAATTTTGCAGGGAATGGTGTAATGGTTCACGAGATTCAAATGCAAACCAGTTGGACAACGGATGGAGATGATCTTACGCTCATTTCACAATTGAACTACATTGATGATAGTCAACAAGTTTCTTCTCAATTAATCGTTCAAAACATCAAATTCACAATTACTGAGGATGAAAAGGGGATGTGGTGGCACTGGCAATCTGTATTGATCAACGACGTTGAACAAGAAGTCAGTGGAGATCAGTGTGCATTATTGCTTCGAACCTCTGTTGCAGAAAACACCTACGAGTACAGTGTAGTTTCCCCAACATATGATGACGAAAAACCAGAACTTTGCACTCAAAACTCTTGAATGTAACTTGTTCAACGGAGGTTCATGTCACAATGGCCTGTATCGTGTTTCAAAGCCTATGATATCCGTGGGTTATCCGGTCAAGAACTGAGCGACGAATTCGCATATCGCCTCGGTCGTGCACTTGCAACCTATCTTGAATGTGATTCCTTCGCAGTGGGTCGTGACATTCGTGAATCGAGTCCTGGATACGCATCTAATCTCATCCAAGGACTGGTCGATTCAGGCGTCAGAGTTCTGGATCTCGGTATCGTTTCAACAGGATGTGTCTACCATGCATGTTGGACCTTACCGGTAGATGGTGGAGTCATGGTCACAGCATCACACCTTCCTATGCCAACACACAACGGATTCAAGATGTGTCGAGGAACCTTGCCACTTGCAGGAGAAGAAATTCAAGAATTGAAAGACGTCTTCCTTGAGGGTGCATTCCGAGAAGGAGAGGGCGAGCATATCGACCATCCTCACGAAGATACCTACTTGCAGGCAATCATCGATTCCACAGGTAAGCTTGCACGACCGGTCAAGGTTGCAGTTGATTGTGGCAACGCAGTTCCTGGGCCAGCAATGACCAAACTCCTCGATATGATTGGAGCAGAGCACATCGATTTGTACTGCGACTGGGACAATACAGAACCAAACCACGGTGCTGACCCAACGCGTGAATACAACATGGTCGACCTTGCCAAAGCCGTAGTTGACAACGGCTGTGAGTTTGGACTCGGCGCTGACGGTGATGGTGACAGAATTGGAGCAGTTGATGAAAACGGAGACTTCGTTTATCCTGACCGCCTGATTGCATTACTTGCCGAAGATGTTGTTGGAAGCGAAGAAGGAAAGGACCTTCTCATCTACGATGTCAAGTGTTCAATGAATGTAGAAAAGGCCATCCTATCAGCAGGTGGACGGCCCATGATGGCAAAGACTGGTCATTCGTTCATGAAGCGTGTTTTAGCAGACCATCCAGACTCTCTGATGGCTGCTGAAATGAGCGGTCACATTTTCATGAACGATCGTGGATGGTACGGATTCGATTGTTCCCTTTACAATGCTGCTCGAATTCTCGAACTCTGGTCTCGAAGAGATGCACCGTTCAGTGAGGAGCTCAACCGACTTGCTCCCAACTTACCAACAACTGGAGAAGTCAAGGTTCCATGTGCAGAAGAAAACAAAATCGAAACGGTTGAAGCCATCAAGAACGCCTTTACAGACCATGAGGCATCGACCATTGACGGAGTTCGAGTTCGATTCACAGAAGATAGAGAACAAACCGGATGGTATCTCGCACGTAAGTCAAACACAGAACCAATCCTGGTCATGCGTGTCGAAGCAATCAATCAAGACAAACTCGACCAGATGCTTGCACTCATCGACGAACGTATCAGTCCAATCATCAACATTGAGAAACTACTCAACTGAATCAATTCAAA
>TARA_B100001113_G_scaffold32310_1_pt1 | contig 11736 bp, 3 predicted proteins | sample TARA_B100001113 | Tara Oceans TARA_B100001113 (sample SAMEA2622402) | marine metagenome | biome: marine biome (ENVO:00000447); feature: deep chlorophyll maximum layer (ENVO:xxxxxxxx); material: "saline water (ENVO:00002010), including plankton (ENVO:xxxxxxxx)" | depth 50 m | reverse complement strand
AAACTTAAGGACCCAGAATCATCATTTTTTTATTCCTATCGCCAAAACGAGCACGTTTCATGCATGTGTACCATGTGTTTTACCATCCGGTATGCATTATATCTTCCCTTGTAATACTCGGCTCCAATAGAAATTTAATAATACTCTGACGAGTTCCTACTGATTCCGCATCCTTGGCCTTATCCAACAAATCCAATTTATTACATTTGATAGCCAAGATTGTTGGATATATTTTAAGACAAGACCATTCATAGTAACGTTTATAATAATAAACTAATCTCCTTTTTGTACATGAGAATACAGGTAAAACAGCTTTCTCAGATAAAGGATTATAATTTACGCAGTGATTATCCCACCATTCTTGAATTTTTTCAATGGCGATGACTTCCTTTTTATATTTATTATTAAATTCTTTGCATGTAATAACAAAACTGTTTCGATTATAAAGATACAAAATATTTAAGATGTCCCATGGAATCGAACTCATTTACATATAATTATAATAAACAAATACTACTACTACATCATTTTTATATCCAAAATATTTAGAAATATTTTTGTTTTAGTAAATTTGCTAATAACAAACCACCAATCAACGCATTATCGTACTCGCAACCAAACAATTCTATCAATCCAATACTAATAGATAATTTAATTGATTTATTTAAAGCATATGCTGTGAGTATAACCATGAATGTTCCTTGTAATGATTTATTCCTCCATAATATTATCTTCTCGCTTGTAAATGTTGTTCTACCAACCATTGCCGCAGATGGGTCTGATATAAAAAAGGGCAATGCCTGATTGTAAATTTCCCAATTTGTATTGTTATTTCGATCAACATTCGTAATCGCCCATAATAAAAGGAAATACAACCAATACTTCACTCCTGTATCTTCTATCAAGCTTATTTCTTCTCTTTTTTCTATACCTAAAGAAAACCGAGGTAGTAATATATTCAAAACGGTTTTAACACTAATAACAATATATGCTGTTGTCATTGGTTCAATAGATAATGCTAAACATCCAATACACATATGAACTAATTTTCTACAAAATACACTCCATATATTCGGATTTATCTGATTTACTGAAGAATTTTTACTAAAAATGATATTTAATACTCCACATAATCCAATTAATGCATGAAATATTGTTATATTTGAAATGTAAAATATAAAATTCCATAACAAATAAAACCATAATATTCCTATCATAAACTCTCTATTCTCACATGTACAATCGATTCTGTATAATACATATGCACTAATTCCACTAATTAAGCCAACCTGACAAGGAAATACTCGTATAGACACAACCCTAAAATATAAACCAGTAATCCAGAATACAGTTACACTTTTCTTTAAAATAGCACGTATTTTAGTTTTTTTAAATAGAATTGGTAATGTAACTATACCCGCAGCAATATCTTCATCCACATCATTTATATCCAATAAAATTTCTCGTATTAGAATCAAAAAAGATAAAGGAAGTGATATAATCAAAGAATTTTTAAAATTTTCATCAACATCGTCTGATACTTTATTAAGTTGATTCTCTATGAAAATGTGTATAGGGATAAAACACATATATGCAACTGTAGATACGTTTTTTATTAATGGTTTTGATTTTAAGAATGGTGTATAAATACTAACAATTAAAAATGTACTTGTTCCACCCAATAAATAATAATTAGATGAACTTATTAATGACAAATACCAATTTGTTACTATATACAAACTCCCAAAAATTTTTGACATATTTTTAAGTTCTTTTTTTGTAAAACCAATTTTTTCAGATCTATATTTTGCGTCAATTTCATAGTCATAGTAATTGTTGATTAACATTCCATATACATATCCAATCACAGATAAACATATGTAAACTACATCAGAAAAATCTAATATAGACCAATATGTTATACACAATGGTAAAAATATTATTCCAATATACGGTAATCCTGATATTCTGCTAGATATTGCAAAGTTATGCATTTTATTTTTCATATTTGTAATCATTAGTCTTAATCATTTAAGATTATCATTAAGCCTTAGATCGCTTACTTTACCTATTAAATCTAATTCATTTTCGTGAATTTCTTCATGAAATATTAATATCATACCATACCCACAATTGTATGTTTCTAACATATCCAAATACGACATTCCTGACCTTTTTTGTATCCACTTGAAAATATCTGGTAATTCCCAATCATTCAAAATTATATCAAAACCTTCTGGTAGAATTCTTCTTACATTATTGAATCCACCACCTGTTATATGGGCAATACCCGACAAAACTCCTTTATATTTCTTTATAATATCTAATACTTCCATGTATATTCGCGTAGGTTTTAACAATTCTAACATATCATATTTCGAATCTTTTAGTAATTTTCTAACAAGTGTATAGCCATTTGAGTGTATACCATTTGATGCAATACCATAAATAAGATCACCATTTTTAATACTGTTTTCAAAGTAATCCTCGACAATACCAACTGCAAAACCCGCTAAATCAAATTTACCATACCGATATATACCTGGCATCTCGGCTGTTTCACCACCAATTAATTTACATTTAGCAATCTCACATCCTTTATATATACCCTTAATAATATCTTTGACACGATCATCAATAGAATCAATTGCAATATAATCCAAAAAGAATTTAGGACATACCCCATGTGTAAGTAAATCATTTACAGACATTGCAACAAGGTCAATACCAATAGTATCATAATTTCCCGTTTTAATTGCAAGATCTAATTTTGTACCTACTCCATCAGTCGCTGCGGCAAAAGTAATATTTTCATATTTAAATTCAGCACAAAAACCACCAATACATTTATTCATAGACTTTGATAAATTTTTTATATAATTTACAATGTCATCACCTTTTTCTACATCAACTCCACTATCTTTATAACATAATGGTAACGAACTCATTATTTTAACACTCTCGACAATTGCTTTTGATTCCAATTCTTGTACTCGAAGCTTTAGATCTTTACTATCACTAGAACCAACAAAACATTGCTTTTGTATAATAATATCACCCTTATCTATTTCCTCTGTCACAAAATGCAAAGTACAACCTGATGTAATCTCATTATTTTTTATAACACTTTCATGTACACAAGTATCCATCATCCCAGAATATTTAGGTAATAAAGAGGGGTGTATATTGAATATTTTGTCTTTGTATTCATTTATCAGTACGTTTGATACAATATTCATATAACCTATTAAATACACAAAATCAATATCGAATGACCTAAATATTTCAACCAAAATATTATCATATTTCTTTATATTCATGTTTTTCTCTTTCGGAAAATATATAGCAGGAATTTTTCTTTCACGTGCTTTATCTAATAAAGAAGAATCACTTCTGTTTGTCACAACAACTCCTATAGAAGCATTTAATTTACCAGATTTAATTTGATCCATTAATAATTGTGAACTAGTACCATTCGTAGAACCTAATATTGCTATCTTATGCTTTCTAAAATTTGTATTTTCGCATATTATATTAGAGAAACCAATGTCTCGACGATAATACATTAAATCATAATGAATTTTATGTGCATTATTGTATATTTTGCTTATTGAACTATACATACTATTACCATACGATACTAGTGACATAACACGACCTCCTGTTGTGTAAATTTTATTGTCTTTGCAACTGACATTTGAATATAATATTTGTATATCTTTTACATTATCTATTCCAGTTATTTCTAGTAACTCTTTTGATTTAGCTATTGGGTATTCAAGATGTGATAAAACTACATTTGAAGCGTAACCAGTTTTCCATTTTACCTTTAAATTATTACCATCTATACAATCTTTCATTATAGAACACAAATCGCTATCTAATAAGGCCAGTAATACTTGAGCTTCTGGATCACCAAATCTGCAATTAAATTCCAGGAATGATAACCCATTAGTTGTTTTCATAAGACCTGCATATAATACTCCCTTATAATTCAATTTTTTAACAACACATTCCATATGTTTCTTGACTTGTGATAATTCTTGTGTATTTAATGTAAACACAGGTGCATGTGAACCCATCCCACCTGTATTAAGTCCTGTATTATCATCTCCAAAGCGTTTATAATCCTGAGCTTGGGGCATTAACCATACATCTTTTCCATTACAAAAACCCATTACAGATACTTCTGTGCCATATAATTTCTCTTCAATTATGACTTTGTCACCTGCATTACCAAATTTTTTATGTATTAGCATATCTTTTAAAATTTGAATTGCTTCGTGTTGACTTTCTGGAATCATTACACCTTTTCCTCCTGCTAATCCAGATGCTTTTATAACACAATTTTGGTATCCTATATCATTAACGTATGAAATTGCATTATCAATATTAGTAAAAACATCATATGATGATGTAGGTATATTATTCATCATCATAAACCTTTTTGCAAACTCTTTAGAACCTTCTATTCTAGCAGCTTCTTGTGTAGGGCCAAAAATATCTATATCTAATTTTGTTATATTATCTACAATACCGTTCACTAACTCATCTTCTTGTCCAGGTACAACTAAATCTATATCAGTTTTACAAAAATTTTCAAAATCTTTAGAATATGGACTTAATTTTGACAAAGATACTTTAGACGTAACAATACCATCATTTCCTGGATATATGTATATATGATCTATATCCTCATTTTTTAATAAGCTATTTACTATTGCATGCTCTCTAGCTCCAGAACCAATAACAAATACTTTTTTTGTCATATATTTATATAATTAAAACTGCTTTAAATCTTAGGAAAATATGATATAAATTTAATAGGTTAATTTCATAATTAACACTTGACAAATTCTAAATTAATATCACCTAATTACACCGTAATATCTGTATTTTCTAATATTTTCATTTCACCAATTGACACATTGTGATGCCCTCTCGTTTTAGTTACTACCAAACCGTAATGTTGATAGGCATTCTCATTTGTTATAGTAAATTCAGTTCCAGTTGTTGTAATAGCTGGGACAGACGTTTCATGATGAATTTCAGTCCATATAGAATCATCTAAAGAACCGTATAATTTAAACTCATCTATTTCAGATGGTTGACAAAATAATTCCCATTTCGCGAGACGTACAATTGTGCCTCCGTAAGTTTCTGTAATATTTAAGCGAAAGTATTGGTATAATGGGCTTGGATTTTCTAAATCATATGTACTACCACTCATACTTATTGGATTCGATTCAGTTAATGTGTTAGAACTTCCAGGTATCAGTGTCCAAGTTGAATCATTATTACTCCCATAAATACTGAAGACTTTTGGTGTTTCGTTTTCATTTCCATCATGTCGAGTTAATTTATAAGAAACTAAACTTCTTCTATCTAATAATTTTATTTGCACCCATTGATTACCACTACCACTTGAATATGTGTTAGACCCACTTATCCATATATTCCAATCATTAACTCCATTTACATCAGTAGTCAAAGTCTTTCCGTCAAATATTTTCCACGCTGCATATTCAGAAGCAATATTAGATACATATTCGCTTGAAAAAGAAACCTCGTAACCATATTGGTTGTAATCTGTCATAGTTATAACCGGTTCTTTGTATTCTGTAACACTCTTCAAACGAATAGCATTAGCTACTATTGGAGTACTTAAATCTATTTTTAAATATTCTCCTGGATCTGTGGTTGTAGATAAATTGTAATTATTTTCTGTGGAAACACTGTTCCAATATCTAAAAGCATACATTGTGTTAGTAGTTCTTGCACTAGTAATAGAAGATTGATTATGGTTTCTATTAATGTGTATGTGACTAGTAGTCGTTGTTCCCCAATCACCTACAGATTGTGCAGATTGGGAAACACCATTTATAATATAATAATAAGTTCCACTTGAACCATCATGGACAATTCTTACTTTATTTATTTGATTAACAACATAGTCTGTGCTATAGGCAGATTCCAGATTGTAGTCTGTTCCATCAAATTCAACCGCAACTCGGTATTTTCCACTGAAAACCCCTATGTAAAAACGTCCATCATTGCCGTTACCAACAAATATCATATATGTTCCCGTGGTGGGCCAAGACGTGACAGTATCCATATGTTCCCATTCCAAAGTCCAATCGTTTGAATACCCTAATTCCATCACCATGGGTATAGATTCCACTTTGAAACCGGGTAATACAGTTGATACGTAAGACGAGTCAGGAGTGGTTATATGACTCCATATTGTTCCATTTGTTCCATCAACTATAGCGAGTTCACTTGGAACTGTAAAATGAGCTTCCACAAACTCAGTTGAACTAAGTAATTCAATATCATCACCAGGAGCTACGACATGCGGACCAGCAGTAAGCGCCCCGCCATTTATTTTGAACTGAGTAGGCGTTAGCGAACCACCTATACTGTCATTAACATCAAGTTCGAGTTCATTGTTTGTGTTAATTGTAAAAGTTGCTCCATAATTATCTGCCAGAAGGGAATTGTTGTTTGAAGTGTATAATTGATACCTAACAGTGGTGGCTGTTGCACCTGGTTTTTTATTCCAATAGTAATACCCAAGCCAACCACCAGTCGTGTGAAAAGTGATAGTACCTGGCGGCGTTCCAGAAAAGCCTATTTGCATTGTTCCATAATAAGCCATTTCTGTTATAAATGTCCAATTATCGTAACCAGTATTGCTTGTATCTTGAACTATCATTCGATAATATTTATAAGAACCAGGATATGCAATACTATATAAATTTGAATATTGTAAACCTTCTGTTTCTGCATACATAACCAAATCACTTCCGAAAACAGTTGGAGATTCAGCATCGGTACATACTTCGTCGAATATTTGGTCTGTTTGTGTATCAATTGTTGTCCAACTACTATTATCATTTGAACCCTCTATTATCCAGTCTCTTGGCATAGTTTTAGATCTTGATCCAAATGACACGTGGTCTCCACCCAAAGGCCACATACGATATGAAGTAATAACGTATGTTGTGTTCAATTCAATGCCTAATATTGCCCCATTATTTGAGAAATCTGTACCCCAATAAACTGGCCCGACGCCATCAGATGGACGGCCTATCATAAATCCATTGAAAGCGTTTGCCGAGGACGAGGTCTTTGTTCCTATATAGCTAACAATATTTGAAGCTCCCGCAGAACCACCCGCAATTGCCTTAGCAGAATAAGCATTTGATTTACTCACCCATTGAGTTGTATCATCTTCGTCAAATGCATAATATGCTGGAGAATTGTTGACTACGTCAAAAAATTCACTTTTATTAAATTCGTAAATTGTAGGACCATCTACTGTATTTTCTGAAGAATCATTCCATTCACTTATAATATCAGCCGCACTAGTCATATTTATGACACCATTATTGTTATTTTTAAAACGTCCTTGCATGTCAAGATTATTACCATTCTTATCAATTTTAACCGATCTTGAATAATCTGAAAGAGAAGGTTCATAACTCATTATAATTATTAAATCATCACTTGGATCTAAAGCCCAATGTGTTATGGGTCTTTGAACAAAATTTGTAGTTTCGCCTGTTTCAGTGTTCACATTTGTATGATCAAGAAGACCAATATTATCTGTTCCTCCAATTCCAAAAAGGTTATTCGTAAATAAATTATAAGTAGACGATGCAGATGTTACATAATATAACGATAAAGAATTAACGATCTCATCAAATGTGGTATTTTTTACAAATGTAGATTGATTATCAAAGATTGGTCCATCGGAATAAATGTCTAATAAATCTTGTTCGCTAGTAATTGTTGGAGTCCAGTTACTTTTCCCATAACCTTCTTCTGACCACTTTCCATTATCTATCTCATTCCCTTGTAAATCAACTCTATTCATTAAAAAATGTGTAGTGCTGCCGTCGGGGACGAGTCCACCTACAACAATTGTATTATCGTTTTCATCAAAAGCCCAATATTCTAAAGCTACGTTGACGTATGAACCGCTATACGTTGAAAAAGTACCCAAATTGTCTATTCCAAACCGTTTGCCAGTAGTATCTGCAGTCATAGCAATACTAGGATACGAAGGCCTTGTGTCATTAATTAGGATCTTCATTTCACCAATTGACACATTGTGATGTCCTCTCGTTTTAGTTACTACCAAACCGTAATGTTGATAGGCATTCTCATTTGTTATACTAAATTCGGTTCCAGTTGATGTAATAGCTGGGACAGACGTTTCATGATGAATTTCAGTCCATATAAAATTATTCATAGAACCATAAAATTCAATCTCAGAAATAGCTACATTGTTGTTACCATTTGTTGTTGAAATAAGAATTGCAAACGATTGATATTCTATTGTTGATGGAGTTGTTAATGTGTATGTCGAGAAATCAGTTCCAGGAACTGAATTGGTGAAATTTTGTATTAACTCCCAACTTCCGGTGTTCTTCCCATAGACACTCCAAACTTTCGGTGCATTAGAAAGTGGGGGACTGGTCGTATATTGTCCAGCTAATTTTACAGCAGTTAATCTTAAAGTGTGTGGCATGTTTAATATTATGTATTCCCCTGATACAGCTCCTGATGTTGTGTAAAGCGTTTTATCACCGTTATAATTACCAGATGCATCGTAGACACCAACAGTACTACCCCAAAAATTCGCCGTTGGGCTTGTATGGCCGTCGAACGCCATAAATGGTTCATATGGTTGTGATGTTGTTGAAGCTCCGTTAACAGAAGACGCAGAGCAGCTGTATCCTCGAACACCAGAATTAGAAGTTAATTTTATTTGCGGTTCAGATACAAATGGTGGAATTGGCACTAGCCCAAAATCCGTTGATGGAATTGATACTGTCCCAAAATCCGTTCCTTTTGTGAAAGAGTAGTCATTTCCCTGTTCATTTGCAGTGTTGTAATAATTAATCAAATCACTTTGGGATTCTATAGTAGGATTATAAGGTACATTCAGGGCTCCCGCCCATTGAGATTTAGATGAATTATCCACATATGAACCATTTAAGTCCCATTTTACCATTTTATGGAAATTATGATATAAGGTATCTATAAAAACACCAATAACAGTATTATCACTTGGGTCATATGCCCAATAATCTATTCCTTCCTGGTTGTCATTGGAGACGACTACACCATAATTCGATGGCAGATTATCCCCTGTTCCAAACAGATTGAAAGATTCATCCGATATAATAGAACCGTATAACTTAAACTCATCTATTTCAGATGGTTGGCAGAACAGTTGGAATTCAGATATATTAACACCATTTGCCCCCCAGTTTTCAGTAATAACCAACGCAAATGATTGATATGCGATTGTTGTAGTGTGATTAAAGCGTGTGCCACCAGTATTTACATCTCCACTGACATAGTCCTGTAGCGGTGTAGTTAGTGTTTCGGAAGTTAAAAAGACCCAAGAACTGTTACTGGATTCCTTTGCATATAATGTAAATTGTTTTGGAGAATTTTGGTAGTAAGTATCGTCTTGGCGTGTTAATTTATATCCAGTCAGCTTGCGTTTATCTGGTAGAGTTATAATTAAGTATTCACCATCTGCGGTTACAGGGTTACTAACATAATTGTCAAAATCAGTTCCTTTTGTGAAAGTATAAGTACTTGTTCCACCATAGTTAGTGTAATGATCTATTAATTCTGTTAATGATGATACGCCGCCGGAGCCGATCCCCTTGTATCGAGACGTTGTAATTCCGTCAGATAAAGCAACATTATCACCAGTAACTGTAATTTTTGTCATCCTAAGAGTATTTTGATAATAATTAGCAATAATTACATTCCCGTCACTACTATCATAGCCCCAAAAATCAATTTCTCTCGGACCATTAATTTCACCGAAAGAGTATCCGGAATCAATTCCAAATTTCTGGTTTACAAAAACATTACCAGTACTGCCTGGATAGTCAGTTGATAATCGTGCAGAGGCAACATAAGATCCGTTTGACTCATTATAAACATTGCTAGCCGAATGCCATTGGTCAGCAATAGGGGTAGTCAAATTATTAAAAGCTTTCCATGCATTATAATCAGAAGAATGTTCAGATGAAGCACTCACCTCATAGCCGCCTTGGTTGTAATCTGTCATACTTATAACCGGTTCTTTGTATTCTGTAACACTCTTCAAACGAATAGCATTAGCTACTATTGGAGTACCGAGATCTATTTTTAAATATTCTCCTGGATCTGTTGCAGACAAATTGGAACTATTTTCTGTGTAAACACTGTTCCAATATCTAAAAGCATACATTGTGTTAGTAGGGTGTGCTGGCTGCCCCGCACTAGAATCTATTGAATTTGTATTATAGTTTATGTGACTCATAGTCACTGTTGGCCATTCACTTGCTGTTTGTTCAGATTGAGTAACACCATTTATAATATAATAATAAGTTCCACTTGAACCATTGAAAACGAATCTTACTTTATTTTTTTGATTGGGAACATAGTCTGTGCTATTTTCTGAGGGCAGGTCGACGCGGTCCTCGTTTTGAGCGAGGGATACACGGTAGACGCCTTCGTCGTTGACCCGTACGTTCATTCTTCCACCATCTCCGTTAGCAACATATTGATTAAATGATGAAGTGGCTGTATCCATATGTTCCCATTCAATAGTCCAATCGTTTGAATACCCTAATTCCATATCCATGGGTATAGATTCAACTTTGGAACCGGGTAATACAGTTGATACGTAAGACGAGTCAGGGGTAGTTATACTATTCGTAGACAACATTCCTAAATTTTTGTCAAAATTTTCGGTTATGTAACGTATTTCTGAAACAGCTAAATGAACACCTTGATCTCCATTTACTTTATTTACAGCTTGAACAACCAAAGCAAAACGATTATATGCTACATTTGTTGTATGTACATCAAATTTGCTACCTCCACCATTTGTAATATCTTGAATATTGGCTCCTTTAACACTTAATACCTCATCCCAATTAATTCCATCATTCGAACCAAGAATCTTGAAATCTTTTGGTGCTTTTTTCCTCTCATCCCATGAGCCGGCATTATCTACAAGTAAATCACGTGCTGTAATATGTACCCCAGTAATGACTTTAGGTGTTGGGATTTGTAAAGCAATCCATTCGCCAGGTACACCACCAAGCGAAGTGGGACCATTATAATTACCATCACCACCATCATATTTTCCATAGGTGTTAGGTTCTGCCATCCAATAATCGTCACTCGCTGGAGCATAAGATTTGTTAAACGCCTTATAATCAGCACCAGCACTATGTGTCGAACTTACAGTGACAATATAACCATTGTCGTTAGCACTTGTGAGTGCAACTTCAGGAAATTCGTAAAAATAATAAATAGTTGTATTATTCCACAAATCGCTGTCATTATTCCGATTTATTATTTTTGTTGCAAAATCATTCTCATTATCTGTTAGAAGACTACTCGAAACGGATGACCATGCTGGACCGTTTACACGATGATAAGCATTGCCTCCTATGAAAGACCTTCCATCATATACAATGTTCATATTACTGTCTAATAGTTGTGGTTTGAATCCTTCAATTCTTTGTGCGGAGCTCCCACCCGAGTCTTGATTTCTGTTATATACAACAATTGCCTGTAAATCAGATAATTTATAATCATTTTGTAAATCTATTAACATACTAATGTTCTTGTTGCCAGAGCTACTATGAGCAAATGGATAATTTGAAGAGACACTTGGCTCTGTACCCATAAGATTATTGTTAGCCAAAC
>TARA_B100001113_G_scaffold351453_1_pt1 | contig 11745 bp, 10 predicted proteins | sample TARA_B100001113 | Tara Oceans TARA_B100001113 (sample SAMEA2622402) | marine metagenome | biome: marine biome (ENVO:00000447); feature: deep chlorophyll maximum layer (ENVO:xxxxxxxx); material: "saline water (ENVO:00002010), including plankton (ENVO:xxxxxxxx)" | depth 50 m | reverse complement strand
TAGGAGAATCAGAAATGGCAGGGTGAGTATACCCGGAAATAGATGGAGGCCACTCAGGGTAATTCACCTCGGTATGGAGTTGGCCAGAATAAGGAGTGGGGAGGTTGATAGGGTAATTGGAAAGGCCTGTCAAGAATTTTCCAAAACACTGGAAATGGGAGTATCCGAGATAAGCGAGGAGTCATTGAACTCCCTTCTCAAAACTAAGTCAATGCCAATTGAAGAGGTTGGAATACCAAGTGATATTTCTGGTGGGCATATATTAGCCTCAGGGACCGAGGTAGTTCCGGTATGGATCGGTGGAAGAGTTACTCTGATGTTGAACGACCAAGAAGTAATGATTAGAATGACTCAAAGAGGGCTGATTACGGAGAACTAGGCCCATCCCTGAACAAGCGAACAGGATTTTTCTTGTTTGTGTGGCATATGTTCATTAGCTTCATTCACTAATTACATCACATGGTGATTTCTTGATAGACGATACCGACCGAAAAATAATTTCTGTACTGCAGGATGATGGCCGAGCATCTCTGAGAAAAATCTCAGAGACTGTTGGCGTGGCGCTAGGCACGGTTAGCAACAGAGTGAACAGGTTGGAAGACAGTGGAGTTATTACTGGATACTCTGTTAGACTAGACCCCGAGAAAATCGGCTGGAATCTCAACGTGGTGGTGGGCCTCAGAATACAGAAGGGAAGGTTAATTGAGATACAAGAGAAGATTTCCAGGGATCACAGGGTATCAGGAGTGTACGACGTTACAGGAGACTACGATTCCATGATTATCGCGAGGGCGAGAGATAGGGATGACCTCGATGACCTGATTAAGAACGTCATGTCAATAGATGGAATTGAAAGATCACTAACCCAGCTCGTCCTGAATACAGTAAAGGAGACAATGACCGTAGCTCCAGAATAACTATTTCTGATATGAGATCAGTTGAATCAGGCCATCAATATGAGGCCTGATGGACTCAACAGTCCTGCCTTCCGGCTTCATGCTCTTCATCAGCGTCATCCTCAGGTCTTCATCCACTTTCACGTCCAGTGACTCGAGACGGCTTCTCAGTAACTTCTGCAACCTTCCTCCGGTCCTATCCCAATCCATTAGCAAGATAACCGACCCGCCCCCGTCCACCCCATTTCTGACACCATACCTCTCATACAGGTATGAGACCAGCTTTGGCATGGCCCAGCCCCTGTTCACCTTCTCAATCTCGCCCGTGAAACCTAGTTCCCTCAGTGTCTTAACATCGTTGATGCCTTCCACAACCACGGGGCAGCCGCACCCCCCATCCTCAACTGGATAGTTCCTGAATATTGAACTGCGAATTGATTTGGCTGCCCTCTCGAATCTTGAAGCCCTGTCATGACGACCGGGGATAACCTCTCTTTTGCCAGATTCGTTATGTTCCATCATCGCTCGTTAAGGAAGGTTTTGCTTAGGAGTCTTTCCATTAACATGGAACAAAATCGCAGGCTACGCATCCGTATCCCTTATGAGGGGAATTCGTACCCGTCAGTACGGGTTGTGTCTTGACTATACAGAGCACTCTATTCCAAGGTCTGTGGGACTACTACATCGTGATATCTATATTAGTGTCTGTTTTTACCTTCACTTGGCTTTACCACCACTCATTCTGGTATCGCTCAGAAGATTCCGATAACTATGACAATCCAGATGAAATAGCGGTAGGAGTTTTCCCGAAGCACAACGATGATATGAGGCTGGAAGTAGCTTGGACAGTCGCCCCGTTCATGTTAATCGTCTGGTTGACTTACGTTTCATGGGTCCCCCTAGACGCAGTATGGTCTGAGACTGGCGAGGATGGCTATCATGGCGAAGAGTGTGAAGACGGCCAATCATCCAATAACCGACTCGATAGCAACGGGGTCGTGACGTCTGAATGCTACCATGTGATCGAAATTACAGGAAAGCAATGGGTCTGGGCATTCGATTGTCTTGACCTCGCTACAGAGTTATGCGATACAGGGAGCGACAACATAGAGGTCTACGGGACAGTTCCGCTTCTTTCTCTGAAGAAAGGTGAAACATACCTCGCTAATATGAGATCTGAGGATGTCACTCATGCTCCGTGGTTCTTGGGCATGGGCATCAAGGAGGACACCCTGTACGGGGCAGAGATAGGGCCATCCGAGTACGAATGGCCGACTACTCTCTGGCTCCCTATCAGCAATTTAGTTGGTGACCAAATCATCCTCTGCACTGAATACTGTGGTGACGCTCACTCCGTAATGGCAGGAAAACTGGTAGTCCATCAATAGGAGATAGCTGAATGAATAAGAAATCCGCACGGACACTGCTGGTCTTATCAGCACTAGTTATGGCATTGGTGATATCACCGGCCGCGGTATCCTATCCAAACGGCATTCAGGGTGTTAAAGACTCAGGATGTAACTGTCATGGCGCTACAACAAACTCAGAGGTCGTCCCCTCGATTACAGGACTACCCGATCAGTACAATTACTCAGAAATCTACGAAATCACCGTCTCATTCGTTGGTGGCCCAACAAATCCATCCAACATCAATCAAGGCGGATTCAATCTTTGGGTCAGTGACGGAGAGCTGTCTCCATCTGATGCTACGGTACAGTCTTACAGCGTGAATGAGGTTAGCCATACAGAAGCTGGTAACGATCAGACATCGTGGACCTTGACATGGACCTCTCCATCATCAGATAGGAATGTCGAGTTCGTCCTACACACCAACTCCGTGAACGGTAATGCTGACGGCGCCAATGGCGGTAGCTCTGGCGACATGTGGAACAGATTGACTGCGAAGGTCTCCCCCCCGGTGTTGGTATTGGAGGAAGCTGATCCATACGTCGTCCTCACCACTCTAATCATAGTCTCAGCGGTACTGCTGGTTTTCACCTTAGCATACGTCTTCTACAGGACTAATCCGGAGTCATTCACATGGGAGTTCTTCGCTCCTTGGATTGCTGACTGGCTCACAACAACCGATCACAAAAAGGTCGGGACACTTTACTTCGTTGCTGGTCTTTTCTTCCTGGGCGTAGGAGGAATAATGGCCATGATGATTAGGATACAATTGGCCGTTCCAGGAAATGACTTCCTGACTCAGGATCAGTACAACCAGTTCTTCACGTTGCACGGAACCACTATGATCTTCCTCGCCGCGATGCCTCTAATCAATGGCTTTGCAAACTGGATGATACCTCTCCAGATTGGGGCCCCAGACCTTGCTCTCCCCAGACTTAACGCCATGTCTTTCTGGTTACAACCAGTGGGTGCTTTGCTAATCTTCACAGGTGTCTTCTCGGGCCAAGGCGCAGATACAGGGTGGACAGGATATGCTCCATACGTCGTGAGCGAAACTGCTCACATGGGAACAACAATGTGGGTAGCAGGGCAGATTATGCTTGTAGCCTCCTCAACACTGACAGGAATCAACTTCCTAACCACAATTGCTGTCATGAGGGCCCCGGGAATGGGTTGGCTCCAGATGCCTCTTTTCACCTGGTCAATACTCATCGCGAACCTGATGCTTTTCCTCTCAATCCCAGCATTCGGAATAGGCCTTATCCAAGTCTATCTGGACAGGGTAATCGGAACAGCATTCTATGATGTCTCAGCTGGCGGAGATCCCCTTCTCTGGAGCCATTTGTTCTGGTATTTCGGACATCCAGAGGTTTATGTTGTTATAGTCCCGGCTTTCGGAGTCATATCTGAAGTAATAGCAACCAGTGCAAGAAGATCGATATTTGGATACAGGTCAATGGTTTACGCAATGGCGGGAATAGGCGTTGTTTCCTTCATTGTCTATGGCCACCACATGTTCACCAGTGGAATGAGCCCAACTCTGAGATTCGTCACCATGCTAACTACAATGTTGGTTGCCGTCCCGACGGGAATCAAGATATTCAACTGGCTTAAGACGATGCATGGGGGCTCTCTGGTATACAGGACCCACACCCTCTGGACCTTGGGCTTCCTAGTTACATTCACTCTTGGGGGAATCTCGGGAATGTTCTTCCCGTCCATCGCGATGGATCTGCACCTCCATGAGTCGTACTTCGTAGTCGCGCACTTCCACTACGTTCTCGTAGGTGGAACGGTCTTTGGCTTCTATGCGGCAATCTACTATTGGTTCCCGAAAATGTCTGGAAAAATGCTTGATGAGAAGCTAGGTGTACTACACTTCCTAGTAGGATTCATCTCATACAATGCCCTATTCTGGCCAATGCACAGGCTTGGAGTCTGGGGAATGGCTAGGAGGCACCACACGTACTTCGTGACCACGGAGGAGGCTATGGGCGCCCTGCCAATCGAGGCCGCGGGATGGAACATGTTCATCTCTGTCTCTGCCTTCATATTCTTCTTTTCCAACTTCATCATGGTGGCTAACATGATCAAGAGTCTCATCCGAGGGCAAGATGCACCAGCCGATCCATGGGGAGGGTGGTCATTCGAGTGGATGACGACTTCTCCTCCCCCGACCCCAAGCTTCGACCCGCACAATCTCCCCGTTCTAACAGATGCCAACGAGCACATCGCTAACGAACCAGGAACCTTGAGTAAGCTATTCAACAGACTCATGGTTAGTGAGGATGAGGCAGAGGAGGCGGTACACTGAGCGTACACGATGATCACCACCCCAGTGCATGGGGCCCACACGACTGGAGCCACGGGGCACCTCACAACTCATGGGCGCCTTTCATCATGAGTGTCGGAACGGGAATATTCCTTTTCTCTCTAGCAGGTGTCTACAAATGGGGAGAGATGGTCGATGTCGCTTCGATCGGTGTGGTTTTCGCTGGACTTGCGATAGTCATGTTCGGATTGTCTATTTTTTGGAGGCAGGATATGTCATTCGACGGGGCCTACGAACCCAAAGCTACTGGAACGCCATTCAGAGGGATAGATATCAGGAAAGTTTCCATGTGGATTTTCTTAATGTCTGAGATGATGGTATTCACATCACTATTCAGTACTTACATGAGATACAGATTTGGGATAGCCTCCTGCGAGTCAGTTTTTGAGTCTGGGCAATGGGTTGAAGGCACATCAGTGACTTGCTTTGAGCCAGCAGGACACCTAATTTCCTCGTCATGGTTCCACATAGCTCCGGGCGCGATAAACACATTCGCCCTGATAGTCTCTTCATTCACCGTAGTACAGGCGCTGAGGTACGCTAAGAAGCTGGATCTAGACCATGAGGTTAGGACCAAGCTAGTAACCAGATATCTCGGAGCCACAACAATCCTAGCGATATTATTCCTGACACTAAAGATGATTGAGTGGTTCATAGGATTCCCCCTCCCTGAATTCCTTGCTGAATATAATCATGGGGATACAACAATCAAATCATTGTATGCAGAGGGCTACTTGGTCAATGCGGATAGCTATCAGCATCATTACTACGACACCGCCTATCTAGCGGATCACGGACACGGAGTTTCCCATGATAGTGAGCTCTACGCTATGATGGAAGCAGGAACCCATTCTGGAGGGCAGATGATGGCCAATATTAGAGTCAGTGCTTCCACTTTCTATGTCACAACCGGCACCCACGGGGTCCACGTACTTGGCGGAATAATCGGATTGATGTACATGACTTTCAAGGCCAGCAGAGGGGGATACACACCCCAAAACGCCGTTTCAATCGAGTACTTTGGACTCTACTGGCACTTCGTTGATCTTGTCTGGGTAATCGTTTTCCCGTTCTTCTATCTGTATTGAGGTGATAAATTGGCGCATTATACTATACTCGGAAAAGACCCATACTGGATGAACTTCATTGGCCTGATGGTGCTGACTTTGATAGAGGTCGTCGCAGTCGGTTTCCATCTTCCGGATGAGAGAATTTTCGTGTTCAGTAACTACACTCTGATGATACTGACTGTGGTAGCAATCCCGAAATTCATCATGATAGCGATGATATTCATGCACCTCTACGGGGAGGAGGACTCGGGTATACTAACAGTCACAGCATTGTTTCCATCATTCTTCATTATCATAATGATCTTATTCATTGGATTGACCCACCCAGAGGCGACAACCGGACTTCCAGCATGGTGCAGGCCCGGGACCTACTGATGGAAAGGTTTCATTTGAATGACCTATTCGCACATCCATAGCAGACGTCGCATAGCCTGGTATTGCGCCGGATTTGAAATCCGGTGTCCTAGTGACTCGGGAGTTCAAATCTCTCCGTCTGCGCCACTAAATAGAAATCACTCGGTGTTCGGTGGATTTTCTCCTCCACGGACATTCAAAACATCGGAATGGAAATCAAATCTCACGGGCGTGGTGACAGATATCTCTCCATCCAAGCTTATGTAGAGCGGAGGATTATGCCCCTGTTCAAGTGTTGGATTGCCATTCTCATCCAGCGCTCTTATCTCAAAGCTCCTACATGGCTCCATGGTTATCTTCCCCCATTTTCCTACATGATTGCCTTTCTTCAAGGGTCCCATGACCAACAGCATCTGAGCCTTGGAAAGGCCAAATCCAAGGACTATCCTGGAATTTTCTCCGAACGGATGCATTCCCGGGGCTACCCTGTATCCTCCTCCAAAAGTCTCACATTGCATCATGGCGAAAAGCCCCGTCAGGTCCACTTTTCGTCCGGGACCGTCATCTACCCTAATCCAAGCCATTTGACTTTTCCAACTGAGAATCGCTTTCACGGCCAGTGCAGTATATTTCTTCTGGCCACTGATCCAAGAGAATTTACCCTCATCCTTCATCCTGTTTATCGAAGAAGTCACTCCTCCGTCACACTCAAGAAAACTCCAGCGGACTAGATTCTGATCTCTTGATGGCTCTCCTGTGACTGGGTAGTGTTTCGGCAAAGGTATTCCGGGATACTCAGGGGCTCTCAAGCCTTCAACCCTGATTCCCCCAACCGAGTAGTCAGAACCACCCTTAAGGAGGGAAATAGCGCCTTCCAGGTCATTGAGAGGAATTCCAATTGCTCTGGCAAAGTCATCTCCATTTCCCATCGGGATAATTCCAAGCCGTTTATTCGAGCCACGGATCCCATTCGCGACCTCATGCACTGTCCCGTCGCCTCCCACTGCGACTATCAAATCATATTCACTTTCTCTCAGCTCAGTTGATATCTCTATGGCATGACCCCTCCCTTCGGTCATGAAGATGTCAAACTCGATATCAGAAGCTCTGAGGGCATCTTCCACTTTATGGAAATCGCTACCTAATTTTCCATCCCTGGCGTTGGGGTTGACTATGCAGGCTACCCGTGTCACGGTTGCCCAGCAACACCATCGGACTTCAATACTGCCGAAGCAAGATATGATATCGAAGGTAATGACCCGTTGGGTTAACGATGGACTCTGATGACCAATTTATGAGGCTCGCTCTAGAACTCGGGTCTAGGGGAGGATACAGGGTGATGCCAAATCCCAGAGTAGGGTGTGTTCTTGTAAGAGATGGAGAGGTAATAGCAGAGGGGTGGCACGACCACATAGGTGGACTTCATGCAGAACAGATGGCAATTGCAGATGCCGAGTCTAGGGGCGTAGAGACCCAGGGAAGCACCGCATATGTGACACTCGAGCCATGCAATCATTTTGGAAGGACTCCTCCTTGTACCGAGGCACTGTTATGGGCCGGAATAGAAAGAGTAGTGATTGGGGCGCTAGATCCCAATCCAACCGTTCGCGGAGATGGTGCCGATTCACTGATTGAAAACGGGGTATCTGTAAGTACTGGTACACTAGAAGAACAATGCAGGGAACAAATGGGGCCATTCATGCACTGGTGTGACACCAGAAGGCCACTGGTGCTGTTGAAGGCTGCTATTGATCGCAATGGAAATACAGACTGCGAGTCTAATACAGAGTCTTTCAGGTTCACCTCCGAGGAATCTCTGAATCTCGCACATGATTTGAGGGCCGACTCTATGGCTATCCTAGTCGGGATTAACACAGTAATAAGAGACGACCCATCCCTAACTGTCAGAGGGCCGGATATCGGACCCAGGGAACAGCCCTTACGAGTAATAATAGACCCGAATTGCCGAATCCCGGAAAACTGCAGGGTTATGTCAGATGGAGAGGCCTCCACCCTGCTGGTTCACGCCGTAGAGCCAGATAGCGGAACCGACCCATCACATGTTGAGAGAATCTTACTTGCAGAGAACGGAGAGATACCGGTTTCCAGAATATTGGATATGCTAGGGGACAGGGGCATCCAGTCACTGCTGGTCGAGGGCGGGTCCGATACCTGGTCTAGATTCCTGAATGAGGGTTTAGTAGACTTCGCTCAGATATGTAAGTCTCCATCGGAACTCAAAGGTGGAAGGCTTCCATTTGATGAGAATGCTCTCGTTGAATCCGGCCTCGTTAAATTTGAAGAGTTTGAATCCGGTGTAGATACCATAACGAAATGGAAAAGGGCCTCTAATCAGTAGGATGGTGGTGGGCGATACAGGATTCGAACCCGTGTCCAAGCGTCCGAAGCGCCCGATGATATCCAGACTACACCAATCGCCCAGTTACTCACGACAGCTCTTCTATTTTCAATCCGACGGATAGAAGACTGCGATAACTCTCACAAGACTTCTGTGAACTCTCACAGGACACAACAGGTGAACAATCCACCCAACACTCTCTATGTCGGACACCAATTCAGACCATGGCTTACCCATAACGACAGCATCCCCCAAGCTAACTGTCGTCAAGGCCTCTGGTCCGGCAGGTAGCATCGTAGAAACAACTCCTTTGGAATCTATCTTCTTTGCCTCCTTCAGGACGCTTAAAAAAACTTCAATCGAGTCATCCGACCTCCATGAGCTGCGTCCGTAAGGAGGATCGAACACGAACGAACAACCCTTGCGCTCGCCCCAGAGTCCGAAGATATCTGACGCATCATGTTTCACAACAGTGCCTTCTCTGCCTAACCATTTCAGATTTGATATGCTACCTTCCACCATTCTGGAATCAAGATCACTCGCCAAAACCTCGATATCTTGCAAGCACCCTTCTATGGCAATCCCACCAGTTCCACAAAACGGGTCAATGATGGTGTTCAAATCTCTACCTGGCTTATTGGAGAGCGATATCAGAAGCCTAGCTTGCCTCGGATCAAGAGAGACCGGCTTAAAGTACGGCCTATCCGTAGGCGACCTGCCTGAGAAGTCCTCCTTTTCCCAATCCACTTCCTTGATTCCCCACACGATTGTAGTTCCCGTGAAGGCATACGGTTCTGGATGGGAATCTATGTCATTAGAACCAGCTATGATTACCACAATCTCGTTCTCAGGCGATTCAAGGTCAACAATTCTGCCTTCCTTGGAGATATGCCTACCAATGGATCTTTCGAAGGCTCTGCTACTCAGTGAAATTGGAAGCTCTCCAATCTTCCTAGTCCTGACCGCAAAGCTCCCTGTTCCCATTGAATTAATGGCCCAATCACCAATTTCGGAGAAAATCCTCCCATAATCGGCGGATGAGCCATCCAACTCATAACTCCCTCCGAGGACTAGAACCTCGTCTAGAAGGGCTGACCCAGATAATCTCCCTAGTGTCCGTTCCTCAATTTTACACGAAACTATCCGAGGGTGAAGAACTTCTGCCTCTCCCAGGATAGCCCTCATCTCTTCTCTGAAGAGCCAGGAATGCCATCCCACGCCGAGTAGTGCGAAGTGCCCCATCCTCCCCCTCCATCCACTTACCGAAACTTCAACCCTAAATGCCTTGACATTACCGGAGGTATCAGGAGGGCAAGATATGGGGTGTAATTTGAAAGATCTTGCTCCTGCCACGCCTATTGAGATCAGTGACTTATCGGGACAGAGGGTTGCTGTTGACGTATTCCTGAATGCATACCAATTCATCACTTCAATGACAGGCGCTGATGGTAAGCCATTATCATATGACGGTAAACCGGTTTCTCATCTAATGGGATTTCTGGACAGGGCTTCGATTTTAGTTTCGGAAGGAATAGACCCTGTATTCGTCTTTGATGGAATGCCACATGATCTGAAACGCGCTACATTGGATGAGAGAAAGTCAAGAAAAACTGAGGCCAAGGAAAAGTGGGAGGAAGCAATCAGTGCGGGGGATCTCTCCAAGGCCAAGAAATTAGGCCCACAGACCGCAGAGTTCACCCCAGAGATGGTTTCCGAAACAAAACGACTCTTCGATTGTTTGGGATTAGTTTGGATTGAAGCGCCAATGGAGGCAGAGGGAGCCGGAGCCGTGATGTGCAGGAGAGGAGAGGTAGGCGCTGTTGCCAGTCAAGATTGGGACACCCTGCTCTACGGCTCACCAGTGATGATCAGGAATCTCACTGCACATGGCACTAGGAAATTTGGTAGAATGATGCAGGCTGAGATGATATCACTGGAAATAATGCTTGAAGAACTACAGATATCTTACAGTCAATTAGTCGACTTGGGAATTATGATAGGAACCGACTTTCATCCAGGAATCAAGGGAATAGGGCCCAAAACAGGACTAAAGCTGATCAAGGAGCATGGTACCATGGAGGCAGTTTCTCGCTTCAAGGGATTCGAACTTCCCGATAATTTAGAAGAAATCAGATCACTGTTCCATAGTCATCCAGTAGCTAAAGATCCGATACCACAATCTAGACAGGCTGTAGAAGAGGATTTGGTGCAATTCCTGCAAATTGAGAAAGGATTCAGTGATTCTCGTATGAAAAGAGCCTTTGACAGGCTAAGCTCAGTGGGTAAATTGAGATCAAAGAGCCGACCCACATTGTTTGACTTCTGAAGTGTGCGGACACTCCTGGGACTGTAACGCCCCAGAAGTGCCCTGTCTCCACTGGCATTTAGCTAGCGGGCCGAACGAGGATTACAGCTCTAAATTAAATCGCTGTTCTCTAAATCGTCAGGGATTCCGTCACCATCATCGTCATCATCTAGATGATCGGGGATGCCGTCGTTGTCGTGGTCGAATTGACCAGTCATGTCCCAGCCGTCGTTCTGCTCAAACCAATCTGATAGACCGTCGTTATCGTCGTCGTTGTCGAAGCTGTCTGTAAGTCCGTCATTGTCATGATCGTACCTCCATACACCAACGACACCATCGGCTTCGTCAACATCTAGGATGTCATCGTTGTCATCATCAGTGTCGACACCGTCATTTAGCCCGTCATTGTCATGATCGCGCGAGTAGTCCTCGCCGTTAGGTCCAATGTCGTTCCAATTGTCGATACCGTCATTGTCAATGTCGAAATCCAGGTTGTCTGGGATGCCGTCGTTGTCGTGGTCGTAGATGTCTGTGTTGGGGTTCCCGTCATCGACTTCGTCTTGGTCGTCAATTCCGTCACCATCATCGTCATCATCGTCCGCATCGTCGATACCGTCGTTGTCGTGGTCTTCCGGACTTGAGTCTTGGGAATCTGGGATGCCATCATTGTCATCGTCGTTATCCAAGTCATCAGGAATTCCATCGCCATCGTTGTCGTTCTCTCCATTTTGGTTCTGATTGTCGAGCTGCTGATTTTGCTGCTGGTCGGACTGCTGGGTCTGTTGTCCTTGGCTATCGCCTTGGGTCTGACCCTGCTGCTGTTGGTTCTGACCATTCTGGTTGTTACCATTCTGGTCTTGGCTCTCTTGGTCACCTTGTTGGCCACTCTGTTCGCCACCCTGCTGTTGTTGCCCTTGTCCGTTATCCTGCTGTTGGCCTTGCTGACCTTGTTCGTCGTTCTGGCCCTGCTGGCCGTCCTGGCCGGATTGTGAACCCTGATCCTGGCCCTGACCTTGTTGGCC
>TARA_B100001113_G_scaffold339257_1_pt1 | contig 11754 bp, 7 predicted proteins | sample TARA_B100001113 | Tara Oceans TARA_B100001113 (sample SAMEA2622402) | marine metagenome | biome: marine biome (ENVO:00000447); feature: deep chlorophyll maximum layer (ENVO:xxxxxxxx); material: "saline water (ENVO:00002010), including plankton (ENVO:xxxxxxxx)" | depth 50 m | reverse complement strand
CCGTATCTTTGTTTAGTTACTGTTTCGCCTGCTATGTTTACTTGGTTATCTAATATCATCTAGTCCTCACTTTTTTATATTATGTGTATATTATGCAGTCTGGCGAACCAAAAGTCAACCTTTTTTAGGGTTATTTTTGTATTATTTTTCAGTAAGTTAGGATAAATGTTCTGCATCTTCGCCTGAAATATCTTCAACCATGTTACGCCACATGTCCAAATGAGGTATAACAAAGCCAAAAGTAAGGCGAGGTTCGTATGTTCCTGCACAATGATAGTAAACTTTCTCAGGTTCTCTGCCCCTGCCATAGTATCCTACTTTACAACACCAACCTCCTGGGTCTTGCATGTGGACTACATCATTAATAGTTCTATCTAAGTGAGGTTTTCTATACTTAAAAAACCCAGTGCCCTTTTCAGTATAAGAAAGTAAAATATTATAACCAGAAGCGTTCCAGTTATTATGCCAGCCCATAAAGCCACCTTTAGGGTAATATACATGAACTGCCTGGTATGCTGCTCCTGTAAAAGAGATAACTTCTTCTGTGATTTCTTCATATTTGCTATTGAAGGCCTCTCCATGTTTGCCCATGTTTAGATCGTAAGCATAGGAAACTTCTGGATATCCTTCATGTTCTCCGTCTTTATCCACAATCTCCTTTAGATAATTATCACTACAATAATATTCTAAGTCATGTTCTTTAGGATAGTTTGGATGTTCTAGAGCTAGTTTATCTAATTCTGATAAGTCTTGTTTGAAAAACCAATCAGAGTAGGGCGTCAGTATGTCTAGTAATTCTTGAGATATTTCGGTTTTTATCATAGTATATTTTGTAACATGATTGTAACATTAGACACCATGCCCTTATATATAGTATATATAAAATTTTTAAGGAGTTACAGATGAAAAAGGTATGGAACGATTTTCATAGGATAATGAAATCTGGTAGACTCCACAAGGTGTGTAAAGCAGCTGGAGTATCTAACAAAGATTAACTTTTCTTATGAATTACATGTTGAGGAATTGTGTAGTGATAAAAGACACGTTCCTCACCATCTAACTCTTCTTCTAAGTAACCATTAACAAAGTTCCATCTACAATGCAAATCTTCTCCCCATTTTACTCCGTGTTTAGAGTAATTAAGTAATTTCCACATAGTAAAAGTATCCCACTTTCTTACATCCTCAGGATAGTTTCCTATATCATTTTTTTTATCTTGTTGATATACAAATTCACCATACCAACTATTCATTAATTTTAATGTTTTCTTATTGTTTCTATATAGGAACATGCCACAATGTGCAGTCATTTCTTCTGTGTTTGTAAGTTTAGTTATCTTAGCATTGTAAGGTCTTATTTTTGTAAATAATAGATCTTTGTTTTTAGGAAGTTGTTTGAATATATCTTTTACGTCTTCATGTTCACAAACCATGTCAGCATCTAAATAACAAGTTATGCCTTTGTATGGTGTTTGTGCTAATGCCCATAGTTTAGCTCTTATATGATTAGGCACTTCCCATGTTACAATCCAATCTGCATGGTTCCAATCTGTAGGTTTTACCCATTCTTCTTTAGAACAATATACAGTTACATGAGCATCTGGATCAAATAGTTTTATAGACTCTGCACATTCAATTGCTTTTCTATAAAATATTTCGTGGACTGAACCTACTAATAAAAAGCCGTCTTTAGGAAATGTTATGTCTATGTCTGGATGACCTGCCCAATCAGGTCTACTGGATTTTTCCTTCGTCACGCAAGTTCTCCATCAATAATATAGTTGTATAGGCTCCTACTTCCATAGGTGTTTTTGCTTTACGAATTAGTCTTTTTAATTCTGTGTTTTTAGATTCTTTAACTGCTGATATTTCAAACGATTCTAGTTTAGCATTGAATAACATTTCTTGTCTGGCTCTAGTTTTTTGGCTTTCAATTCTTTGATTACGTTTCTTAATATTTTCATCTCTTCGTTGAATGCCTTCTTGTGTATTAGCGTCTAGTTGTTCTTCACCAAACTCTTCTATTATTCTTTTATAGTCTGGATTCTGTCCATCGTTATCTTGTATAGAAGCTGTAGCTCTTGTGCCATTAGGATATTCAATAGTAGTCATAATATGTTTAGCATCCTTATTAGACCAATAAGGAAAAACAAATTTGTATTTAGGTTTTGTTTCTGGTTTTGCTTGTTCTACTTGTAGATCGAGATCAATCTTCTTTTTCTTTGCCATAATATCTCCATGATGTAAAGTTATTTATACTATTTGTTAAGCAGTTCTTAACCACAGTTTAACCGAAGCTACATCTTCTTCTGAGGACAATACAGTATCACCTGAATATGTTCCTGTGTAGTCTCCTGAGTATGTGCCTGTATAGTAACCTGTGTATGTTCCAGAATATGTGCCTGCGTATGCTGAGGTTCCTGTGTAGTAACCTGTATAAGCTCCTGTGTATGTGCCTGCATATGTTCCTGAATAGTTTTTAGCACCTGTATAATATCCTGTGTAGAAACCTGTATATGTTCCTGAATAACTGCCTGAGAAGAAACCACCTGAGAAACCTGAGAAGAATCTTTGATACCCGCCTGTATATGTTCCTGTATATCCGCCTGAATATGTTCCTGCGTATGCTGAGGTTCCTGTATAAGTTCCAGTATAGTTTCCTGTATAATCTCCTGAGTATGTGCCTGCATAGTTTTTGGCACCTGTATAAGCTCCTGTGTAAGAGCCTGTGTAGTTACCAGCATATGCTCCTGCGTAACCACCTGTGTAGGTTCCTGTATAGTTTTGTGCGCCTACTTGTTGTCTTGTATCTGTAAAAGCATCTCCCATCTGTGTCCAGGTTCCTGTCTCAGAAGGAGCTCCACTTTGTAATTTGTATGTTCCAACACCTTGTGTTGTAGCAAAGTTTTCTACGATTCTATTTCTAAAGTTAGGAACTACTTGTTCCATTTCAGCTACTGACATTTCTTGTATGCCGTTAGTTCCTTCTACTCTGCAGGGTTTGAAGTTAGAATTAGCGCTAGTTGTAGCTGCTGTTTTTTGCCAAATATATTTTGTTACTGAATCGCCGTCGACTTGTGTATCGACTAATGTATATCTTTGTGTCCATGTGCCACCACTTGGTGCACTTGCTGATAAATGATATTGTCCAACAGTATAGTCTCCTAATGCTACCATATCTGCTATGACTTTATCTATAATATCTGTGTCTAGTTCGGTGTCTGTAAATTCGTTTATACCAACATTACCTGAGGTTTCGTAACCTACCATTCTGTTAGTAATACTTTCTGACGCTGCTCCTGTTACCTGTTTAGCTGTGTAAACATTTACATTAGAAGTTGCACCGTCTGTTGGGTGACTTCCTACTGCGTCGTCTCTTTTTGTGTCTGTGATACTTCCAATTGTAGTCCCAGCTCCAGAACCATCTGTTGTTATATTTAGTTCTGCTGTTCCTGAACCATTAGTATTATCTGCAAAGTCTTTAGTGATTATTGCTGATAAATATTGTTCGATTTCAGTATCCGTCATTTCTTGCAAACCTTGGAAGTTTGCTGAGCTAACTGGATATGCCGATGCCTTAATTCGAAGTGGTCTCATGTTAATTTACTCTTGTTCCGCTACTGTTAAAAATGATAACAGGACTCATCCTGTTCCATTTTGTTGCACTTACGCCTACCAGTCTCAAACTATGTCCTGGTCCAAGGTCTACAGCTGCGTTTGCTGAGCCTGAATCAATACTTTCGCCCGATGCTGGGTAAACCTTAATATTTGCCGATGTGTCATTTAAAAGAAAAGCTTCCAATCCTGCTGAGGTATCTGGAAGTTTTACGCCTTGGTTAGCAGAAGCAGTAGTTATAATGTTGTAAGATTTAGTAAGTGCTGTAGCACCTGACTGATCTGAACCTGCTGCTGAAACTGCTGCACTTGTAGACAGTATAGAACCTCCACCAACTGTTAATGTAGATGTGGTTGTAACTGTTGCAAATGAAGGACTATCTCCTGACTCATATTTGGCTGTATTAAGAGACGTAAAGTTGCCGTCCACCTCATTGTTAGTGAGGGGGCTACCTTTCGATGATCTTAAAGTTAGTGATGCCATTTATTTTCCCTGCTTAGTTATTTAATTTATTTACAATTACATCCAAAACGGTTCTTATTTCAGAAATCTCGGATTTTAAAGTATTTATATCATTTTCATACTCTAGGACTCGTTGCATTTGAATTCTTTTGATTTTATATGCTCTAAGTCCTTCCCGATTATTTGAAAGAATCGCTTTAGAATTTTTATCTCTCACATAGTCTCTTTCGCCTTCGATTTGTATTATATCTTTGTCGTTAGAAACTGCCATAATTATACCTGTAATGCTATTGCCCTTACGTCTTTAAACTTAGGACAATCTACCGTTGTTGAACTTAACGGCACAATCTTAATAGCATACACCTTGAAACCTCTAAAGGTTGTCGTTGTAGGTGATGCTGCATTTGCCGTTGCCGAACTACCGTCACCTGTTATGGCGACAGTAGGTTGAGAGGTATAACCTCTACCTGGGTCAGTTACTTCTATTGCTGAGACAGCGCCAGATGTTATAGTGGCTTTTGCCTTAGCTCCGTAACCGCCTCCTCCAGTAATATTTACTATTGCTGAAGTATATCCTGAACCTCCTGCTGTAACTGATATACTAGGTATTCCAGATACATCATATTCAAATACATCATTATTAGATGCTTGTGTTCCCCAGCCTCCTGATTTAGGTCCTATTTTGAAACTATATTCTGCAAATGTTTCAGGACTATTTTCCTGAGGAGTTGTATTGGCAATCATTTCATGCCATTCTATATCTTCTTGGAAGTCTCCAGGATCTGCTGCGTTTAGTAATTTAGCGTAGACTTTTAAAGATGCATTTGTTGGTATTTGTGCATCTAAAAATACTTGTAAGTCTTCAGCATCTTGTCCTTCTTCTAATATAACACGTCTTGTTATATATTTGGACGATGCATTACCACCATTTCTACCATCTTCTCCTGTAGAATCGTTGTTTAAGTTGTTGAATATTGCTAACAAGTCTGCTTGTTCTACATCAACATATGGTGATAAGTTGTCATTAAATGTTTCGAATGTTAGTTTTACTCTACCTGTAGATGTAGATGAGTAATTAGCCACTTCGTTGGCTCTACTAGAAATAGTTTTTTCTACTGTCATTGGGTGTGTAGTTTCAAAATCTACTTCTTGGAAACTTGTTGTATTAGCTGTTCCTGCACCTGTTGTTGTAAGTGCTAGTTCTGCTTTTGCACTTGTTCCATTTCCAGGTTTTAGTAATCCTATGTTTACTGCCATTTCATCTACAATTTTATCTCTGAATGATGCTATTGTTCCAAATCCTTCGTCAGTTCCAATGATCATTCCAGAAGTAAATCCACCAGATAAAGTTACTACCGTTGCGTATTCGTGTAGTGAATTCCAAGTATCTACTCTCCCTCTAGTTAGTGCTACCGTTCCTGTTGCTTGTGTTCCAGAACCTGGGGCTCCTATTGTCATTGTAGGAGCTGTTTTATAACCTGATCCTGGATTTGTAATTGTTATAGCTGTAACTGCTCCACCTGATATTGTAGTAGTAGCTGCTAAACCTGTTCCTGTATCTCCTGATGCATTTGTAAATGATACTGCTGGTGCCGAGGAGTAACCTGAACCTGCTCCTGTAATGGCTGGTGTAAATCCATTTAATACTTTACCAGGACTAAATTTCTTAGCTGCCATAGACCATGAGGATTCAGTTATGTTTATCCAGTCTGTTTTTTCATTTACCAATGTTCCTGAGAATGCTGTTCCTTTCTTAAATCTACATCTTCGTATATCAAACATTATATCTTGGTTCTGTTGTGGACTCCAAGATCTATTGTTAGCAGATGTAAATAACATACCTGCTGCTGGTTGTTTTGTAATTCTTTCTGTTGTTCCTTGTTGGTTCTCACCTAATTCTGCTATCCAAATATTGTAGCCGTCATCATCATTTTCTGGTTTAGGAACAAAACAATATTCTGTATTGTTTCTTAAATATACAGGGTTCCTAAATTTAAATGATGTAGGTGTAAATGTAGTTGTTCCACCACTTTCTGTTGATGTGTTAATCTCATTAGGTTGTAGATACTTACTACCGCCAGGAACAATTCTAGGACCTGGAACACCATTTACTACTTCTCTTATTTGTAAGTCTACACCATTTGTTCCTGTTGCTGGTTTTGTTTTAAAGTATAGTAATATATCACTTACATACATACCACCTTCCATACCTTGAACCATAAATGTTTGTGCTAATGGATCTCCTCCACCAAATATTCCACCAAAGTTTATCATTGAAAGATCAAATTCAAATTCGATAGGAATAAATGGAAAGTCTTGATCTGATAGTATAGGTTCTACAGCAGCTGGAGCTGGTTCTGAAGGAGTAGAAGGACTAGCAGGTGTTGTTTCATCTATATCTTCTTGGACTGGTTCTTCTACAGCCGGTTCTGAAGGTTCTGCTGGTGGTCCTGCTGGTCCTGTGTTTCCTACTGGCCCTGTTGGTCCTGTTTGTCCTACAGGACCTGGACTACCTACTGGTCCTGGAGGTCCTACTATTTCTATAACTTCCTGTATAACTACAGGTGCTGGTGGAGGTGGCATAGGTGTTCCAAGACCTATTGATATGTCTGTGGTTACATCTGTTTGGACCCTGCTACCTGTATGTTGTGTAGAATTAACTGATGCTGTTTTTAATGATATTATTGTGTCTTGTGTTTTTTGTCTTAGTCCTGAGGATTCGTAATTGGCTACTGTTGATGTTGTAGCTTGTTTATCATTGTTAGTTGTGCTGTCTGTTAATTTAAATACCTTAACACCTGTTCTAAATTGTCCTTCAGGTATTAGGAAACTTCCTGAAACCCTACCTGAGGCATCAGTTGTAATTGCTCCACCTAATGAACCTCCTTGAGGTGTAACATGTGCTGCTACATCTTCTCCATCAAAGAATGGATAAACTCTTGTATTAGGTTTTAATCTTATAGCGTTGAATACTATGTTTCTAGATCTCATAAACGGTGCAAAGGATACATCTACTACCTTTTCACCTAAGTTATGTTCTTCTCTATTAGCACTTATATCTAAGCTGGTTCCTTGTCGGGTTTGTGCCTGCTCTGTTGTAACTGTTGTAAATAATGAATTATTACTTGTGCCTGTGCCACCGCTTCCTCTACCAAATGTATTTAGTTCTTGTGTTACTGTTGAAACAACGTTTGCAACACCACTATCTTCCCAGTCTCCCCATTGTGTTCCCCAAGCATTTGCCATATTCTCCCAAGCATCATAGTTACCGTCAAAGTTTTTAGTAACTGCTGGTTGAACATCTGTTGCCACAAAGTTATCTACATCTGGGAATAATGTTACATCTCCAAAGTAATGGAATGTTAATTCTTTAACTAGATTTTCTGTCTGTGAGGCTTTGCCTTGTGTAGCATAAGGAACTACTTCATAAGGTAGTGTTACTGCTGTTCCTGTTTTAACAAGTTTAGTTAGTTCTGAAGGGTTACCTATATCTGTAAATGTTTCTAATGATATATTTTCTAAGTCAAAGAAAGGTCTAGCATGTTTTTTCTTAGGATCAATTGATATTTTATAATCAGGATCTAATACTGCTCCTATATTATGACCTGTCATTGGGTCTACTAATATACCATTCTTAAATCTATTAGCACCACTAGAATTTATTATTGTTTGTTCTTTTGCAAACGTTTCTAGTAAATTTAAAGATGCATAATATTCTAAGTTTTTAATTCTGTTTTCTAATGTTCCTATATCTCTCATTGTAAAACGTTTGAAAGATAATTGTTGAACTGATACTGCGTAATCTGGCCTTCCTACTTCCTTAGCTCTATCTGCTGATAAACAAGGATAAGGAGGTAAATTAACTGTTGCAAGAGTCATACATTTTTCTGGCTCTACAGGTAATATTGGGTTGTCTGCGTAAGGACCTTCTACTTGTCTAATATTACCATCAAAGTCCATTATAACTCTTAAACGTTTACCTTGATATCTTATATAATCAGTTGTAAATGTTTTTACAGGAACAGGGTTTGTAAGTCCGTTACCTGGCCTGTCTATAACTTCTAGTATGTCTGGATTGACTGTTGCTGCTCCCAATGTAGTAGCTGCAACTGCTGTGTCTAATATTCTTGGACGGAAGTCTACTGTATCTCTTAGATCAAAGTCTCCATGTATTTCTGATCTATATACTGGTATTTCTTCTGTTCTAATTGTGGCTGATGCTGGTGAAGCTGCGTCATCTACTGGATAACTATCTACAACCGAGAATGTAGCTTCTGTTATTGTTTGTGTAAAGTAAGAAACAGTTACTACAATATATTTGTTTGTAGCTAAGTCTAATGTAGAACTTGCTTTCTTAATAATTTTAGCATGTCCTACTGCATTGTCTCTTTGTCCGTTATCAAATCTAAATTCGTTTGTATAGTTTACTTGACCTGTAGAATAATCTGAATTAGAACCTGCTGTAATAGATGTTATCTTGAAACCATCTGAAACACCTAGTGGATATTCTCCAGTTGTTCCTGCAGGGTGTGTGGAAGTATCTATTTTTATAATTTTGTTTTCTTGTAATGCTTTTGCTATTGGTGTAGCATCTGTTTTAAGAACATTAGCATATACTCTAACATCTGCACTACCACCACCTACTGTAATACCTCCACCAGCTAATGTTATTGTCATTGATTGTGAACCAGACAATGTAACTGATGCTGCGTCTAAGTCTATTAGATCTCCTGCTGCTACTGTATTTGTTCCTCCATCTACAAAACCACCTTTAGATACCATAATAAGGTTTGCTAATTTAATTGTATCTGTTAGTTGTGAACCTGAAGTATCATAAGGGAATGTTTCATCTCCTGATAGTGTAAGTGTTACAGCTCCTGTTCCTGCTGTAAGTGATACATCAAATTCTTTTGAATATTGGAAACTGTGATCGTATGTGCTACCTGTGTCTGCTTTTAGTGTTTTAATATTACTATGTGGTAAAGAGAATAACAGTTTATTAGCAGATGCTTCTTTTAATTCTGAGTTACCACCTACTAAAACAACATCTGCTGTTCCATCTATTACTCCATTTTCAAACCTTATACCTTTAATACTTTCTGAATTGCCAGATGTAAGATTTATTTCATATAGATATAATCTGTAAACTGAGGAGGTGCCCATAATACCTGAGCCAGGAGTTCCACTTTGATATACTATGTGTCTTGCCTTTGCTGTTCCTAGTTTAGTTCCTTGTGCTACTGCATTGTTGTTTTGTGCAGTGTTGTATAAGTCTACTGTTCCGCCACCATCTATATCATACAATCCTCTGACTTTTGTTATTTCTAAATAATTTCCAAAGGAAGTTGATACAGGAACACCTTCTAATGTTTCTGTTCCTTCTGGTTTTCTAATAATTGTATTATGTGTGGTTAATAATTTTCTCTTGTAACCGCCTACATATGATAGTCCAGGAGATGTGCTTAATACTAAACCATCTCTGTTACCGCCTTGTGCAGCAGTAAATAAACCATTGTTTGTTCCGCTATTGAAATGTTCTCTTACGCCTACAGTCATACCTTGAACAGTATAGTTACCTGATTCGTCGTATGTTCTGTTTGCTAATATGTCTCCTAATCCTGATAAAGGATTATCTTTTACTCTGTTTCTTACAATACCACCGTCTTTTATTTCATAGTATAAGTAAAAGTTTTCTGGAATAGGATCTGAGATAGCTAATGATTGTAATGATACAGCAAATTTAAGTCTATCTGCTCCAGGAGCATTAAAGTTAAATGAACCCTGTGCAGGGTCAAGTAATGTAGAATCATTTGCTGAGGTTGCTGCTGTTTCTGATACTACAAATCCTATTTTCCTAGCATGTATTTTAGACCATCTATCTTGTAATACACTTATTTTATCTGTTCTAATAAATGCGCCTCTAGCAAATATCAAACCAGGATCTAATGTAAGTTCATTAGTCTTTCCATAGTGTCCATCTGCTGTGTTTGTTGTGTTGTTAGCTGCTACGACAAAGGTCTTACCATTTCTGCCTGCGTCTGTAGAGGAAACTGTTAATGTTTCTCCCCCTTGGAAGAAACTATATGTTGTTGATGAATTCTGATAGTTTCCGTAAATTTGTTTTGTTGCAGGAGCTGCGCCTTCTGTTCCTGTTTGAACATTTGTAATTTTTAATGTCAAACCAGATACAGAACCTGTAATTGTATCTCCTACGAATGTTGATAATGTAGTATTGTCTACTGCTACTGCAGGACTAGAGGCATCTGTGTCTAAAACTTTTATCCAATCTCTTGTAACAAGTTGTTCTGCACATCCTGTTACTACTGCACCTTCTTGTAAAACAAATCCAAATCCTTTTTCTATTTGGTTTTGTAAAAGTGTCTGTAATTGTGTAAGTTCTCTGGCTTGAACTGCTACGCCAGGTTTAAATAAGACACGATGATAATCAGCATTAGCGCTGTAATCGTCGTAATATGGTGATGCGTTTAAATTTAATGCCATTTGTTAAAACCTAATCAATGCTTTTACCTGTTCTACTTGGTCTACCGATCTTGTAATAGGAGATCTATTATCTAAGTAAATTATTTCTCCTGTTGCATTATCGACTTCTGGACTCGTAACACTATTTATACTCAAACTGCTGATGTTTTGAGTAGTATTTGTTAAAGTAGACGAATTAGTTATCAACGGTATTTCCGCTGTAACATATATGTTATTATTTGTTGAATCTATTTGTATAACTTGGAACTCTCCTCCGTCATTACTTTTTAATAAATCATCTGCTGCATAGTTTCCTAATTGTCCAGATGCTACATTTATTATATGACATGCTGTTCCTGTGTTAGATGTAAATACTGCAGGTGTTCCTGCTGTATCTAATATATTTTTTACTAGAGCAATTTGTCTAAAGTCGTTGTCTAGTATTAAATCTCTGTTAGAATTATCTGATAAGGATATTGTTAGTCCTAAATTGTGTGCAAATAATTCTCTTGTAGCATTAGAACCATGTCCTCCTTGAGGACTTATTATAGCTCTTGCCACTGCGTTTGTTCCTGGTGCTGCTGTGTTTGTAATATTGACTTGTGCATAAGAGTATCCAGAACCTGGATTTGTTACTCTAATGTTTGTAATAGCTCCTGTAGCACTATTTACGTTAGCACTTGCTTCTGCTCCTGTGCCATCTCCTACTATTTGGATAACTACATCTCCTTCAATATAATCTTGTCCGCCTGCTGTAAGAACTACTCTATCTAGTGTGCCACTTACAGACGCTCCTTCTACAGCACTTTGTAATGCTGGTAAACTATCTGCGTCTCCTAAATTAACTTTACCTGTTGCTCCAGAGCCTCCTCCGCCAACAAAAGTTACAAAAGCAAAACTGTAACCAGAACCTGATGTGTTAATTGTAACACCTGTTACAGCACCGCCTGATGTTGTTGCTGTTCCTGTAGCTCCTTTACCATCTCCTGCTATAACGACAGTAGGAACAGAGGTATAACCTGTTCCGCCTGCTGTAATTGATATGCTGTCAACTTCTCCTGTAACATCATGTATAGGATTACCTGTAAGTTTTCTTACAGGAATGAAGTCAGCATCTAAGAATTTGTTTTGATCTGAGGCAGATACTTGGAACATAAATTTCCAATTATACCCATCTGCCAATTCAAAGACTGAAGT
>TARA_B100001113_G_scaffold84244_1_pt1 | contig 11760 bp, 7 predicted proteins | sample TARA_B100001113 | Tara Oceans TARA_B100001113 (sample SAMEA2622402) | marine metagenome | biome: marine biome (ENVO:00000447); feature: deep chlorophyll maximum layer (ENVO:xxxxxxxx); material: "saline water (ENVO:00002010), including plankton (ENVO:xxxxxxxx)" | depth 50 m | reverse complement strand
CTGCAGGAAAAACTTTATTTAATGCTAATTGTGCAGCTTGTCATAAGCTAGATAAAAAGATGACAGGCCCAGCGCTTCGTCATGTTGAGGATAGGCTATTAAATGACCAAGGACTTGATAAACAATGGCTTTATGCTTGGATTAGAAATAGCGCATCAGTTATAAAATCAGGAGATACATACGCCAATAAAATTTATGAGGAGTATAATCGCGCTGCTATGACAGCCTACCCTCAATTATCAGATACAGATATTGAAAATATTTTAGCTTACACTAATCAAGAAAAAATAGTTCCAGTTGCTACAGCCACTGTAGCTTCAACTGGCGTCCCATCTAATGATTTAGGATTATCTAATGAGATTATTTTAGGCATTTTTACTTTTCTATTCTTTTTACTTGCCATTGGACTTTTCTTAGTTAGTAATGCACTTAGGAATTTTGCTATTTTAAATGATGTAAAATTAATTGAAGAAGAAAAATCAAAACCTATATGGAAAGCATTTATTGATAATCAATTTTTAATGTTGTGTTCAGCAATTTTGTTTTTACTTGTTAGTGCATATGGTTTTTATGGATGGACAATGCAGTTAGGGACTAATCAGGGTTATATGCCAGTACAGCCAATTCATTTTTCTCATAAAATACATGCTGGAGATAATCAAATTGATTGTAATTATTGTCATTCATCTGCAAGAGTAAGTAAACATTCAGGTATTCCTTCTTTAAATATTTGTATGAATTGTCATAAAACGATATACGAATATACTGGAGAAACAACTGAAGAATATTCAAAAGCATTTTATGATGCGGAGATACATAAGCTATATAACGCAGTTGGCTGGGACGATGAAGCACAGGAGTATACTGGGGTAACATATCCAGTAAAATGGGTAAGAATTCATAACCTTCCGGATTTTGCATATTTTAATCATTCACAACACGTTTCAGTTGCAGGGATTGAATGTCAGACTTGTCATGGCCCTGTTGAAGAAATGGAAATTATGTATCAGCAATCTCCATTAACAATGGGATGGTGCATAAACTGTCATAGAGAAACAAATGTGAAAGTAAAAGACAATGAATATTATGCTAAAATTCATGAAGAATTATCAAAAAAATATGGGGTAGAGGAATTAACTGTAGCCCAAATGGGAGGACTAGAATGTGGAAAATGTCATTATTAATTTGTAGATTTTAATATGTCTAATAAAAAGAAATACTGGAAAAATTTATCAGACCTAAGTTCTGAAAAGGACCCTAGTACAAATGGAGTTCAACATAGAGAATTTGTTGATGAAATTCCTGTTGATGAATTTTTAGGTGACAAGAAAAATTTGTCAAACAGCTCAACTTCCAGAAGAGATTTCTTAAAATATTTAGGATTTAGTACAGCTGCCGCTACACTTGCTGCTTGTGAAGGCCCTGTTGTTCAATCCATACCATATGTAGTTCAGCCTGAAGAAATTGTGCCAGGATTAGCAAATTTTTATGCAACAACTATATCAAATGGCTATGATTTTGCAAACATATTGGTTAAGAATAGAGAAGGAAGACCAATAAAAATCGAAGGAAATACAATAGCTCCCTCTTCTTCTGCAAATGCAAGAGTTCATGCTTCAATACTAGATTTATATGACAGTGGAAGATTAGCACAGCCTATTAAAAATGGCCTACCTATTTCTTGGGTTGAATTTGATTTTGAAACTAAAAGAAAATTAAAGGAGATCAGTAATTCATCAAAATCAATTGTACTATTAACGCAAACATTTGCAAGCCCTTCTACAAATAAATTGATTGATGATTTTAAAAACAAATATGCTAATGTAGACCATGTGATATATGATAGTATTTCTGAGTCAGCAGCTTTGGATGCATTTGAAAAAAGATATGGCCAAAGAGGGTTAGCAAACTATGATTTTGCAAGCGCAGATTTAATAGTATCAATTGGAGCTGATTTTATTGGAGATTGGCAAGGTGGAGGATTTGAAGATGGTTATACAAAAAATAGAATTCCAAAGAAAGGAAAAATGTCAAGACATATTCAATTTGAAGCAAATATGACATTAAGTGGAGCAAATGCAGATAGTAGAATCCCTGTTAAAATTTCTGAACAAAAGCTGGTGCTTCTAGCTATATATTCTAAATTATTTTCAACAAATAATGAAATTAACTTATCAGAAAATTTACAAAACAAAGTAGATTCTACTATTAAAGAAATTCTTAATACCAAGAAAAATGCTGTAATAGTCTCAGGAATTAATGATGTTAATTATCAAGAATTAGTTCTTCAAATAAATGAGAAAATAAAAAGTAAAGCGTTTAAGCCAAATCAGATAATTAAGACGCGTTTAGGAAATGATGCTAAAGTCAGTAATTTACTTGAACAAATGCAAACAGGTAAAATAGGCGCACTAATTATGGCTGGAGTAAATCCAGTGTATTCTATGCCTAATTCTAATGAATTTATTAAAGCTCTAGACAAGGTAGATCTTTCGGTTTCATTTACAATGAAGAACGATGAAACGGCAGCCCATGTTCACTATGCTGCTGCAACTTCACATTATTTAGAATCGTGGGGTGATGCTGAAATTAGACATGGAGAATTATCATTAATTCAACCGGTAATCAATAAATTATTTGATACTAGACAATTTCAGGATCAACTGTTAATATGGTCAAATAATAATAAATCCTACTACCAGTATGTTAAGGATAATTGGAAGAAAAATATTTTAGAAAATAGTTATTGGGATAAGGCGCTTCATGATGGAGTTTATTCTAAAAAGAATAGTTCTATTCCAAAAAGTAAATTTTTAAGATCAGCAAAATATAAAACATATTATATTGATCTTAATGATCTAATTAACAAAGTAGCACCAACTAATGACTTGTATGAGCTAACATTATACCCTAAGATTGGTATGGGAGATGGTCAGCAGGCTAATAATCCATGGTTACAAGAATTTCCAGATCCTCTAACAAGAACAACATGGGATAATTATTTGACAATTTCAGAATTTGACGCAAAAAAACTTGATCTATATTTAGAGCCTAGCACTTTCTTTTCGGAGTCTAGTCATGACGCCGATGGTGGTTTAAATGGTAAATATGCAATTGTAAAATTGAAGGATAAATCAATTAAAGTTCCTGTAATAATTCAGCCAGGCCAGGCTAGAGGAACAGTAGGTTTATCATTTGGGTATGGAAGATCTAAGGGGGTTAAAGATGAAATGAAAACTGGAGTTAATGGATATCAATTATATGAAAATTTTAAAACAGATCAACTAGTATCAATTCAAGTAACTGACGGCAAACATGAGTTTGCCTGTATTCAATTACATAATACACTAATGGGTAGAGGTGAAATACTTAAGGAAACTAGCTTAGAAATTTTTAATACTAAAGATCCAAAATACTGGAATGCTGAAGCAGTTGTTTCATTAAATCACATTGAAACTCCTGTTTCCTCTCCCAAAGTTGATTTGTGGGATGATTTTGACAGGTCTATTGGTCATCATTTTAATTTGTCAATTGATCTTAATGCGTGTACTGGATGTGGAGCATGCGTGATTGCATGTAATGCAGAAAATAATGTGCCGGTTGTAGGGAAAAGAGAAATTAGAAGAAGTAGAGACATGCATTGGCTAAGAATAGACAGATATTATTCTTCAGAGGAAACTTTTCATCAAGATGATAAAAAGAAAGACGATATCAGTGGTCTAGGAAGCTCATTAACTTCATTTGGAGAACTTGAGAGTCCATCTGAAAATCCTCAAGTGGCATTTCAGCCAATTATGTGCCAACACTGTAATCATGCTCCTTGTGAAACTGTATGCCCAGTTGCAGCAACTAGTCATGGAAGGCAAGGGCAGAACCATATGGCATATAATAGATGTGTAGGAACAAGATACTGCGCTAATAATTGCCCTTACAAGGTTAGAAGATTTAATTGGTTTTTATATAATGAGAATGACGAGTTTGACTATCATATGAATGATGATTTAGGGCGCATGGTTTTAAATCCTGATGTTACAGTAAGGTCTAGAGGTGTTATGGAAAAATGCTCGTTCTGTATTCAAAATACACAAGCAGTGATATTAAAAGCAAAATTAGAAGGTAGGCCAGTAGCTGAAGGTGAATTTAATGATACTTGTGCTTGTGCATCAGCTTGTTCTACTGGAGCAATGAGATTTGGAGATATAAATGAAAAAGAAAGTGAAATATATAAATTAAAACATGATAAAAGAGCTTATCATTTGCTAGATTCTGTTGGGACTAAGCCAAATGTAGTTTATCAAGTTAAAGTAAGAAACGAAAAAAAAGTATAATTAATAATAAGGAAAAGTATGGGGTCTCATTATGAAGCACCAATTAGGAAACCATTAGTTGCAGGAGAAAAATCTTATCATGATGTCTCTGTTGATATAGCTAGGCCTGTTGAAACTAGAGCAAATAGACAATGGTGGATTGTTTTTTCGATAGCGTTAGCAATGTTTCTTTGGGGTGTAGGATGTATCATATATACAATATCTACTGGCATTGGAGTTTGGGGATTAAATAAGACTGTTGGATGGGCTTGGGATATTACAAATTTTGTTTGGTGGGTAGGAATTGGACATGCGGGAACTTTGATATCAGCTGTACTGCTTTTATTTCGTCAAAAATGGAGAATGGCAATTAATAGATCAGCTGAAGCAATGACAATTTTTTCTGTTATACAAGCAGGATTATTCCCTATAATACATATGGGAAGACCGTGGCTTGGTTACTGGATGGTCCCTATTCCCAATGCTTTTGGATCACTGTGGGTAAACTTTAATTCTCCCCTTTTGTGGGATGTATTTGCAATCTCTACTTATTTATCTGTTTCCCTTGTATTTTGGTGGACAGGTTTATTGCCAGATTTTGCAATGATTAGAGATAGAGCAATCAAGCCTTTTCAAAAAAGAATTTACAGTATACTTAGTTTTGGATGGACAGGTAGAGCAAAAGATTGGCAAAGATTTGAGGAAGTATCATTAGTATTAGCTGGTTTAGCAACCCCATTAGTATTATCTGTACATACAATTGTATCTTTTGATTTTGCTACTTCAGTAATTCCTGGATGGCATACAACAATATTTCCCCCTTATTTTGTTGCAGGAGCAATTTTTTCTGGTTTTGCTATGGTACAGACATTACTTATTATTATGAGAAAAGTTTGCAATTTAGAAGATTATATTACTCTCCAACATATTGAATTAATGAATATTGTTATAATGATTACAGGCTCCATAGTTGGAGTAGCATATATTACAGAACTTTTTATAGCATGGTATTCTGGAGTTGAATATGAGCAATATGCATTCTTAAATAGAGCAACTGGGCCATATGCTTGGGCATACTGGTCAATGATGACATGTAATGTTTTTTCTCCACAATTTATGTGGTTTAAGAAATTAAGAACGAGTATTATGTTTTCGTTTTTTATTTCAATTGTAGTAAATATTGGAATGTGGTTTGAGAGATTTGTTATCATTGTTACTTCTCTACATAGAGATTATTTGCCATCATCTTGGACAATGTTTTCCCCAACATTTATTGATATAAGTATTTTTATGGGAACTATAGGATTTTTCTTTGTATTGTTTTTATTATACGCAAGGACATTCCCTGTAATTGCTCAGGCAGAAGTTAAAACAATATTAAAATCTTCAGGTGAGAAGTATAAGAGAATAAGAGAATCTGGAAAGTCATTAAGTGGAACGGGAGCCGATAAAAGAACTTCAGCTATAATAATTAAAGAGATAAAAAAATAAAATGAAAGCTTCAAAAATAGTTCGTGCTTTTTATAATGATGATGATATTTTATTGTCTGCTGTTAAGACTATTCGTGAAAATAATTATCACATTGAAGAAGTCTATACGCCATTCCCTGTTCATGGACTAGACAAGGTATTAGGCTTGGAGCCAACTAGAATTGCCATTGCATCATTTATTTATGGATGCTTAGGGATTACAGTTGCTATTTTAATGATGAACTTTACAATGATCGCTGATTGGCCTCAAAATATTGGAGGTAAACCTAGCTTTAGCTATATTGAAAACATGCCAGCATTTGTTCCAATAATGTTTGAATTAACGGTATTTTTTGCTGCTCATCTGATGGTTATAACTTTTTATCTTAGAAGTAGAATGTGGCCATTTAAAACTGCAGAAAATCCTGATCCTAGGACTACAGATGATCATTTTTTAGTTGAAATAACTGTAGATGAAGTTACAGGAAAATTAAAGAAAATATTAAAAGATTCTGGAGCTGTTGAAATTAATATTGTTGATTCAAAAGCACATTAAATGTATATGAGAATAGGATATAAAATATTATTAATAGTTATAACATTAACTCTTAGTTCATGTAAAAACAATGATTCTCCAAATTATGAGTTTATGCCAAACATGTATGAATCTGTCGGATATGAGACTTATGCAGAAAATAGTCTTTTTGAAAATAACCAGGCAGCATTAAATCCTGTTGAAGGAACTATCCCTAGAGGACATTCTCTTTATCAATATGAGAATTCAAATTCTGGATATGACCTAGCAAAAATGAATTTAATAAATCCACTAGAGGATAATGAAGTTAATATGGCAAAGGCAAAGGAATTATATGATATTTATTGCGGAGTTTGTCATGGAAATAAGGGTGATGGACAAGGGATTTTAATGAAAAGAGAAAAAATATTAGGTATCCCAAGTTATTTAGATGAAGGCAGAGATATTACTGAAGGAAGTGTATACCATGTAATATACTATGGAAGGAATACTATGGGTTCATACGCAAATCAATTAAATGAAAAGGAAAGATGGCTTGTAACATCATATGTGATGAAATTAAAATCAGATTTAAAAAAATAGTATGTATAAAATTTCAAATGGTATTAAGATTTTTTCACTAGCACTAATTTTATTAGGAAGTATAGGCTGGACATATAGCTATATGGAATCTCATAAAACTCTTGACCAAGTGAAAGAAATGTTAGCGCATGAATCTTCTCATGGCTCATCTCATAGCGATGAAACAGCTCATATGGAAAAAGCTAATGAAGAGCATCACAATGATGCACATGAATCTTCTCATGATAACGAGCATGCAGAACATGTTATGCATCAGATTCATAATCGACCATATGCGGCTTTATACGTAGCAGCTTTTTTCTTTATGATGATATCATTAGGAGTATTAGCATTTTATGCAATTCAATATGCATCACAGGCAGGATGGTCACCAGTGTTATTTAGAGTAATGCAGGCTATAACTTATTATTTATTACCAGGAGCTCTAATTGTACTTGCAATAGCATTTTTTGCTGACAAGCATATTTTTATATGGATGGATCCTGATGTTGTAGCCCATGATAAAATAATACAAGCAAAATCGGGATGGTTAAATAAATCGGCATTCTTAATAAGGGGATTAATATTTATAGGTGGATGGAGTCTTTATAGATATTTTAGTAGAAAATTTTCTATTGCCCAAGACCTTGCAAATGATAACAAGAATTTTAAAAGAAATTTTCAGATCTCTGCAGGTTTCCTAGTATTTTATATATACACAGAATCAATGATGTCATGGGATTGGGTCATGAGTGTAGATCCACATTGGTTTAGTACATTATTTGGATGGTATCTATTTGCAAGTATGGTAGTGAGTGGAGTTACTACAATAGCATTGTTAACAATATATTTAAAATCCCAGGGATATATGAAATTTGTTAATGACAGTCATCTTCATGATTTAGCAAAATATATGTTTGGCTTTAGTGTATTTTGGGCATATTTATGGTTTTCTCAATTTATGTTAATATGGTATGCAAATATTCCTGAAGAGGTAACATATTTTATTACAAGAATTGAAGATTATACTATCCCATTTTTTACTATGTTTGCACTTAATTTTATTTTCCCATTCTTATTGTTAATGAATAGCGATTATAAAAGGATACCATGGTTTATAGTAATGGCTGGCAGCATAATACTTGTAGGACATTATATGGATGTATATATGATGATTATGCCTGCAACAGTTATTGATAGATATGGGTTTGGGTTGGCTGAAATAAGTGCATTAGCATTTTTTGCAGGATTGTTTTTAATATTAGTTTTTTACTCTCTTTCTAAGGCACCTCTTTTAGCAAAAGGTAATCCTTATATAAAGGAAAGTGAACATTTTCATTATTAAAATTATATTATAGAAATGATTACATTATTTATAACATTAACATTAGTTTTTATTTCAATTGCAATTTGGCAAATGATCAAAATATTTGATTTGACTCGAGCCTTGAAAGGAGAAAAAATTGATGATTCTCAAATTGCTAATGATAAGGATAATAGGATTAATGCTAGATTAATGTTGGGCTTTTTAGCTTTTATCTATGTTATTACAATAATCTGTGTAGTTAAATATGGCCATTTTCCTCTAATAACGGATGCAGCATCAGAACATGGTGTAGAAAATGATACCTTAATGATTTGGACACTAGCACTAATTTTCTTTGTACAAACAATTACACAATTTGTGCTTCACTTTTTTGCTTATAAATACAAAGGGAAGAAAGGGAATAAGGCATTATTTTATACTGACAATCATAAACTTGAACTTATTTGGACAATCATACCAGCGATAGTTCTTACAGGATTTATTACTTATGGCCTTATAACTTGGGCCGATGTAATGAACATATCAGAAGATGATGACCCTATGGTAGTTGAATTATATGCTCAGCAATTTAATTGGAAAGCAAGATATGCCGGAAAGGACAATTCTTTAGGTAAATCAAATGTTAGATTAATTGATATGGATCGTGCAAATATTCTAGGAGTCGATGAGTCAGATCCTAACGCTAGTGATGATATAATTACTACTGAATTGCATTTGCCAGTGAATAAGCCAGTATTATTTAAAATGAGATCACAGGATGTTCTACATTCAGCATACATGCCTCATTTTAGAGCACAAATGAATTGTGTGCCAGGAATGATAACACAGTTTTTATTAACCCCTACTATGACAACTGAGGAAATGAGAAATACTCCAAAAATGATTGATAAGGTGGTTACAATCAATGAGATTAGAGATGAAAAAAATAAAGAGTTAATTAAAAAAGGTGAAGAACCTCTAGACCCATATGATTTTGATTATGTGCTTATTTGTAATAAAATTTGTGGAAAATCTCATTATAATATGCAGATGAAAATTATTGTTGAATCTCAGGAGGATTTTGATAAATGGATTAGTCAACAGACTGTATTTAAGAACTCATTAATTGCTCAAAATTAAAACATAAGATATGTCAGAATATATAGTATTTGATAAAGACCATCACGAACATCATCATAAAGAAACCTTTATTACAAAGTATATTTTTAGTCAGGATCATAAGATGATTGCTAAGCAATATCTTTTTACAGGAGTGATATTTATGGGAATTATAGGAATTCTGATGTCATCATTAATTAGAATGCAAATAGCATGGCCTGAAGAACCAAATGTAATTTTTGAATTTTTATTAGGTAAATGGGCTCCAGAAGGGGTAATGGATGCAGATATATATTTAGCACTAGTAACTATGCATGGGACCATCATGGTATTTTTTGTATTAACAGCTGGCCTAAGTGGAACATTTAGTAACCTACTGATTCCTCTGCAATTAGGAGCTAGAGATATGGCTACAGGGTTTTTAAATATGATTGCATATTGGTTGTTTTTTATTTCAACTGTTCTTATGGTTGCATCAATATTTGTTGAAGCTGGACCAGCAGCAGCAGGCTGGACTATATATCCACCCCTTAGCGCATTAGAGATAGCACAACCAGGATCTGGATTAGGTATGACATTATGGTTAGTGTCAATGGCTGTTTTTATTGCATCATCTCTTTTAGGATCTCTAAATTATATTGTCACAGTTATTAATTTAAGGACTAAAGGAATGTCTTTAACAAGAATGCCATTAACTATATGGGCCTTTTTTATTACTGCAATTATTGGTGTAATCTCTTTTCCGGTTTTACTATCAGCAGCACTACTGCTAATAATGGATAGGAGTTTTGGAACATCATTTTTCTTGTCAGATATTTTCATTCAAGGTGAAGTTTTACATTATCAAGGAGGTTCTCCAATTTTATTTGAACACTTATTTTGGTTTCTAGGTCATCCAGAAGTATATATTGTTTTATTACCTGCTCTTGGAATTGCCTCTGAAGTAATTGCGACCCACTCAAGAAAACCAATTTTTGGTTACAAGGCTATGGTTATGTCAATTCTTGCAATTGCCTTTTTATCAACTATTGTATGGGGTCATCATATGTTTATCACTGGAATGAATCCATTTTTAGGCTCAGTTTTTACTTTTACAACTTTACTAATTGCAATTCCATCTGCGGTAAAGGCTTTCAATTATATCACAACTTTATGGAAAGCAAATATTCAATTTAATCCACCAGTATTATTTGCAATAGCTTTTGTGTCAACTTTTATAACTGGAGGGTTAACAGGTTTAATTCTTGGCGATAGTGCGCTAGATATTAATGTGCATGACACGTACTTTGTAGTTGCTCACTTCCATTTGGTTATGGGAATTTCTGCATTGTATGGAATGCTTGCAGGAATTTATCATTGGTTCCCAATGATGTTTGGACGAATGATGAATAAAAATCTAGGCTATATACACTTTTGGGTAACAGCAATTTGTGCTTATGGTATATTTTTCCCAATGCATTTTATTGGAATGGCAGGATTGCCTAGAAGGTATTATACTAATTCAAACTTTCCATTATTTGATGATTTAGCAGATACTAATACAATAATTACTGTATTTGCAATAATTGGAGCACTAATACAAATAGTTTTCTTATATAATTTTTTCCATAGTATGTATTACGGAAAAAAATCTCCTCAAAATCCATGGAATTCTACTACTCTAGAATGGACAGCATCAATGAAGCATATTCATGGAAATTGGCAAGGTAAAATTCCAGAAGTTCATAGATGGCCTTATGATTATAGTAAGCCTGGATATAAAGAAGATTTTGTGCCTCAGCACATTCCACTTAAAAAAGGAGAAGAAGAGTATTAAATAGATTTTTTTCATACATTGTAGTTATGAATGAAAATTTAGATCCTTCTTCTATTAATTTATCTACTGAAGAGAAGGAATTTGAGAATAATTTAAGGCCTAGTTCTTTTGATGATTTCAGTGGTCAGGATCAAGTTATTGAAAACTTGAAAATTTTTGTTCAAGCCTCAAATCAAAGAGGTGACGCACTAGATCATACTTTATTTCACGGCCCTCCAGGACTTGGAAAAACTACTCTAGCCCATATTTTAGCGCATGAACTTGAAGTAGCAGTCAAAGTAACATCAGGCCCTGTTTTAGATAAGCCAGCTGATTTAGCGGGACTATTAACTAATCTTGAAGAAAGAGATGTTTTATTTATTGACGAAATTCATAGGTTAAGCCCAGTAGTTGAAGAATATTTATATTCTGCTATGGAAGATTATAAGATTGATATTATGATAGAGTCTGGCCCAAATGCAAGATCTGTAGAACTTAATTTAAATCCTTTCACTTTAGTTGGAGCGACAACAAGATCAGGGCTATTAACTGCTCCAATGCGAGCTAGATTTGGAATTAGTAATAGACTTGAATATTATTCTGCAGAACTGTTATCTGGTATAATTGAAAGGAGTGCAAAAATTTTGGATGTAAAAATTTCAATGGA
>TARA_B100001113_G_scaffold14368_1_pt1 | contig 11771 bp, 5 predicted proteins | sample TARA_B100001113 | Tara Oceans TARA_B100001113 (sample SAMEA2622402) | marine metagenome | biome: marine biome (ENVO:00000447); feature: deep chlorophyll maximum layer (ENVO:xxxxxxxx); material: "saline water (ENVO:00002010), including plankton (ENVO:xxxxxxxx)" | depth 50 m | reverse complement strand
TTGGCCCCCCGATAAGGGGCGTACAGAGGCTCTCTAGGCTAGGGAGTAGCCGTGACACCGGCTCTCAGTCCACGACCGGGACCGAGAGTTATGGGATGCATCGCATTGCCCACAGTGTCTGGCAACTCGCCTTTCGAGCAGGTTGCCGACTTACCTTCCCTATATGAGTGGTTCGGTTAAGAACGGCGCATAGGGCCGCTGGGCTCTAATGTAATTTGACGGTTATCAAGCATTGCGGTAATTGTAATGAAAAAACAATCCTCTTATGCAAATCCTCTTGACCCCCCGCCTTGTAATCACTGGCCATGACGCCGATGTTATCTCACCCCAACCTTCGCGACGGGGTCGAGGCTAGAGCATACCAATTGCTTGCTGCCAAACAAGCGATATCGGGTTCAACTCTACTGGTTATGCCAACTGGTTTAGGAAAGACTGCAGTCCAGTGGATGGCTATGGCTGACGCTTTGGAAGGAAAAGGAAAGATTGTGTTGGTGGCTCCAACAACAGGCCTAGTTGCACAACAAGCAAGAATGGCAAAGGAATTCATCAATTTGGAAAAGGAAAGAATCGTAACTATGACGGGATCGGATAGACCTGCAAAGCGCGAGGAAATCTGGAAAGATGCCAAAATTGTGATGGCAACTCCTCACGTAATAAGAAACGATGCAAGGAATGGTAGAATACTACTTTCAGAAATCGATTTGTTAATTGTCGACGAAGCCCATCATGCAACTGGTTCAGATTCAATGGCTCAACTTGGAGACCTATATCTTGAAGCTTCTCCAAATGCCATGATATTGGCTGCAACAGCTTCACCCGGAGTTAAGGCTGGAAAGGTTCTGGAAGTAATTCAAAGGCTTGGCATAGAGAGACTCCACGTAACTAGGCGTGACGATGATTTAGTCCAGCCTTACATTACATCGATGGACATAAAGAAGCATGAGTTGAATCTTCCAGAAAAGTTGCATGAAATAATTCGGCCTCTAAGAATACTGGAATCAGAAGAAGCAGAATTCTTATCCCGGTCCGGGTTTTTGGTTAACCCAGGTAGGATAACAACTGCTGCCATCGAAGAAGCACAAAGAAGAGCAAGTGCAGCAATAGGTAGAGGAGATGCCAGAGGTTATGATGCAGCGAAAAGAATCGGCGACTTGAGACGCCTTCACAGGCTGTTAGACCTACTGGATACTCAAGGATTGAAATGTGCAGTAAAATATCTTCAAAGAGCGAAATTCGAAAAGGACCGCAAAACTAAGAGATTCCTCTCTATGCCACAAGTTGCTGAATTACTTCGAGAATATAAGAATGGAGAAGAATGTCACCCAAAGCCAGATTTGGTTACAACTCTTGTTGAAAATGGTTTGAAGAATGATGGTAAGGTGATTGTATTTACAGAATACAGAGATACCGTTGACAATTTGCTTGAACTCTTGAAGAATAATCCAGAAATAAAACCCGGGAAATTCGTAGGTCAGGCGAGCAAAGGAAGTCAGATTGGCATGAAACAAAAAGAACAAATTGCTCAACTGCAGAGATTCAAAGATGGGGAAATTAACGTATTAGTCGCAACCAGTGTAGGAGAAGAAGGTCTTGATGTGCCAGCCGCTGATAGCGTAATTTTATACGAACCAGTACCTAGTGCAATTCGTGCAATTCAGCGACGAGGACGCACGGCTAGACAAAGGGATGGCGATGTCCACATACTTATCGCAAAAGGCACTCGTGATGAGTATGTACAACAGGCTTCAATGAAGCGTGAGCAATCGATGTATAGAACTTTAGAATCCTTACAAAAACAATCACGACTACCAAAAAGGGCAGCACCTAGATCAGGTATTCTAGAAGATTTCAAAGTAGATGAAGAAGATGTTGATTCATTTATTTCATCTGAAGAAAAACGTCTGTTTAGAGAGAAGGATATTATCGAGAAATTACCTATTTCTACCAAAAAACCACCACAAAAGAAAGTCGAATTAATCAATCGGCCACGTAATCAAAAATCACTAGCAGATTTCTCCCCTGTATCTGATGCAAAAGAAGCTGAACAATGGTGGGACCCTGTTCTTGATGGCACAGTTTCACACTCCAGAGATGAGGAAACAAAGGCTTCAGAAGCGGCACAAATTGAAGTACTCGCAAATAGTCTTGAGAGTGAAACTCATTCTACCATAACAATAGATCATCGGGAAGCAAACTCAACACTGCCGGCAATGTTGAAACTACATGGCCACCAGGTGACCATGCAGAGCCTTGCAGTGGGTGACATTCGAATCTCTGATCGGATTTTAATCGAAAGAAAAACTGCTAGAGACCTGATTGATTCACTTATTGATGGAAGATTAATTCATCAAGCAAGAAGACTACACAGTGCAGCACCTAGACCATTATTGATAATCGAATCCCTAGATTCGAATCGAGTGCATCCAAATGCAATACATGGTGCGATGGCATGGGTTACTCTAGACCTAGGATTGCCTGTGTTGATGACTGGATCTCCAGAACAAACTGCTAGATTCATCTCGATTGCGGCTAAAAGAGAATCAAGGGTGTTGGATCTGTTGATGACACATCAAAGAAGAAGAAATCTAGACACCGAAAAAGCCGCAATAAAAGCGGCTTCTTCAGAAATCATGAATATAATTGGAGGTGAAACCACCACGGGTGTTCTTTCGCAAAAATGGTATGATGAAGTCCTAAGTAAAAGAACAAAAATGCTCTCGGACTTGCCTGGTATTGGTGTTGTCACAGCAAGAAAGATTGTTGAAGAAGTAGAAGATATAATGGGACTATGTCTTCTTAGTGAGCAGGAACTTGCAAGCATTGATGGAGTGTCTTCAATCCAGGCTAAGGAATTATTCAAATTCCTTCACGGATAATCATGAACCAATTAGCAATGCACGAGTTTTTAATTGTGCAAATCTATCTGGGAAGTGACCCAGTGCAAATGCAATAATCTCAGTTAGATTCACTGCTGGAATATTTGTGTCTTTATTGGCAACTCTACCTGCTTTACCTTGATATGAATCTAGATTTGAGTGTGAAAGAGTGCATGCACTGACAATAATTTCTGCGCCAGCATTCTTAGCGTCATTGAGAACTCTTGCAGTCATCTTCATTACAGAATCGCCAAGTGACAATAGAGACGGATTTCCAACACTAGAGGTCTTTGTTTTGTATTCAACAGGTGTGCCGCCAAGTGCAGTAATTAGTTTCTCCATGTAATTTGGATTCCAAGGATCATCTTCTCCACAGGCTCCCTTTCGCTGCATGTGAGGACCGTAGTAGCAGGCAACATTCATGTTTAGAGGATTGATTACAGCAGCTTCTACCTTTTCCAGACCAACCTCATCAACCAATACATGGAGTAAATGGTTAGTAGAAATTTCATCAGCACTCGCAGTCATCCCTGAAGTCTTAGAAAGAACTGTATTTGCATTAGCAAGTGCGATTGGGTCATTACGGAATGTCTCCAATGCATCGTGTAAAATACCCTGAGCAGAAGCACAGGCAGTTATGATATCATGACCATTTTTCTCTGCTAATGCAATATTTCTAGCGTTTAGAGCAAGTTGTAACTCTCTGTTTCCTTGTCTGATGATGTTGCCACCGTCGCTATTGTAGCCTACAATTTCTATCAATTCAATACCGAGTGATTTGCACAGAGGTTGAATTGTATCTTCAACCTCGAAAGAGGACTGGCGTGCTACATTCCCGGGATAATAAGAATACTTTACCACAAAATCGCCTCAGAACCTACTATCCAATTCATTGAAAATTGCAACTACTTCGTGGTGATTAGCAATCTTCCCATTGAACATATTTGGAATTTTACCAATTCCTGCTGGAGGAACGAGCATCCCTTGGAAACCACGCATCATTGGCCCACCATTTCTAGTAAATCCAAGCATCATTCTCAATGAAACTCCGTTCATTATGTTGGAACCAAGTCCCAAAGGACCTAGTACGGAACGGTAGAGAGTAGTTTCGTTTACATTTCCAGACATCTTCACTGAACGTGAATAATGCTTAACGAGTCTGCCACTTCTTCCAGTAAACTTGTATTCTGCTAGAAGCCTCGCTCTAGCCTCGTAAAGGGAATCTGCTGCTTGTGAACCATCTATACCATGCCTCTGAATTGAAGATATATCTGCTTCATCCCAAACTCCACCTTTACCCTGCATAAGATCGAACATTTTCTTGACATGCTTTGAACCTGCACGTGGGTCTTGGCTTCTTACCCATCTTTGTAGAGCGATTCCAGGACCGGAATAATTGTCATCAACATCATAAGTATCAGACATAGAATTAACCAATTGAAGAGAACCAACATCCGCCAAAGTGTGTAAGTTAGTAGCATCAGCAGAGGTCATTATTCCCATTGCTGCCCCTGAAATTAGTTTCTCTCCCTGTCGAGGGTCTGCTTCCATCCAAGGTTTGGATTCGGCACGTTCCGAGTCATATCTGTCATAGGAAACCATCAGGTCCTTGACAACATCGTAGCCAGGAATAGGTTCGATTGTCAAGGTATCACCATCTGAAACAACATCGCAGATTCTTGTAGTATCTGCTGGTAGAATCCTGCCATTGGCCTTTACTCCAGTTAGTGGATTTTGGCCAGCATCCGAACCACTTCTGAATGTAAGGGAACCGTCTACTTCACGCTTGACTGCAACAAGGGCATCTTCAATTGAAGCATGACCAGGCAGTGCAACCGCCATTGTGTCATATCCAGATTGAGCCAAAGAGGGATTGTAACGGAAAATTCGCATTGTGATTGATATCGCTGCTTGCTCAATCTTGCCAGGAGCATAGTCGCCATCTGCAGCATCTTCGTCTTCATCACCAGCTCCGTAAGCGATCATGGCCTCTACCAATTCTTCCCGGAAAGTTCCCGATGAGTCAACACATGCTACCTTTGAGAGTGCTAGAGGAGCCCATTCTTGCCATGGAGGTTCATAATCAACGTCACAGAGTTTGATTTCTTCAACACATGTAGCACCAAGTGCCTTGAATTTCTCGTCCCAATCTATCCCTGCTTGGCAAAACTCATCATATCCTGTATCACCTATTGCGCAAACCGAAAAGTGTACTTCGGAAAGAGAAGGGTTGCTAGCAACGGTTGCATTCCACACTGATTCTGCATTGTCAGGCATTTCTCCCTCTCCCCATGTAGAGGTGATGATTAGGATTCTCTTGTGAGATGAAAATTTGGCAGGATCATATCCATCCATGTCAATAACAGTTGGCTCTAAGCCATAATTGACTGCCATCTTTGCAGTTTTCTCGGCCAATCCTGCAGCATTACCAGTTTGTGAACCAAAGAAGATTGCGACGCTTCGATCCCCGCTCAGAACTTCACCGAGTTGTCCAGCATCTGCACTGACTACCGCAGTTGCAGCAGGAGCTGGCTCGCTGCTTGTTTCAGAGGTTTCTTCTGCTGCAGCAGTTGATGCTCCTCCATCGATTGCAGCCATTGCAGGAATTACTGCATCTGCCCACTTTGACCACTCTGGTTCATACTCGACATCACAAAGCTGGATAGGGTGAGCCCTAGTTGCACCTAATGAAACGAATTTTTCATCCCAATCGATACCTGCTTTACAGAATTCGTCATATGATGTGTCACCTATTGCACAAACTGAGAAACTCACTCCGGACAAACTAGGATTTGATTCATTTGTGGCGATCCACAAATCTTCTGCGTTATCTGGCATATCTCCTTCACCCCAAGTAGAAGTGATTATCAGAATGCGTTTGTAATTTGCAAATTCTGCTGGATTAAAACCATCCATGTCAATGACTTTGGGGACAAAACCGGCCTTTTTTGCCAACTTTGCAGTATTACCTGCTAGGTCCTCTGCGTTACCGGTTTGAGAACCAAAAAAAATCGCTAATTCTGGATTGCCAACAACTCCCGACATAAGACCACCTACTCGGACAGTTTTTCCGAGTATGATGTAGTCTTTGAAGGTTCGTGCCTCTCCCTAAAGGGAGAGAAAATATGGCGTGACAAAATAACAAGCCAAATCACATGTGGAAATCGTCCATTCCACCCATCATCTCTTGACCAGATACTCCCTTGGACGAAATGACATCATCGATTCTTAGAATCATAATTGCTGTTTCTGTTGCAGATTGAATTGCTTGCTCGACAACTCTCTGTGGCTCCAGTACATTTGCTTCTTGCATATCCATAACTCCGCCATCTTCGACATTGATTCCAGAGAATCCTTTGCCATCAGCATGAGCTTTGCGCAATTCTATAATTGTGTTAACTGGGTCCAAACCTGCATTCTCAGCAAGAGTTCTAGGAATTATTTCAAGAGCACTTGCAAATGCTTCGATTGCCATTTGTTCACGACCGCCAACAGATTCCGCATATGATCGCAGTTCGCGTGAAAGTGCAGCAAGCACGCTTCCTCCGCCTGTTAGAACTGCTCCATCTTCCCAAGCCACCGATACTACTCCAACTGCATCGTCAAAGGCACGACGGATTTCATCTACAACGTGCTCAGTTCCACCACGTAGTAGTACAGATACCGACTTCGCTTCAGGACATCCTGTGATAAAGGTCATATCAGATTCGCCAATCTTGCGCTCTTCTACCTTTGCGGCTTGTCCTAAATCTGAAGATGTCAAGTCATCAATGTTAGTTACAACTCGTCCACCTGTTGCTTTGGAAAGTGCTTCCATGTCACTCTTCTTGGCACGACGAATTGCGAAAATCCCTGCCTTTGACATATAGTGTTGAGCTAGGTCATCAATTCCTTTTTGACAAATGATTACGTTAGCGCCACTTGCCTGAATTTTTTCGACTAATCCTTTGATGTAATTCTCTTCTTCTTCTAAGAAAGAGGCTAGCATTGATGGATCTGTAATCTGAATCTTTGCATCGACTTCGGTCTTTTTTACCTCAATTGCACTGTTGATTAGAGCAACCTTAGCTCCAGAAACTGAACGAGGCATTCCAGCATGAACTCTTTCTTTATCAAGGATTATTCCATCTACAAGACTACTATCCTTGATAGAACCACCTTGACGCTTCTCTACCTTAATATCGGAGAGATCAACAAGCCTCTCGCCGTCTTCAATAGTGCCTACTGAGTTAACTGCACGTACACAAATATCTGCTAGGAATGACTTAACCGCCCCTGCTGATTTCCCAGTGAGTGAAGTCTTTGCCACTTCCATTAGAACCAAATCATCGTTTTCTGTAGAGATACCATGAGATTCCAGGCATCCAACTGCCTTTTCTGCAGCCAATCTAAATCCTTCACAGATAACTGTAGGGTGAACGTTTTGCTCGATTAAATCCTCAGAGCGCTTCAATAATTCTCCTGAAAGAACTACTGCCGAGGTTGTACCATCATAGCAATGCTGTTCTTGCGTTTTGGCTACTTCGATAATCATCTTTGCAGCCGGATGCTCGATATCCATTTCCTTTAGGATGGTAGCCCCGTCATTTGTAATTACAACATCACCCATGCTGTCTACCAGCATTTTGTCCATTCCTTTAGGTCCAAGAGTGCTGCGAACAGCATCTGCAACTGCTTTTGCAGCAGCTATGTTATTCGATTGCGCACTACGTCCTCTAGTTCGCTGTACTCCTTCTTTTAGAATGAAGATTGGTGCTTGTCCATTTCCATACATATGAATACCTCAGCAACCTATCGCAAGGGAAGCCTACCTTCAACCCATCGCAATTGAATTTCACTGGTTGTTGTCTAGCCATTGTTGGCCGTAATGATTCCATTGCTCCATAGTCCATCCTTCTGGAAGGCCTGCTGCTGGAACAGGAGGACCTGTTTGTGGAGCTGGTTCCGGAATAGATGGAGGTGACACATCAGGAACTAATTTTTCCATCGAACCGATGTTAGGTGCTGAGGCAACTGCGCCGTATGTTGCTGTTAGATTATCCTCATAACCACCTTCTGACCAATCAGGAGTCTCATCTTCTTCATCGCTGTTTAGGACCATTAGAAGTACGAATAGTAACGCAATGATAGTTGCACCACCAACGACCCAAATACCGATTCCTACCAAATCGATTGAATCACCATCTGAAGAAGCTGCATCAGAATCACTTGATGTTCTCTTGAGTGTTACCGGTAACTCAATTGATGCTGCATCTTCTACTGTATTTGAGATAGCCCAAACCGTTATTGAAGACTCAATGAAATCTTCTTCTAAATTCTCAAGACTTGAACTTTGAACTTCAAAAATAACAGTTACTTGCCTGTTGCCCTCAACTTCTAACCAGAAATCCCTGTCAGTTGACTTAACAGATGCACTATACCAACGTCCATCATAATCCCAATCCATAGTTACTGATTGACCTTCAGTGTATTGGTTTCTTACTGTAACTACAACTTCGTAAACACCTGGTTCATCGACAATAGTTGATTCTGTTGAGATTATTCTTAACCAATTTTGCGAACCGACTCTGAATGTAGTCATACCTTTGCCCGAAACAGTAGCATCATTCACACTTGTAGCAACGACATTCATTATCAGTTGTCCACTTGTATTCTCATCAAACGAAAACGTTACTTTTAGATTGTAACTTTCACCTGGTGCAAGATTTGGAGTAATATCTCCATCTACTAGCTGCTCGAATTGTGCAGTCATTCCGTCTGGTAGATCAAGGCTCATTGCGAATCTATCTTCCTGATTTCCGTCATTTCTAACTTCAAATCTCATTGATTGTGATTCTCCTCCCGGCAAGAATGATTGGTCTGCATCTTCATCAGAAACCCAGACTGCAGATGTATCTTCAACATCTACATTGATAGTTATCTGTTTGGAAACTGTTGGATCATTAATACTAGTTGCAGTGATACTGGCAGTATACAAACCAGGTGATAAACCGACAGGCATCGGCAAATTCAGAGCAATTGTTGTTTCACCATCCCAAGCATCCAAAACCGGTGTTTCGTCAGTGGATAGGTAAGCTTGTAATTTCCAAGTAGATTGAACCAAATCCAAAGAATATGATTCATCATCATTACCTAGGTTGAACAAATCGATGAATACTATACGAGAATTTCCATTTGCTGGTGCTGTGATTTCCAATTCTTCAGCAGCCATATCAACTTCTGTAAGAACTGGAACTTCTATTTTCTTTGAAATAACATCAGTTCCGAACAGAGAACCTCCACAAGAAGGGCATACTGCACGCAATGAGAATGGAACTTCTCCCGGACTAGAATCACTCGGTGCTGTAACATTGAGCAGAAGTTCGACTTCTTCACCCTTGAGCAATGGCATTGGCATCTGAACTATGCTGTTATTCAAATCTGTAACATACGAAACCCAGCCCTCGCCTTGGAAGTTTGAAGTGACTGTATATCCTGCTTCACGATTACCTGCATTTTGTAACTTGAAAGGAATGCTTGTGCTTTCACCAGGAAGTAAACTATCTGCAAGCAGTGGCGCAGTGGAGGACAAATGTACACCATATTGTTCTGTAATAGCCAAATCTGCAGTTACTCTTCCCATTTCTCCAAGCTGAGTTCCACCTGCGTCTTCCCACCATACCTGCCAAACCTGTTGCTGGACATCTGAGCCTGCAGGAATTGAGAGGTTCACCCACATTTCAGAGGTGTTTCCAGCAGGGATTGGCGGAATAATTACTGTTGTTCCATGTTGAGTTGGATTATCACTGTCGATTCTAATCATTGGTAGACTTGGGTTCATCCAAGATTCATTTGAAACATTGGAATGAATACGAACTTGTGAAGTTTGATATCCATTATTTGTGATAACACAATACATCGACAAAATGGTGTTTGGAGGAGTAGTGTAACCGCCAGTTGGATCGTCACAATCAACATCAAGGGTGAATTCATCAACCTTCTCAATAGCAAATAATACGAAGTCATCTACATGCATACCACTAGCGGCACCAGAAGCATCTGACTGGAACAATATTCCATACGACCAAGAATGACCGCCTAAATCCTCGGTCGGGTCCCAAGAAATGTTACTCCATTGGCCAGGAGCTGTGCTAGGTGAATCCTCGATGAAGTTATGTGAAATTGTATTTTCTGGTGCACCATTTCCTCTCCAAAGTTCGAGAGCAACTTTGTCACCTGCACCCATTTGACCCCAAGCTTGAACATGCATTTGGGCAGATACTAGAGCTGCAGAATTAAGTTGCATTTTACACATCCATTGGATATATTGCTGAGATAAACCGCCGTCAAGAGACGCTCCATAGCCACAGTTACTGTTTTCACCTCTAAACGCAAATACCAGCCTACTTCTAGAAGCAGAAGGATAGTCTGAACCGGAGTTAGAGTGTCGCCAGTGAGCATCCCCTACAGCTGATGAAGAGGTGTCTTCTTGCCAGATACCAATGCTGTTAGCGTCACTACCATCAATTGGATATTCTCCACCATAGAAAGTTGGAATTGCTGCAGCAGGTAATGCTTGGTCACGTGGATCTCCTTCAGCATCCATATCATCACTAGAAAGTGCTACTGGCAGAGTCATCTCCATGACGTCATTGTCGTTTCTATCGTCAGCAGAGTTGTACACAGATGCACGAATTATTACTCCACCTGAAAGTTCATTGTTTGAAACATCTAGATGAGAGTGAGCAACAAAAGCTTCCCACTGGAAGGAATCGGTGTAAGATTGGCTTCCTAACATCGGAGTTGTCTCCCAAGATGTAGAATTCATTACGAAGCCAATTGGGTGAACCATCTCAACGGTTACTGTTGAATTAGAACCTTGCAAGGAAACTCCTCCACGCTTTACTTCAACAGAGATATCGACAACATCGCCTTTAGTCACGTAAAGAAGAGCGCTACCATCTGGCTGAATCCAATGACTTGCGGAGGTAGAATTTACGGTGATTTCCGTGACTGAAAAGTCATCGGTTGCACCGCCGCGACCCATAGTTGCGCCAACGTTTTGTACAGAAATTGACAACACAGATTGTACCAATAGAAGGCTAACCAATAGGAATGGTAACGACTTGCGCATATTCATCAACAGTCACCCGACAATCACTCCGCATATGAATGTCGCCTTCATATGTCCCCGTAGGGGACAAGCGACTTGGCTTACATCAAGAAGTGAAATAATCGCCTTGAAACAACTTGAATCAAGGGCAACCTTTGAGAAAGCATAGTACTGGGATATACTGTGAGTGAGTATTCTGACAAAGGGCCTCTAGCGGCTCGACTCTGGTTGACAGGGCTTGTTTTCTGTCAAATTTTCCTCACGCCAATGGCCGCTTTTTCCATTACGTACCTCCTTGAATTCAAGATGGCTTCTGAAAACTTCACCATGTCATTTCAATCTGAAATGATTCCTTGGATTGTTGCTGCATCTCTAGCATATGGTATGATTGCATTAATGCTTGCACTAATCTTTGGCGGATTCACGCCGATCTGGATTATTGAAAAAGGAGGATGGAAGGCAGCATTTGGATTAACTCGTGCCAAAAGAGACGCTGCTAAGTTAAGAAATTCTCGAAGAAATCATGCTAATTCACCTCATGCTAAATTGACTGTAATGGTAAGTGATAGAATTCAGAAAAGGCACTCTCTACTATCAACTCATGGAGGATTGGTTTTGTTAGCAATTCCATTCCAATTGCTGTTGGTAATCATACCTCTTGGCTTTGTGATATTTATCCCTGATGAATGGATTCGTCCAAACCGAAGATTGGAGGTTGCCTTAGCATGCTATCTTGTCGTACTGATCATGGTTATGCGAGTTTTTCCAAAATTCGCAAGAAAGCATATTACAATCGCAGCATT
>TARA_B100001113_G_scaffold273445_1_pt1 | contig 11797 bp, 10 predicted proteins | sample TARA_B100001113 | Tara Oceans TARA_B100001113 (sample SAMEA2622402) | marine metagenome | biome: marine biome (ENVO:00000447); feature: deep chlorophyll maximum layer (ENVO:xxxxxxxx); material: "saline water (ENVO:00002010), including plankton (ENVO:xxxxxxxx)" | depth 50 m | reverse complement strand
TTAGTATCCTCCTCCGTAACCGCCGCCTCCGCCGCCACCAGAGGGAGGTGTGGGTGGAGGACTAGGTGGCGCTGGTGGTGCTGGTGGTGGTGTTGGTGGTTGTTGTTGTTGCGGCTGTTGTTGCTGTGGCTGTTGTGGTTGTTGTGTTTCTTGTGGCGGTGTATATTGTTGTGTGGTATCACTTGTAGTAGTTGAACTGGTATCACTTGTAGTGGTTTCACTTGTGGTGGTAGAAGCAGAAGCATCGGCCTGTGGTGATTGTTGATCGGTTGTTCTAGGTTGAGTATAAACCATCGGTGCTGACTGTCCTAGACTCTCTTCTCTCGTGTTATATATTACAGCATGAGGTTCATTTTTGTGAACCTTTCCTACCATTTTAACACCTCTATCAGGGTGAAGATGGAAATCTCCGTAGTAAGGATTACCATTGACCCACCCAATTTGTGTCTTACCTAAACCATAAACACAATCTATAACCTTAATAAAGAGACTTCCTCCAGCTCTAGCACCATCTGGTGTAGGTATTCCTGACCTACCACCACCAAATCCACCATCAATATTTGGAGCAGTTCCACTATCAGAAACAAAGTCAGGACTGTAAGACATAACAGGAAGTAACTCTGCTCCTATTCCAGTTTTTGTATTTATTGTGACCTCTGGTATGATTTTATGTTTATCTTGACAATTTATATTATTGATTCCAGCAATAGATCCAGCTGGAGTTAGAACTAAATCGAATGTACATGCACCAACTTGTCCACTATCTCCTGACGTATATCCTATGCCAGGCCTGTATGGAACCAAAGTGGTAACAATACCAACTGCTTCACTTCCTATTCCAGAAACTCCCTTAGTAGTAAAGTTGTAAGTGTCTGTCCTTCCTATACCAGCGAACTGATTATCATTCAAATCTAAGAATGATCCCTCTGACATTGTAATATAGTATTCAGTGCTGCCTCTTAGATCCTGTTTCGGATCTATTCTAATAATTCTGTCTGATAAAAATTCTATTCTATCACTCTTTATGTCAATTCTTTCGTGAATGACATTGGTTAGTGATTCTGTTATGACCACCTCTCCTTTTCCTTTAACAATTGGTTCATTAAAAGTAACCGAAAGAGATACAGATGTCTGCACACCAACAGCATTATCAGATGGAGTCGTAAATGTTATGAATGGATTTTCTAAATCAGTATCCTCTGTGACAGGGTATTTTGGAGGGATTACATTTGTTGATGTACAATATCCAAATCCAGGCGATATCATATAGACATCTACAACTTTACCCTCATCATCTATAATTGCTTTCGCTCTTGCTCCACCACCATGTCTAGTCTTATCAATAATAGAGATTGTTGGTACGTCAGTGTAATTTCTGCCTGGTTCTATAATCTCTAGTGTTAATATACTTCCATCTATTGAGGATACAATAGGAATTAAAACTGCGGTCTTTGTTCCATTTCCGAGAACTTCTACTTTTGGGGGGATACACTCACTCCAAGTGAAGCCTGGCGGAACTGCCATAGCCAAATCATCTTGAGTCTGAGGATTATTGGTTTTATTATTACAATCAAAGAACTCTACCGCTCCTCCTCCCATCATACTAAGAAGAGAGAATCTTGCTCTTGCATCATAAACTCCCGAACCAGATTCATTATCACCTGAGAAACCAGATGTATCAGCAAAGTTTTCTAACTTCTTGAGTATTTCTACATTATCTAATACACTCTCCATATTGGGGGATGGCAATTTAGATTTTCCTCCAGATTGTGTCCAATCATCATACTCCTTACATGATAAGTCAGTGCATGATAGGAATGATAATAACATATCAACATAACTGCTTATCTTCCCAAATAAACCAGCGATCTTGCCTAATGACCCAAGTAACCAATCTAATCCGTCTAGCACTGGTTTGAGCGTTCTATTCACAGCGTCATATGCACTTGCCAAAAGGTTTGCCACTGCCTGTTCAACGGCACAAACTGTTGGATTTATTGCCTTTCCAATCATATCTGTCAACATATCTTTAATCAAGTCGAACAGATCGTTGAAACCAGTGTCAAATAAACAGAAAATTATGTCCAGAATTTTTTGTACAGCCTTAGAGATGAATGGTTTCTGTGGTTCTGGGACGATTAGTGCCTGTAGATCTCTAAATTGCTTTGATATAAAATTCATGACCTTTTCTCTAATAAGGTTCATGATCTTCTTCATTGCAGCACTTATCAACCTAGCTACCTTATTAGTTAATTTCCTAATATCCTTTATTGTATTCTCTGCTACATCAATCCATTCTCCAGCAAACTCAGTCAAAGAGTTGACTGTGGTTAGAAAACTACCTAGCTCATGTGCTATCTCTCCTACAGCATCATCTTTACAACCATTGTTGAGTTTATGCGGGCCTGTTTGTACATTACTGAAAGTCTGATCAATTTTTCTTTCTTTGCTTAATCCTTCTCCACCACCCTCTAGTTCGCCTTTTGTTTCGCCGCTTGTTTCCTCACCAACTTTATTTTCAGCATTTAATTTTGTTTGACTAGCATCATTATCTTTATTTCCAATTTCTTGATTCTTACTTGGAGGCATTGTTGTTTGCCCACCTATTTTTCTACCACTAACAACTCCAAAAGCATTTGCCTCTGTACCAGAAATACTTTCAACATCTGAATTAGTAGGACCATATCCAGATTTATTGTTTTGTCTTGCTAATGCACCAAATATAACTGGGTTTTGAGCTTCCTCACCATCCATAAAGAAACCAAAAACAGTTTCTCCTCCAACCATTCTTGAACTCTCGCCATAGCAACCCTGTCCAGACCCAGAAGTTGCATCCACCAGAACATGAGCCCAAGGCAAATCTTTCTCGGGCAGTACCTCTGGGTCAAATGGATGATACCCTATTATTCTAACTTTACATCTGTATGCCCATCCAGCATCCGTATCGGTGGCCTCTTGGCGCCAAACATCTGAATCAGCGACTCGGCCAATCCACCATACGAATCCATCTCGTCCAACAAAGTTGGTCTTTAAAAGGGCACTGTCTAGCATTAATCGTCATACACTAGGCACTCTGGTTCGTCAGGGTGCATATCACAGAATAGTTCTAAAGCGTTAGGATCATGGTGATCACCCGCTGCGATCTCTTCTTTATGATGTTCAGCATATGTTTCTAATTCTTCTAGTTCTACCTTAGCATGTCTGCGAGCTGCAGGGTTTGCTAAAGGATCTTCTACGATTTTCTTGTCTTTTTCTATGTGGTCTTCGATTGATTTCATAGTTTCTCCTATTGTATTCCGTATGAATCTCGTATGAGATTTAGGGATGTTGTATTTGTCCCTTCTTTTAACTCAAAATGATGTCTTACAGCTCTAATGAGGTAAAAACCACTGAGTTCTGTGTCAACTGTCTTACTTCCTCTTCCACCCGATTCCTCAGGTCCTACAGAGGGAAAGACTATCCTTATGACTCTACCAACCCTTAAGTTGATATTACATGGTATAACTATATTTAGGGACTGTTGGAAGAGCAATGAATATCTAGAAAAAGATTTTGCCATATCAGTGCTATCTCTTCCAGAATCTACCACCTTGTCATCAACTTTTGTTAATTCTGGATCCCACATTCCTGTGTCACCAACTCTTACCAAAACTCTTGAGGCAAATTTGGAAATATCTCCTTGTGGTATGGGAACATTGTCGCCAGCAGTCTTTATGTTATCACCAATTTCTTCTTTTAAATTAAACAAATACGCATCTGCTTTCCATGTTAACGGATTATAGAAATATGTCAAGTTACCATACATTCCAACTCTTAAATTTTTCTGTAGATCTGTAGTTTTGTCTGTGTAATGATCAATTATCTGTTTCTCGTTCTCGCTTCCTCTAGTAATAGTGTTTGAGTATGTGTATGTCTCTATACCTAACTCTTTTAATTCTCCGCTATCTGTTGGGTAATCCACCTGTGTTGCATCTACTAATCTATCAACAGATTTAAAGTGGAATCCTTTATAATCTTCGTAAAATACATATCCAGCGGTTCCCTTTGCTTCACTCCCAGCAGTTCCCTTGACCCCAGGCGTGCTGGGAATTGCCTTAGGGCACAACCATGTAAGGGTGTGGAAAGGTTTTCTATTATTTCCTATGAATCCATATGAAGTTATTGTATCCTCAACCTCCACTATTCTATCAGGATCTACTTGAAGAACATCCTCTAAAATACTTTTTACATGTGAGCTGATAGAAACTCTTGGATACCTAACCTGACACCTAGAAGTTTCATTCTTTAAATTTTCTAAAGTAGAACACTTTAACGTAAATATCTCCTGTCCTTCTGTCTGAGTCAACCCTTGAATTCCAATAACATACAGAGGATTTTTATCCTCATCTCCAAAAGTTATATCACCATAGGCAGTTCCTATAACAAGATCTATTCTCTCATAACCTCTGATGGGAACTAAACTGTATAGACCAGAGGTATTGGATATTTTTAAATTAACGGTTATGGATGGTGATAATAAATCCTCATAATAATCAAATGCCACAAGAGCTGGTGTAATATCTAGAGAGTCAGCAGTATTTTTAGCTTTGTCATCTGATCCACCTCTCTTAAAAACAATCTCTTGCTCAGGTGTAATTATTAGTTTTTTAAATTGTGTTTTTAAAATTGATGACATTAACTAGCACCTAAACTTTGAATTGTTAACTGAGAGATCATAGCATTTGTATCTACTGGCAAAAATATGATATCCATATCACCTGATCCATTGGGTTTAAATGCTTGTTGCGTTGGCATTTGTGGTTTTTCAACATTAGGAGGTATCATTACAACCGAACTTGATCCTTCTCCTCCTCCTGCCATTGGAGTATCGTAACTCATATACTGTTGTGGTATGGCCATACCATCAACGACTGCATCAGGAGAAACTCCAACAGATGACACATTACTCTTAACATTCTTATCTCTTAACTGAATAACCTTCGCAGCAGCTTCCACCTTAGTTATACTACCATCATTATTAGCATCTAGACCTTTATTTGCTTCATACCTTTTCTCAAATTTCTTACTAATCGCACCTTCACCAAAGAGAACAAAGTCATCTGGTTTACCTACAGCAGCGGGGAATAATACACTCATGTAAAGATCAGATATATCTGCACCCTCGTTACCTATACGACCCTCTAAATTAGTCTTAAGATACTTATCAACGTATTCCAACTGTTGTGCTCTAGACATTTCGGATAGTTCTTCTGTAGTCGTTCCTAAAGACTTAGCAGTATCAGGCATGAACTGTATCAGACCAGTAGCACCAGAACCAGCCATGTTTTTTGTTGCTGGATCAAATGTTCCACCAGTTTCAAAATCCATCATTGCAAGAAGATCATTCTGTGGAATATTATACTTCTCAGATAACTCAGCTATACCTGACATGAAATCTTCATCCCCTGCAACCTCTGGAGGTAGATCATAAGTCATTTCTGATTGAGGTTTTACCTCACCACCCATCATTGTTTGAACTGGTTGAGCTTTGGTTAAATGAACTGGAATTACTTTTTCGCCTTCTTCATCAACCTCTTTATCAGTAAGTTCTTCTGTAATCTCCTTATCTTTCTTGTTTGCGAATGGATTTTTTATACCCATCCATTTAGGTCCTAAGTACCCATCATCCTTCTCACTCCCAATAACATCTCTCACAGCGTTTACTGCATCAGAATTATTAATAGCAGACGCAACCTCTTTTGTTTTTTCTATAATCTTACCAGCAGTGTCCGTTATAAAGTTCCATAGTCTTTTCATCAAACTAGGCCCTCCTCCAAACAACTTACCTTGTTTAGATAAAAAGATAAACTTATCAACAACCTCTTCAAAGGCATCAACATCTAATCCTTTTTTCTTTCTAGCAATAAATTTTCTCTTGTCAGGTTTCTCTCCATCTTCACTCACCTCACCTTCTTCACCTTCTTTTGGTTTTAGTTCTTTTGGTTCTTCTTTTTTCTTAGAGTTTATCTCAGATTCTTGTTTTGATGTTGCCTTCTTACTATCATCTGCACTTTCGTTGACATTTTTTAATCCATCATCTACCTTTTCTCTTTCTGCTTTTAGATCTTTTCTCATGGCACGTTCATCGCCACCATACTGTTGATTGAGAACATCCGTTGTTGATGCAGCTTTAGCCTTACTCAACGAACCCCCTAACACTACAGGAAGAAGCAAAGCACTACCTAGTAAAGCTTTACTAAGTCCTCCACTCTTCTTACCAGAACTGAAGTTCCTTGCAAACCTTCTTGCTTTCTTTAAGGTGGATCTGCCTGGAATATCACTAGTCAAACTTGTACTAGTGGTTCCCATGAAACGAGCAAACCTTGATATGACACTCTCTGCCTTATCTACAGAACCCTGAGCTTTCTTTCTAACTGTTGCTATTGCTGCTTTACTCATTACATTGCATCCACTATATTAAATACAGATCTAGCATATTGAATGTGAATGTTACTAATATCAATCGCTGGAAGAAGGGTAACTACATTCTTTGTGGCGTTTTGTGTTCTCTGTATGGGAGTTTGACCAGCTCTCCTTTTTTTGTCCTGTGCTGGTATAGGAACAGGGAGTATTTCAGTTCCACCACCGCCTCCGCTACCATCACCAGATGGTTTTATAGCTGGTTGAGAAATATCCTTAGATATATCCAACATATTATTAGAGGTATCTGATGATGCTTCTATAGTAGAATCTTTTTTATCTCCTTCTGTTTTTGATTTCCCTCCATCTGATTCTACACTCTCTTCTTTTTTGCCTCCTAACTTATTTGCAATGAACTTTCCACCCTTGATTATACCACCAGCCATGATACCCATAGGTGTTATCCCAATAACATCGCCTGCAAGAGATAGAATGTCTTTCTTACCTGGCTCACCCTGAGATCCCAAAGATCCTTTATTTCCTTTTTCACCAGATTCTCCTTTGTCTCCCTTGAGGAAGTTTTTGATTCCATCTATATTTGACCCACGAGAATCAAAATCAAACATGTTTCCTGTAGCAAAGTCTAAACCACCAGCCAATAATCTTTTCAATCCTTGTGGTTTTTTCTCCTCCTCTTTATTAAACTCTGGGTTTATTGGAGTTGGTTCTTTTTCTTTTTCCTCTGTCTCGCCACCTGATGTTGGAGTGATAGTCATTGCGCCACCTTGTTCCATCCTTAATATGGCATTAGGTGACTTACCTCCCATAGCATCTTCTTGTGGATCTACTGTGGATTCAGTAGAAGTGTCTTCTGTACCTGTTTCATCCTTTATTTCTTTATCTTTTTCATCTTTTTTGGGTTTCTCGTCTTTTTGTCTACGTCTTCTCCTCTCTATCAGATTAAGTTCACTTCGGAACTTTTCTATAATCTCATTGAATTTATCTCCGTCTATCTTATCCTCACCTTGTTTTTTCTTTTGAAGTCTTTTCTTTACTGCTCCAAATGCTTTCCCTGCAAGAACACCAGCGCCAAGAAGACCAGCACCCATAGCTATCTTACCACCAACTCCAGCAACACCCATCGCAGCTGGCGCTGCTTTGAAGGCCATTGCTAATAATCCTACCTTTGCAACATTCTTTATCAAACCTTTGAAGAATCCTCCTCCACCGCCTCTCGGTTTGGCTTTGGCCATCTTATTGATCAGATCGACAATTATACCCTTAGCTTCACTTAAAAACTGTAAGTTTCTTTGTAGAGAGCTCTGTAATCCTCCCAAACCAGATGCGAAACTCTGTAATGAATTTAATCCACCATCAAATATCTTTCCTAGAAGAGCGTTAGGATCGAATTGATTTACTTTTGATGTTACCGACTTAGCAATTTTAGGAACAAGAGATTGAACCTTATTAGTTACAAGTCTACCTACCTTTCTTACACCACCTTGTTTTAAATCTGGTCTTATAGGTTCTAGACTTTTAGTATTTAAAAGAGATTTCCTTCCTTTTACCTTACTCTGTTGTAGACCTTTTACTCCACCCCTGATACCTTCTAATAGACCTTCTTTTTTTCTCTTTAAAAATTTGCCAGGGTTAACCTTCTTTGTTGCCTTCCTAACATTTTTTAAGATAGATCCTATTTTAGCCATTTTTGATTTGTGCTTCCCTAGCTTTTTGTTTTAGGTTTTCTTCTTCAATGTGTAATCTAAGTAAGCCAACATAGATGTCCCTCTCCCAAGGCGGCATATTCTCAATTTCTGCTAGAGAATATTTATGAAACTGCATGAGAGCAAAATTGATTCGGAAGTATGTCTCAAGATTCATATGAGACATACCTAGGCGAAAAAATCCGTTAGCCCCTCTAGTATTACAGTGTTTTCTTTCTTAGTATTAGGATTGGTTACTTTTAAAGTATGTTGTAGTTTAGGCATAGTTTCAAAGAACTTTTCAATCTTTGCAAACTGTGCTGATGTCAATGATTCGACCCATTCTTTGAGTTCTTTTTTAGTACACTCAGCTGCTGAGAACATATCCTTTTCATTATATACCATGTCAATACATGATGCTATAATCTCAAATGACTGTTCAACAGTGTCTTTATCATCTGTAAAATTGTTTTCAATAAACTGACTAAGAGAAGGATACTTCATCTTAACAATGTATCCATCACCAATTTCAATATCTGTAGTATGTTCCTCTGATGTAATGACTTCTATATCATTGATAGGAACATTGACCGAAACCTCAGTCTCTCCATCATCTCCACATGTAACAATTAGATCTATTGATTCACCAACAGACTTGCCACGAATATTCAGAAACAAATATTCAATATCAAAGGCAGGGAGTTGTTCTACCTTGATCCCTCTTGTAATTACACAGGCTTTTATGACCTGTTTAACTGCACTAGTGATCTCTTTTTGGTTTCCACCTTCTAAAGCAAGTATGAGTATCTTTTCTTCTTTTACCAAAAACGGTCTGTACTTTACAGTCTTTCCGTTTGAAGGTAATACCAATTCATGCTCAGAGGTCGTAATCTTAGGTAAGGGCATAATATGTAATCATTCTTTATTATTTAGAGAGGTTTTTTAAGCTATGTTATTGTTGACATTAGCTAGATCATTTGTGCCTACTGGTGAGTTTTTAATGAAAAGATTTGTTCTATTATCACCATCACTAATCACTTTACCTTGATTAGAGTCAGATGATGGTGGAGCACTACGATCATTACCAATCTCACCTTGATTCGTTACTATAATATACCTGTCATAAGCAAACTCTACTGTTACTTGTAAAACTGTTGAGTTTTGGTAAGTCAAAGCAACGTCCTGTATGGATGTGGGGAAAGCATTTATAAATTTGTAACTAATCGCTTCTGGATCAAACATACCATATTTTTTATTCAACGCAAATCTATCTTCGTCATTTAATATGCGTACAAATGGATTGTCATTGGCCTGTTGTTCTTTTGGAGCAGTCGAGTAATTTTTTAATTGAGATTGAGTTTGACCTACATTTCTTTCAAATTTAGTAATAGTTAGACTTTTCTTGTATTCATTTGGATATCTGAATCTATGAAAAGAATTTGAATCTTGTGCTTTTGGGTATCCATCTGGATATCCCTGTGTGAGTCTTACATCCCCTTCGCCAACACCCGCTTTGTAGTATAGAGGATTCATGAAATTAATCCACTCTTGAAATAATCTTAAAGAGGTGTAGTCTGATGGAATGTAATAAGTTATAGCAATATCATTATATGCTCTCTGTGTGGCAAATCTCTCAGTTATACCTTGTCTGCTTCCCTGTTCAGTTAAAGTAGACATGGCTGTTCCAGGCAATATTGCTTCCGTTGCTAATAAAGAATATCTACGCATAGCAGCTGGAGTATCCATCACTCCACATGATGCCAACCAATTTTCTAAACTCTCTTCTAAATCTTCTGAAGCATTACTACTTCCTTTTGCTAAGTCTAAATTAACAATATAAAAACTGGAGAGGGCAGGAGCACCCAATGCTGTTTGGAAATCTTCTTGAAACGCAAGGTCAAATTGACCTTTCTCAATACCATCAGGTGTAGTGCCTGCATTGAATGGTCTTATCTTCTGAAAATAGTTTTTATTCGTCTGTCTACTTATTGGCATCTAAATAAAGTTATGACTTACCATACTATGTATATGGCTTATAAGGGTAAATTTAAACCAAAACATATAAAAAAGTATAAAGGTGATCCCACTCAGATCATTTACCGCTCTCTTTGGGAGAAAAAGTTTATGGAATATTGTGATTTAACAGAGAATATAAGTCAATGGCAATCAGAGGAATTTTTCATACCATATAAAAATCCCTTAGATAGAAAGATACACAGATACTTTCCTGATTTCTTTATCAAATATCAAGATGCAAACGGTAAGAAAAGGTCTGTGGTGATTGAAGTTAAACCAAAGAAACAATGTAAAGCCCCACCAAAGAACCCGAAGAGGAGAACTAAGGCATGGGCTCACGATGTTCAGACATGGGTTATTAATCAAGCGAAGTGGAAAGCAGCAGAACAATACTGTGCTGATAGAAAATATGAATTTAAGATCATGACCGAAGACGATTTAGGTATCTCACATGATCGTAGACGATATTAAAGAACAAGCTGCTGGTGGTAGAAGAACCGCTGCATGGTATGTTAATGCACTTTCTAGTGCCTTATCTCAAGTGCAGAATATAGATGTCAGCACACAAGATACTAGTGGAATATCTATTGGTGATCTATTTTTCTTCTCATACAGTCCATCTTTTCCAGAAAGATATGAGTTTTGGGATACTCAACCACTAGCAGTAGCACTTACTTTCTACCGAGATGGGTTTCTTGGATGCAATTTACACTATGTAAATCCAGATTATCGTGATTCTGTTGCAGTGAGCCTACTAAATAGCGGTGGCGGAGCATCCGTTCCTAAAAATACCATACACAAATACCTGTATTCTGGTATAGGAAATTTACAAAAAGTTCCAAGATCGGAAGATTGGGGGGAGATTGCTAAATTTCCCACAGAACAATTCATACAACAAAATGGTATGAGATATCCAAAGACAAGAGCTTTTAACTGGAAAAAATGACAGATTCTAATTTAACCGTAGATCCTAGATTCCCAAACAATCCCGCTGAATTTGGAGTAGAAATAAAGACAAATACTGTCATTAGGCAAACAGTAAAGGGGAGGGTGCAAGAATATAAAACTTTCTACAAAGACGGAAATACTGTAATCCTTCCTGTTGACGATAAAGGAGTAGTATTACCAAAAGCAGAACCAATATACAAAAACGGAAAATGGGATCAAAGTAAAATAACAACACCAAGTTCAAATAGCAGGGGTAGAAAAACAAACGTAACCATAGATGGATTACGAAAGACAAATGAAAATCCACCTACTTTTACGGGCGTTATTAATCAACAACTCAAAGATTCTACAAAAAATCACCAGCTCGCAGTTGGAGATGACGTTGGAGGGTGGACGAAAACATCTGAATACACAACTAAAATACAAAAGAAAATAGATCGACTCCGAGGACAGTTGGATCAAGAAACAAATAATAGATCCAAACGAGCATTAAATTTTAAAATTAAGAGTCTACAAGAAAAATTAGATAAAGAAAATGATCTAAAATTACCAGGCGGACTAACTGGTGCTCTTGTAAGGGGAGCGGAAAATTACGATAGTGAAGAAGATATAATGTTCTACACCACTGTAAAATATCCAATGGATATGTCTGATCAACAGGATCGTTTTTCTATAACATGTTATTCATATCAAGCTCCTTATGCTACTGCGACTGAGGGAAGTAATGTAGG
>TARA_B100001113_G_scaffold121973_3_pt1 | contig 11821 bp, 7 predicted proteins | sample TARA_B100001113 | Tara Oceans TARA_B100001113 (sample SAMEA2622402) | marine metagenome | biome: marine biome (ENVO:00000447); feature: deep chlorophyll maximum layer (ENVO:xxxxxxxx); material: "saline water (ENVO:00002010), including plankton (ENVO:xxxxxxxx)" | depth 50 m | reverse complement strand
GAAACGATCGACGTGCTGACCAACCAGCAGGGCAACTTCTCCGTGGGTCAATTCCTGTACCCAGAGGATCTGACGGTCGGTGACAACACAACCTACCGCGTCTATGCTGAGGTCACCGAGATGTTTGTCTTCAACGGCAACACGTCGCAAGAGTACACCGTGGGTGTCGAAGCAAACCTGACCGTGGACTACTCCGCTTGGACCTACTTCCGCTCCGACGAACAACCGTTCTGGTTGGACTTCAAGGCCCACTACACCGCCGATTGGCAGCGTGGCCTGTACGACAACCGCATCCGCCAAGTGCCGGTGAGTTTCTCCATCTTTGGTGGCCTCTTTGGCAACCGTACCCACCCGACCGACTTCGTCGGCCTCGACGGGGCGGGCTACCGCACGGACTCCACAGGATGGGCTTCGCTCACCTTTGTGCAGAGCCTTGGCATCAACGGCGTCTGGAAGCAGGTTCGTTGGAATTCCACTTTCGACAACGGCCCGGGTCAGATTCCAGGCGCATACGAAGAGATTCTTTGGAACGCCCAGACGGGTCGACACACGGTCGTCGGTTCGTATGATTACACCAATACCAGCCTCCCACCGGGCGATTTGGAAGTGGTTGCAAAGGTCAACCCCGATTTGGCGATGGACGCCCTCGGCGATCCTGAATGGCCCTATGCATACATGCACGGAGACGAATCGGAACCCTTCGCTATCCGCGTCATGCACCGGATGAATATTGACGGAACCCTGATTGTGAAGGGAACCAGCCCTGTGTACTACTTCGACTCCACCATCAACAACGGCGACGGCACCTTCGGAAATTGGGCCACGTTGTGGCACCAGCCCGCCCTTGATGCGGCAGGTTTGGACTACAACACGGTCACGGCGTTGAAGCCCTACCCGACCAGCTGGAACGGCGACCTGTCAACGCTGACCGGTCAAGCCACACTCCTGCGTGACTTCATCAGCGCCAACGCCTCTCACTGGTTCATTCGTCTGACGAACGGCGCTGACAGCAACGTGCCACCTTGTGGTGCGGTCAACATCAACGACCCACAAAGCCCAGTGCGCTGTGAAATCGTGCCTGAGATGGACACCGGCGACAGCCTTGTGATCACTGGAGCGGTCTCCAACCGCACCAACGTCCCATGGGACGCTGACCCGGTCGCTTTGCAAGTGGACATCGACAACAATGGACAATTCCTTGGCGCTCAAGAAACGGCTTTCGCCGGGCGACCGACGATCACCGACGGCGAAGCCCGCTACTCGTACAACTGGTCGTGGTTCAGCCAGTACAGTTCAGGCACCTACGGCATGCGTGTGGATTTCACGAATTCGGCGTACTACTACACCGGAAATTCGACCACGCTCGCCCAAACAGGTGCATACATCAACGTCACCGTGGTCGGTACCACCGACTTCCTGACGACCTCCGTGCCACGCCTCTACCGCAACTCATCGACGACCATTCAGGCAAAGCTCGTGGACAACGCACTGCGCCCCGTCGCCGACCAACCCGTCAACTGGACGTGGTCAGGCGACGGACGCACCGGCGTGAACTTCACGGATGCCAATGGACTGTTCGACGTGCCGTTCAACGTCAGCGCCAACGACCCACTTGGGCAGTTTACGCTGTCCTTTGCCTTTGGCGGAAACCCCTTGCTCAAGGGAAGCAACGTTGTCCAGGACGTCTGGATCGTTTCTAGGACCTACATGGCGGTCGTGGACAGCGATCCAACGTTCCGGCAATCTGGCGATCGTTGGGACTTCACTGCACAGGTCAAGGACGACGGAAAAACCCGTGACCGCGACTCGATCGGTGCGGCGCTTGACGGCTCGTCACCCCCGACTGGCGGCCTTGTTGACGTGATCTTCGAAGGCACCGACTTCGACGGTGTGCAGCACCGCCAACATATTGCAACCCTTGCGCCGAGTGCCGGTCTCATTTCGCTGCCGGAGCCTCAGCCCGACGGTTCCCACCTGTGCTTCTACGACGGTAACGGCGATGGATTCCCTGACCGCGACCTCGACAAGGACGGTCTCAGCCGCGAGGAGAGCATTGGGTGCCTGCGTGCGGACATCACTCCGCTGAACCCCGCCCTCCTCCGCGAGGACCCCGAGTCCTTCCTGCCGGATGGCTTCGGACCTGTGGACGTGATTCTCCGCTTCGAAGAGAACCTGCCAAACGAAGGCTGTGGCGCGCTTGACGTGACCACCCTCGGCATTCAGGGCGTTTGGGACACGTGCACCAGCGTGCCTGGCAACGACCACTTCCGTGTGGTCATGACGCACAACGCCAACGGCTTCTCACTGATTGGCCGCACCAGCCTCGACGTGGACGATCAGATCGTCTACACCAGCGAGATTGATCCGCTGACCGGTGAAGTGGTGTCCAAACCAATGATCGTCACGGGGACTCTCGAGGACGAACTTGGAACGGCCATCACCAACCGCTTGGTGCGCGTCAACTACGAGATGGTGAACGGCCAGTCTGGGCCTGTTGCCTGCCTCAACGACGTGACCAACGCCGACGGTGAATTCGCCATCACGTGCCCGCTGACGGGCGTGCTGGCCGGCAAGGCCAAGGTCACGGTGACCTACTCCTCCTTCGACAACAACGATGCCTACCGCTACGAGAACAAGACCGTTCAGACCGAGTTTGCCGTGTTCAGCAACTCGACCCTCGGCATCACCGAAGTTGGACCGTTCCGCTCCAGCGTGGAATCCTACACGCTGCAAAACGGCTCCACCTACCCGGTGCTCTACCTGAAGGAGTCCTTCCACGTGGACGCTCGCCTCCTGCAAGCGAACGGGGCTACCGTGGGTGGGAAGTGCCTGAACATCTACCTCGACCCCGAGGAGAACGTTCGACCGATTTCGACCATCCGCACCAGCGATTTGGACGGGACCATCGAATGGTTCAGTGGCGACCCCGACCAGAACCCCTCGCTGAAGGGTGTGGAGACCACGGGCGGCAAGCTCGAAGGCTTCCGGACGCTACGTGTGGCCTTTGAGCCAGACCGAAACGTCCCCGGAGGCTGTGACAAGGACATCTCGAACGTGCTGAACGGCTCGTCGATGGACATCACGGTCCTCGTCCGTTCCCGCATCGACCTCCAAGTGCTCGAATCCTGGAGCAAGGTTGGTGACAACGGCGTTGACGAAGGCGACGAGGTTTACGGCCAAGTGGCCCTCTTGCGCGATCGCATCAACGTGGCCGTTGAGAACGAAGAGATCACCTTCGCTCGCCAATACTGGTCCACCGAAGAGAACGGTTGGGTGACGGAAGGACGCAACCGCTCGACCACCAACGAGCAAGGGCGTGCAGAATTCACCTGGACGTACACCGGTCTGACCTGTGGCGCCGAGGAGTGCGACGGCAACTGGCGCATCATCGCGTATTACGCGGGCAGCGTTTACTTCGCTGAATCGACGGACAACATCACCCACGAAGTGACGTACCTCGAGGCGGTTGAAGCCTCGAGCGACGGGTTCTTTTCCACCTCGGTGGTCCTGAGCCTGTCGGTTATTCTCGTGGCCTTGCTGATTGCGGGTGCGTTGATCTACGAACGTTCCCGCTCGCGCCGCCAGGTCGACCAGTTGCGCGGTCTCATCTCCACGATGGCGTGGCAACTTGAGACGTCCAACGAGTACATCGCAGCCATCTTTGAAGGCTACAAGAACCTCGTGAGGCACTTCCGCAAGTACGGATTCATGAAGAAGGTCTTCGAGACCACGCGTGAGTTCGAAACTGCGGTCCGTGCAGCGTTCAGCATGGTTCCCGACCAGCAGTTGGACGACTTCCTGACGATCTTCGAAGAAGCGCGTTACTCCGACCACACGATCGACGTCGGTCACCGCGACCGCGCCCTGAGTACGCTTGGAGCCATTCAGGGCTCCTTGACCCGTGCCTTGGGCGAGGAAGCGGTTGCGGTGAGCGTCCGCAAGGATGTCGTTGGCCTCTACGACAACCAGACCAAGGCCGGCGAGTTCGTTGCGGCCGACGGAACGGTGCGTCAGGCGGGTCTCGACGACGGTCAGGACGACAGCGGATTCAGCATCTGATTCCCCAACCGAGGCCGTCATTGAACGGCCGAACGTTGAAGGGGTTGGCCGACTGAGCGGAAGCATGGACGATTGGAAGGTCTTGATCGACCAAGCAATGCAACAGGAAACCACCGACCTCATCGGTGCACACGCAACCTACGGACGTGCCGTCCGAGCAGGGTTGGCCCACGCACAGATGCTGCTGGACGACATCGAAGCGGCGCAAATCATCGAAGCTCTCTACGGAGCTTTGGTGGCCTACTCGCAGCAAGTCATGCTCCGCATGAAAGCGGAAGACCCTGAAATCGGAGGCGTGGATCACGCCTTCCGCGCCGGGCAAGCCTACGGTGTTTCATGCGTGCTGAACCACCTCATCGACCAACTCACCGACGTTGCGGGCATCACCGCTTTGGGTGCACTTGATGACTTTTCAGACACCCTCCACCACGAAATCGTGGTGCAGAGCCGGGCCGCCGGCTTGACCGTCGAACTCCTCGACGCCAAGGGCGACGTCCTACTTGAGTGAGGCCCTGCGCCTCTGTGCCCCCTTTTGGGGCATCGGTGCCTTCATAACGAGAGGGTCGGTCGCGAGCCTTGCTTCACGCATCGAGGGAGTCAAAATGAGCAAGCCGAAGAACAAGACAAACGCCGACCTGGTCGATCTGATCGACCAGCTCAAGGCCAAGTCGCGTGACACCGGTGCTGCGCTTTGGCGAGATGTGGCTCAGCGGCTCTCCAAGAGCCGCTCCAACTGGGCACAGCCCAACCTGAGCCGTGTGAGCCGGTACGCTCCCGAGGGAGCGACCGTCGTCATTCCGGGCAAGTTGCTCGGATCTGGTGACGTCGCCGGTTCGCCCACCATCGTCGCCTACAGTGTCAGCGCGGGTGCACGCGCCAAGGTCGAAGCCGCCGGAGGCCGCGTGATGAGCCTCCGAGAGCTGATGAACGAAAACCCGAAGGGATCAGGGGTGGTCATCCTTGCCTGAGACGACCACCTACGTCTACGACGCCGAAGGGGCCATCCTAGGCCGCCTCGCCAGCGCTGTGGCCGACCTGCTCCAGAAGGCGGCCCGTGACGGTCGCGAGGACAAGGTTGTCATCGTCAACGCCGAGAAGGCCGTTGTCACCGGCAGCCCGACATCCATCATGGCCACGTACCATGCCAAGTACAAACTCAACCACGCCAGGAAGGGTCCGTACTTCCCCCGTATGCCGGACATGATTCTCAAGCGTACGGTCCGTGGCATGTTGCCCTACCAAAAGAAATCCAGCGGCCGTCGAGCCCTCCGCAACCTGCGGGTGGAAATCGGCTGCCCGTCCCACTTGGACGGGGACCTCCCTGACGGTCACTCGGCCGGGGATCGTTCCGCTTTCGAGCGCCCCCTCCCTGACCGCTTCATGAGCCTCGGGGACATCAGCGCCGGCCTCGGTGCGCCTGCGCACCGCTGGGGAGGTGAACAGTGATGGCGAAGAAGAAGAAGTCCGTCGAATCCTCCGGAAAGCGCAAGACTGCGATTGCTCGTGCCACGGTGAAGCCTGGCAAAGGCCGCGTTCGCGTCAACAGCTCTCCCATTGAAATCCTGCAACCCGCGCTCTCCCGCCGCAAGGCCATGGAGCCGTTGATCATCGCTGACGCGATGAACCGCCTGAGCAAGGTGGACATCAACGTGGTCACCCACGGCGGTGGCATCATGGGCCAATCCGACGCCATTCGTACTGCCATCGCCCGTGGCCTTGTGCTCTACAACGGTGGAGCGGAAGGTCAAGACTCGGAGTTGCGAGAAGAATTCCTGCGTTTCGACCGCTCGCTTTTGGTCAACGACCCACGCCGCAAGGAGCCCAAGCACCAACTCGGCCGTGGCGCTCGCCGCAAGAAGCAAAAGTCGTACCGTTGAGGTGAGATGAGATGATTATTCCAGTTCGTTGCTTCAGCTGTGGATCCATTGTGGCCCACGTCTGGGAAGAATACAACGCGAAGGTAATGGGCGGCATGGAGCCCGCGCAAGCGCTCGACGAAGTTGGGCTGGAGCGCTACTGCTGCCGCCGCATGTACATCGGTCACATTGACCTCCTTGAGGAAGTGGCCACGTACAGCGCTGCACGACAACGCTGAACAGGAACACAGGGGCCCGTGGGTTAGCTTGGCCTATACTTGGCGGCTGGGGGCCGTCAGACTCCGGTTCAAATCCGGACGGGCCCACTCCTGTTCACCAACGTGTTCCTTTGATATGCGTCTGTGACCACCCCTTTCCATGCGTCGTCGGGCCAGCCTCCTGTTGCTGCTCCTCATTTGCTCCTCTTGGGCCCCGGCTTTGCCTGGCGCCGGCGCTTCAGATTCGTCCATCGTCGCCAACACCACGTGGAATGGAGACGTGATGCTAACGGGCAACCTGACCGTGGAAGGACCCGCCGTCTTGACCCTCGAAGCAGGGACGGTGGTCGATGCGGACACCTACACCATTCACGTCATTGACGGAGGGGTGCTCGTCGCAGAGGACGCGATCATCACTTCGACGGCCCCACTTCCCTCGCAAGGGTCGCATGGCTCCGGCTTGTGGCCTGGTGTGGTGGTGGACGCCACGTCGAGCGCGTTCCTCAACGGGACCTTGATCGAACGGGCTGAGACCTGCCTCCATCTTGAAGGCACACTGGAGGCCAACGATCTCAACCTCGAAGATTGCTACATTGGATTGGACATGACGTCTGGCGCGGTGGCTGACATCTCCAACCTCCACGTGGAACGGGCTGACGTCTATGCGGTTCGAAACTCCGGAGACCTCGATTTGCACGTTGGAGCAGCCTTGCACAACGTTTCGATTGGCTTGCTTGCCGACGGGACCACACACGCCGCGAACCTCGACGTGGACGGGGCGCTCCAAGGCGTCAAAGCCACCAGCGGAACGACCGTCGTCGACGGCCTGACGGCCACGGCGAACAAAATCGCCCTAGGGGCATCGTCCGGTGCTTCCTTGGAGGTTCATGATGCAGCCGTGTCCGAGTCAGATTTGGCCGTTGACGCGAGCGATGCCTCTGATCTCACCGTGGACGGTTTGACCGTCAGCAGCACCTCCACCTTGCTGCAAGGCCGCAGCGTGACGGGATTGGCGCTGAGCAACGTGTCCGCCTCCATCAGCGATGGGGGGGCCTCGACGAAAGCCGTGGACTTGCCGTGCAGCGGAACCTGCACCATCACCTCCTCCTCCCTCGCGCTTGACAACGCCACAGTCCACTTTTCAGGGCCCGGAACGACGAGCCTCACTGCCGTGAACATGGTCGCAACAAACCTCACCCGCCCATTGTTGGAAGCCACAGGTTCGGGCCAATTTGAGGCCGACACGCTGACGATGATCGGCGACATTGGCATGATTCTTCGCGACGTGCACACTTCCTTGCACGACGTGCACGTCGACCTCGGCCTTGGCGAGGGGCCCGCCATCGATCTGATGGCCGGGAACCACGATTGGGGCGACGTGGTCCTTGAGCGCCGCTACCGGTCGTTTGACCAGGTCAGCCAGGGTCTCGTGGCGCGCTACGCGACCTTGGACGCCAACGCAATCACGTCCACGAACCTGTCAACGGGGGTGCACCTCGACACCACGCATCTTTCGGCCAACATGCTGACCAGCGTGGACGGGCGCAATGCAGGCCTGTTGCTCGAGGACAGCTCAGCAACCGTCAGCGACCTTGACACACGCCTGAGTCCCACCGGAGTGGACGCCACGGCCTCCACGCTGATCGCCGAAGACTGGTTGGCCGACCGTCACCAACTCGGCCTCAACCTTGACGACGATTCCACCGCCACCGTGCGCACCTACGCTGCGAGCGGAGGCACCGGCTCCGCAGACGCGTTGGGAGGAGGATTCTTCCTGTGGGGTGGAAGCCCTAGCACGAGGGTGCAAACCTCAACCCACGACCGATTCACGGAGACGCCGGTAACGTTCACCGATTTGGACGAACAACCGATTGTGGCCACCATCATGGTCCATGGATTCCATCTGACCTCGGACGTTAACGGCGCGGCCACTCTTCCGCTGTTGACCGGCGGTTCAGACGTTGTCGCGTTGGCCGACGGAGCGGGCGTCAGCGACCGCCTCCTCGGTGGCCAGAGCGGTCAACGGATGCAGATTCCTGTTTTGCCCAACGGAGATTGGGTTCTCCCAAGCGGCGTCGATGCTGTCTTGGGAGCCAAGCCCGACGGGACTCCTCACGTGTTGAACGGTGACCTGACCGTCCGTCAGGGAGCAAGCCTGACGCTTGACGGCACCACCCTCCAATTGGCCAGCGGGTTCAGCGCTGAAGTGGAGACGGGGGCAACGCTGCGAGGCATTGATGGGCGCCTGATCGCCGACCAAATCGCAGCGCTCGGCTCAGCCGACTTGCTCGGTCAAGACGGCCGCTTGCTCCTCGATGGCCCGCTTTCATGGTCCTGCGCCGCAGGCACCTCCGCAACCGGACTCGAGTTGCTCAAAGCCACCACACTGGCTCCAGGCTGCGAAGTCACGTTGCTGGACGGCGCGGTGAATGCGTCGGTGACGGCGTTGACCTCGGCCCGTCTCGAAGTTCAATCGCCCATGGTCGTCGACGTGCTGGACGTAGGGCAACCTGTGGCCGGCGTCAGCATCCTCGTGGCAGGTGAGCTTAGCACCACAGACCAGAACGGGCGTGTTGAAGGGACCACCACCGCGTTGTTGGTGGACGAAACCGGCAGCACAGAAACCGGGGTGATCATGGTCCGCATGGACCGCAACGGTCGCACCGATGCTGTGGCGTGGGACACCAGCGCCCCGCTCGAACACCGTTTCATGTCCTCCACGTTGGCCGGCGGGGCGCTCTCTGGCTGGACGGTGCTTGAAGCACAATGGAGCCCATACTACCTCGACACCGACCTGACGGTGGCCTCAGACGGGACGCTTACCTTGCGCGACGGCGTGTTGCTCAGGATTGCCGATGGTGTAGGCATCGACGTGAAGGGCAGCCTAGACGTGGCTGAGGCCACGATGCAGGGCCCCGGTGCGGGAGCCCGATGGACCGGCCTTCTGGTCGACGGCGACGTGGAAACGGACGTCACACTTCGCGGCGCCCGCGTGCTTGAGGCGAGCCCTGCCTTCCGCCACCACGGGGCCGGTCACGTGCAGATGACTTCCACGACGCTGGCACGTTCCTCTGGCGCTGACCCTCTCATCGAGGTGCTTCCGGGAGCCAGCGGAGCGCTCGATCTTGTGGACGTCACCCTTCGCGATGCCGGAGGTGCTTGCATGCGGGCTCAAGGACCCAACCTCGAATTGACGGTCAACGGGCTTCTGTTCGACGGATGCGGCGACGAAGCCGCATGGTGGAGGAACCTCGATGTCGTGGCTTCGAACCTCACCGTCGGGGCTGGTTCAGGGGCTGGTGTGCACCTTTACGGTGTGCGTGGGTCCGTTGATGGCGTGAATGCAAGCATGCACGACGGAGCAGGTGCATCCATGCACGTGCAAGACATCGACGACGATTTCCGTCTCACAGATTTGACCCTCGTCGCCGGTCAAGGCACCGCGGCTTTCACCGGCGGCCCCAACCGTGCTTTGGACGTAGACGGGGTTCACATCACAGGCGCTCCGGGCCTTGACGTCGATGATTCGGCTGGTGCGCTGCAGAACCTTGTTCTCGAAGGGCCGGGCACTGGAACGGCTTTCATCGCACACCACGGACGATCTTCCTCCTTGGTGGTGGACGGACTTGCCATCAGCGGCTACGCCCTTGGCGTCGATGCCCATGCGGACAGCAACGAGGACCCAGCACCATTGCGCATTCGAGACGGCTCGGTGCAGGCCGACGTGGCGGTGGCGGCCGACGGCCACCCTGTCGAGTTGAATGGCGTTGACGTGACCGGGAGCATCCAAATCGCCGACACCACACTGGACCTCGTCTCAGGCACCGTCGACCTCAGCGAAGCTACCGTTCTGGGCGATGGCATCCTCGAGCGTTGGATTGTGCAGCGCTTCGTTAGCGTCCGTGACGGTTCTCCAGCAGATGGCGCATGGACGGTGACGCCCGCGTTGCCTGCCAGCATTGCAGCAACCGCTGTTGCTCAGGGCGCAGCCGTTGACGTCACCCTCTTGGTGGGTCACATCGACGTTGACGGGATGCTGACGACCAACGAAGGCAGCGTTTCTCTCGCCGTGCCAGGGTCTCCCCCCGTGACGGCCAATGTGACGATTGGAACAGAGTCAGTGACCTTGACGGTCTTGGGCAACCAAGCCCCAACCGTGTCCTTTGAGCGACCCATTAGCGGCGCGAGAGTCATGGAAAGCCTCCCAATCGAAGCACGACTGAACGTGGCCGACGATCACGAAGATCCTGCAGACCTCGTGTACGATTGGACCGTGCGAGATGACATGGGCGTGGTGATGATGCGATCCAGCGAGGCAATCGTATGGAACATCACTGACCTTCCTGCTGACCTGTACCTGTTTGAGGTCGTGGTCACGGACGGTTACGGCGCCAGCACGACGGTGCTGCTCGACGTTGAGGTGACCCCCCTCGACACCGACGGCGATTGGACAAGCACGTGCAGTGAATTGACGTGGTACGACGAGCAGACCGCTACACCGTGTGGGCCAGACGTCTACGATCTCGACGATGACGGTGACGGCATTCGAGATGCACGTGACGCGTTCCCAATGGATGCATGCGCGTCGGTCGACACCGACGAAGACGGTCAACCCGATGATGTAAACTGTCCACCAGGGCAATCGACATGGCTGGTGGCTGACCAGGACGACGACGGCGACGGTACCCCAGACGTCATGGAAGGCGTCAGTGGGGACGACGGACCATCCACAGTGGGCCTTGTGGCCTTGACCGTCTTTGTTCTGCTTGGACTGGTGCTCTTGCTACGTCGCCGAGGTGGCGGCGGACAATTGTCACAGAAGGACTTGGTTCACCTCTGAGGTGTTTGGATGAACCTCCCTCCCTCGGACATCATTGGTCTCATGGCCGTGCTCGTGTTGGCCGCAATCGTCGTTTGGGACGCGGTCTGGTTGATCCGACAATCCCGTCTGGTGCCCGAACTTGGCCCTGCCCCCGGAGGCTATGCTTGGTCAAGCGGGGGTGCGGAGGAGGCCATTCGGCACTGGGGAAACCTGTTTTCGATGGCCGCCATGCTGGTGCTGCCTTGGGGCTTCATTCGCATGTCGGGCACCTCGCCGTTGTGGGCTGTGCTGTGGGACGGGCTCCTCCTGCTCCATCTTGTTGGCCTGCTCGTACCCAAGCGGTACGCAGTGACGAAAACGCACCTCATCGCTGATGGCCAACGGTATGCGTGGGAGCGCCTGAAGTTGGCCGACCGCCAACCGCGCCGGCGCATCATGCTTCTTCGGCGCGGCTGGGGCATTTTTGGCCCTCTTCCTGTGGCGGCGGAAGCCAACGAACTCACGACGGTTCGAGCGTGGATCGCTGCGGGAATGCTTGGCGGTGATTCTTGGTCGCTGATGTTGGAAGAGGAATGAAGCATCCGTTCAAAGACCGCGTGTGGCATCGTCCATTCATGGAGTGGACGACGAGCGGTAACGACATTTTTCTCCGGCTGGATCCGGGAGAAGAAGTCCATCAGTCCTTGCAAGAGGTGGCGAATGCGCTCAACCTCAATGCCGCAGCGGTGACCAGTGGCATTGGGCGTGTTCGTGCTTCTGTCTACGGTTTCATGGACGACGACCACGTCTACCACCGACGCACCATCGAAGGGGGTGCAGAACTCGTGGCTCTGCAAGGCAACCTGGCACGCCATGAGGAAGGTCAT
>TARA_B100001113_G_scaffold57239_1_pt1 | contig 11862 bp, 12 predicted proteins | sample TARA_B100001113 | Tara Oceans TARA_B100001113 (sample SAMEA2622402) | marine metagenome | biome: marine biome (ENVO:00000447); feature: deep chlorophyll maximum layer (ENVO:xxxxxxxx); material: "saline water (ENVO:00002010), including plankton (ENVO:xxxxxxxx)" | depth 50 m | reverse complement strand
AAACTCCTCTTTGATGGTTGCGAAATATATAGAGAAAACTCATCAATCTCTTCGAGCGTAGTACTCCTATGTGGAACCGGTATGCCGCTGAATTTAGCGGCACTTTTCTGATGGTCCTTCTTGGCTGTGGATCAATTGCTCTAGGATGGAGTAATCTGGCCATCAGCATAGCATTTGGATTCGGTGTCTTTACTGCTATTATGCTATTCCAACCAATATCTGGAGCACACATCAACCCTGCCGTATCCATAGCTTTCGCTGCAAAAGGAAATCTGGAAAGAGAAGCCCTTCCGGGTTATATTATCGCTCAATGCCTAGGCGGTTGGGTTGCGGCATTGGTCGTGGTAGCAGGTTCTACTACTCCCAGCGTTTCAACAAGTCAATCGTGGGGAATAGAAATTGCAATCACATTACTTCTGATGTATTCAATTCATGTTCTAGTTAGAAAGAAGGCTAACCTCTTCTTTCTCGCTTTAGGAGTAGGTTCGATGGTCGCGATTTTGGCATTCTTGTTTGGAGGGTTCACTGGAGCAGGCATGAATCCAGCTAGATCCTTGGGGCCAAATATTGTGAATGGACAAGGATATCTAATTCTATATACCGTTGCACCAGTAATAGGAGCGGTATTGGCAAACTTCATCCCAGAACCACTTGACGAAGAGCTTTGACAACATGCTCTAGGCCCGGGACGGTATGGTCTTCTAGAGGAGGTGCAAATGGTACAGGGGTATCTAATGCACCGATAACAAGAGGTGCAGATTCCAATGCGTAGAATGCTTCTTCCATTATTCTAGATTGCATCGAATGTCCAATTCCTCCAAACCATTGTCCTTCTTGCAGTACAACTAATCTTCCTGTTCTTGTAACACTTGACACACATGTTTCAGCATCAAATGGTATCAAGGTTCTGACATCAATAATCTCTACCTCAATATCTTCTTTTGAGAGAATATCTGCTGCCTGTTTAGCAATATGTAGCATTGCACCCCATGTCACTAGGGTAACGTCTCTACCTCCTCTAACAACCCCTGCTTTCCCTATCTTCAGACGAGTTCCAGAATCGATCGCATCTTTGACCGGCTTAGTATCAACATTTTGATTGATATTTTGACCCCAGCCAGTCATACCTCCACGAAGACCATACAATCCGATATGCTCTAGGAATAGTACTGGATCCTCTAATTCTGCTGCTTCTCTTAGCAAATCATAGGCATCTTGAGGAGTACCTGGAGCGACTACGACCAAACCTGGGTCATTAGCATACCATGATTCAATCATATTTGCGTGGAATGGGCCGCTGCGTGTTTTAGCGCCAAGTGGAACCCTTACAGTAAGCGGCACATTAGCGCCCCATCTCCATCGTAGCATTGCTGCGTTATTCAGAAGTGCATTGTGAGCTAATGCTGCAAATCCTCCGAACTGAATTTCTGCCATAGGCCTCATCCCAGCTAAAGCTGCCCCTGTTGCGGAGTGTATGATTACCGCTTCACACAGAGGCATATCGAGTAACTTATCTTGGTGACCGTTTGCTTTGAGAGGAATATTCATTCCAAAAGCACCAGCAACTTCCATATCCTCTCCCATGAAAATTGTAGATTCACCATAATGTTCTGCAATATCACACATTGCTTGTTGGATCGCTCTTGAATAAGTCCATCCTCCACTCTCTGCATATTCGAGTAAGCACTCGCCAACTCCAAGTACTGCTTCCTGTTTCGCATGTATTGAACTACCAGATAGGCGTGACAGGTGATCTTCGTGAGTATCTGCATCATGCAAAGTCGTTATTCCCTTGGTTACAGTCTTAGGATCCGCCCAATCCATCGATTCGACATGTTCTCTAGCTGAATCGACTAAATCGCCTTCTTCTGTTTCCATTTCTTCTAATTCTTCTTCAGAAATACCTAATGAGAGTAGTAGTTCCCTATGTGTCGGAATAGGGTCTTTAGCCTCCCAGTAAGAAAGTAATTCGCGGTCCACATATCCTGGAGGCGTCCCAGAAGGTGCTCCGAGATACAAATCATCATGATGATGTGCGTGACCACAGCCACGCATGGTCTCAACATGAATCAATGTCGGACCTGCTCCAGACATTGAGAACTCTCTAGCACATGCTACGGAGGAATGCCAAGCAGCAGGGTCTGAACCATCTATTGTCCACGATGGCATCCCCATTGCTACTGCCTTGTCTGCCCATAACTCCACATTGGACTGATTCACAGGAGGCGTATCAAGAGCAATCTGATTGTTCTGCAAAATGTAAGAAATTGGTAATCCTCTGGTCGCAGCAAGATTCAGTGCCTCCCACCATTCTCCAGAGGAAGAAGAGCCTTCTCCGATACAAGCTACATGGAAACGTTGCTCATTCTTCTTCCATGAGGATAGAGCCATTCCAGTCATAGTCACGCTAGCGATAGGAAGCGGGGCAGTAGGAGGAAGCACTCCGCGGTGGAAACATCCGACGTGCAAATCTCTTCCACCGGCGCCTTCGATTCCACCATTCATAACTGAATCGACCTTGCCCATCTGTGCAGTCATCAGGTCTGCAGGGGTATCTCCCATCGCCATACACAGCCCAATATCACGAATCATAGGTGCGACAAAATCTCCATGATAGGGTGAGTCAGGAGGGTTTTCAGGCTCTCGCTTCAACGCAGTGGCGACAGCAACACATGCTTCTTGCCAAGTTGAACGGAAACCTTTGCCTCCGAATTTACCTCCGTCTGGCGTATCCATTCCTACGGTGAAAATCTCCTTGAGATGAGTGTCAAGATTTCTAGTTCTAGTCATCATCCTTTGCCATTCCATGCGCATTTCATTGCTTACAGACATGTAATGGGCTAACCTGCGCAAACAAAGTGTAATGTCGATGAGGAATCTATCTCCTCTACGACCTAGGTGAGTTTCAGCAATTCTACGAGGGATTATTTCTCCTTCTGTTAATCCCTTAACTTTAGTTCTCCCAGAAAGGCCCTGTCCTAAGGCATCGATGAATCGGTTAGAGAACTCGTGCCACTGCTCACCATCGAACGATTGCTCGTCGCGATGGACAAAATCCCAAACTGCAGCGATTAATTGCAAATGGCCATCATGCCTCTCTGCGGCGAATCGCAATAATTCACCCTTAGCTGCATCTGCAGGTAATGAATTAACGAATTCAAGAGCGCCATCAGGCCTCCAATTTTTCCCACGAATCGGCGGAATCTGTCCTTGAGTCATGGTTCATCCCACTACTCCGAGCAGGATGTTTCTTATCAGCCATGCCATTGGGTATTATTCTGATTCATGACGTTTGGACATCTCAGAATCATAGCACTCTGCCAGCAAATCACGGTTGCCAAGAGTGATAAGAAGCCCACAAAACATCGGAATTGCCAATATCCCTAGAGTAATTCCCCAGGAACCAGTATAATCGTATACAGGCCCGATTACCATTGGACCGATTATTGTTCCAGCGGCCCATGCAGTACCAAAGGCACCGAATGCCAATCCTGCTCCGCCTTTCCCATAGACTTGTGAAGTGGCTGTATCTATCATCGGCAACATTGGGACCTGTGCTGCAGAAATTGCAAATTGGAAAATTCCTAAAATCACTATGATACAATATGCCGCAAGAACCGCATCGCTGATTGAATAAGCCACATAGCCTGCTGCTAACATTGCAATTGTGACAATGTACCATCCGAATATCATGTAGCGAACCGGGCCGTTACGATCCACAAGGGCTCCCCAAATCCAACCACCCATTCCTTGAGCGATTACCATCACTAGCAATACAGCGCCAATCCAAGCTGCATTCAGGCCAAGGTTCTCCTCCAAGAATAGAGGAACTCCGGCCTCAAGTGCGCCTGTGGCCAAGGTAGTCATGGTTACGAGTAATCCAATGCGGAATAGAACTGGGTTTTGAATGAATACTTTCAGAGGAACAGAGCCTTGAGCAGGTTCTCCACCCATACCGAGTTCCTTCGTAGTGACATAAACGAGAGGAATAATTGTAGCTGTAATTATTGCTAGCCCGATAAAAGCATAATGAGGCCCAAGGGTGTAAGCAACTCCTCCAATAACCGGACCAAGAAGGCCCCCAATGGTGGCCATAGCAATTAATTTACCAGATATTTCTCCAAATTTCATTGGCCAAATATCACTCGCTGCTGCAAAACCAGCAGTCAATATTGCAGCACCAGAAGCCCCATGAATCAACCGTGCGATTGCTAAAATTATGAAGCCGTCTACGAATGTAATTTCCATGGCTACAAGATACAATAGGGATGCTATTGTAAGACTGAATAACGAAAATAGAATGGTCCTCCCTGCTCCTAATCTATCAGTAATTCTGCCTGTCTTTGGGCCTAAAAGAAACAAAGGAACAGCCCACAAAGATACCAGTGCAGTGGCTTCTGTATTAGATAGAGCAAATTCCTGTTTCCACGAAGGGAGGATAGGAACGATGAATGCATATCCTAGGAAATCGACAAGAAATGCTGCTGCTAACGCCCAAAACGCCCAACGTTTCTGCGATTCATTCATTCCTCTTCATCCCCTTCTGGAAGTGACGAGATAACATCACCAAGCATTTCAGTTACGTCTTCTATTCTTGTCATCAGTGTGAGGTCACTGACATTCCCAGGACGGCCTATATCCCACATCAATTCATGCGCTGTTTCAGCAACCAATTTTGTAAATTTTAGAACTGCGGGGTCAATTACAACTTGCTCCCTGTCGGGCAGTAATGCTACCATGTCGGGTTTTTCATCTAGGATATTATCCATCATACCTTCGATATCATTGGCGATTCCGTCAGCTTGGTTTTGGAGTATTTCCTCCATGGATGAGCCGCCGACTTTCTTGACTTGGGATTTTGAGCCTAACTTTGCGCTTTTATTCGCTGTTGGCAAAGAAGAACCAGCGGAGTTCTGAACAGAAGCCTCACTCGAGTCGATATCGCTGACAATACTGTTCAGAGCAATTCTTAGCATATTTGACATCAATGATGGGTCTAATCCTTCATCGACTTCGATGCCCTCTTCGCCCAACTGAGCTAGAATTTCATTGATGAAATCAACATTGATTTTTTCTGGTGTCACAATTCCTTTCAACATAGGAAGTGCCCATTTCCCGTCACTCATGACCATAGAAACATCGAATGTTCCTCCGCCACCTGTCCCGGTTGCGTTTGCTACTTCGGCAGGAGGTGGCACGAACCGTTTCTTGGAATGCTTCTCCAATTGTGCTAACAACTTGTTCATATCAACCGGTTTGGATATTACTTCGCTAACTCCTGCACGGGCTGCAGATGTCAAGTAGTCGCTAGATGTATTTCTTGAAAGAATCACAATTCTACATTTGAAAGCGAATTCGGGATCAGTCATCAATCTCTGCGAAGCATCGATAGCATCACTGACTTTCCACTCACCATCCATAAGAACTACTTCAGGCATCGTTGCTAATGCTGTTCCTTCCGCCTGACGAAGAGTCCCTGCTCGTGTCACATCATAGCCTGCCCGCTCCAATGTATTCGCTAGCAGATTGCGCCGACCTTCATTCTCGTCGGCTACGATGAGTTTCGGCACATTCTACTGTCTGACAATTAACACCTTGAAGGTTGACCCATTTACGATGGTCATCAGCCCTGTATAATGCCTTCAGGGTTGACTTCGGCCCAACCGATGATTCCACCAGATAGATTGTACATTTTTGCACCATCATAACCTGCTTCAATCAATAGCATAATAGCAAGTTGAGAACGCATTCCAGAGCGACAATGAACTAGAACATCTACATCCTTTGGTATTCTCTCAATTGCAGACAAAATTTCAGTGTGGGGACACAAATCAACAGCTTTAGCAATTCTAGCCTCATCGTTTTCTTGTTGTGAACGCACGTCGATAAAATAGGGACTCCAACCCTGTTTCATTTTTGTAATCGCATTTAGAGAGTCGATTTCGTGGAACATTATCTGCGATTGAGAGGCACTTGGCTCTTCAACATGTTCATTATTTGGATTACCAAATTTCAATATTTTTTGTGTCGATTCAAGCGCATCATAAATCAATAATTGACCAGACAATGGTTTTCCAATTCCTACAATGATTTTGATTACTTCATTGACTTGTAAACTGCCAATTAGTCCTGGTAAAACACCCAATACTCCTGCCTCAGAGCAAGATGGTAGCAAATCTTCAGGAGGTGCTTCTGGGAACAGATCTCGGTATGTCGGGCCGCCGTTTAAATTGAATACTGACACCTGGCCTTCGAATCTATAAACCGAACCATACACCCAAGGAATTCCTAAATTTCTGCATGTTTCATCAATGATATATCTTGTAGGAATATTGTCGGTTCCATCTACGATTAGATGATGGCCCTCAAACAATTCTTTGGCATTATTTTGATCTACTCTAACTTCAATCGCATCGACTGAAATATTTGGGTCGATTTCATTGACAAATCTCTGAGCAGAGTGTGCTTTAGGAATTCCAACATCTGAAGTTCGGTGGATGACTTGCCTCTGAAGGTTTGAGATTTCAACAACATCATCATCTACTATCGTAAGATGGCCTATGCCGGCTGCTGCCAGATATTGAATGACTGGACTACCTAAACCTCCTGCTCCGAGGCAAAGAACTCGTGAATTGGTAAGCTTCGTTTGTCCTTCTGCGCCGACTTGAGGCAACAGAATGTGCCTAGAGTGACGGTCCAAATCTACCATCGGAATTCCTCAGTGTACATTATCTTCCAACCAACGCTCACAATCAATCGCTGCTTGGCATCCTAATCCTGCTGCTGTGATTGCTTGCTTGTATCTGGTGTCTACAACATCTCCTGCTGCGAAAACACCTGGTACGCTAGTCATTGTATGCTTCTTGTGAATAAGGTATCCTTCATCATCTGTCTCCAATTGATCTTCCAAGAATCCTGTGATAGGTGTGTGGCCGATTGCAATGAATGCTCCTGTTACTGCAATCTCCTCAGTCGAGCCATCACGTGGATCTTCTAGAACCGCTCCTGTTAGCCCAGACTCATCAGATAGCCATTTTGTAACCTGTCTGAAAGTACGAATCTCAATCTTATCGTGATTCGCTGCACGGTCATACATTACCTGAGATGCTCGGAATACATCTCTGCGATGAACCAAAGTTACCTTTGAAGCGAATCGTGTTAGGAATGTTGCCTCTTCCATAGCTGAATCTCCTCCACCCACAACAAGGATTTCCTCATTCTTGAAGAAGGCACCATCGCAAGTTGCACAGGTCGAAATCCCACGCCCTTTCTGCTCTTCTTCTCCCTCTGCACCTAACCATATCGATTCTGCACCAGTTGAGACAATAATCGAGTGAGTAAGGAACTCTTCGCCTTCGGTGTAAACTTTGAATGGACGCTCTGACAAATCTACTCTCTCGACATTACGATCTTGGACTTCAAGACCAAATCTTTCAGCCTGCTCTCGTAGTTGCATCATCATTTCAGGGCCTCCAATTCCTTCAGGATAACCTGGGAAATTTTCGATATCGCTTGTGAGCATCAACTGCCCTCCGGACATGTAACCCGCAAACATCAACGGCTCCAACATCGCTCTCGAGGTATATAGGCCCGCAGTGTACCCTGCAGGTCCACTTCCAATGATTATCACATTACGAATGTCGTCGCTCATGCTTTCTTCCAAGGCGATAACCCCCTTGAACATTTTCTCTCAAAATTCATGAATGTACTTCGATACGGGGGAAACATGGACATCTTTTCTCATTGGCTGTGGAGCGTAGCCCTCACTCGGAAAAAGGTGTCATGGAAGATTAGTGGCCCCATGGGAGTTTTGCCCGATTTACTGGCTTTTATTCCTGCATCGATTTACAGGATGTCTAATGGTATACCCAGAACTAGTGTTGATGATGATACCGTAACTTCTGACATGCCTTTCGCTTGGGAGATTTACCAATGGACACATTCGCTTACTATCGTAGCGTTCCTTTACGGCTGTGCTTACTATTTCCTAAAGTCTAGAGGCCATGAAAAACCAGGGTATATGGCATGGATTTTCGTTCTGCCTTGGTTTTTCCACATTCTAATCGACATCCCAGGACATACCCTTCGGTTTTTCCCTACACCGTTTTTACACCCGTTTAGCGACTTGGCGTTTGATGGAGTAAGATGGAGTACGTGGTGGTTTTGGTTCCCACAATTATTCGCACTACTAGGAATCTGGTGGGTAATTCTCAAAAGAGAAAACCACATTCTACTGAGGCCTAGAGCATGGAAGATATTGCAGAGATAGCTGCTCTAGCATGTGGTTCCAATCTTGGTTCAATGTGTTGAGGTTCGGCCCCTGGCCCAATTATTCCCAAACCTATCGGCTTGTTTGTTTCAAGTTGTAAATCAATAATTGAACTCAGAACAGCCTGACCCATCGCTAGGCCATGTTGTGTACTACCTTTCTCGATAATTCCGAGGCAGGCTGCACCTTGAATATCTGGATTTCCAATTATTCGAGAAAGGGCAAGTGGCACTTCCATTGCACCAGGGACCCAAACTACCTCGGTGATAGTTAGGTTTTCTTTCTCGGCTTGATCTCGAGCTAGGCTTAACATTCGCTCGATTTCTGTCTTGTGAAAACTACCACATACAATTGCAATGTTCGTCATGATTTGGCCTCCAAAATTCTCTCAACTGTTGTTACTATTGTCTGAGTCATTGAATCAACTTCAATGTTCACTGAATCTCCGATTTTCTTGCTACCAATCGTTGTCAATGCAATCGTTTCTGGTATCAAATGGAGATAGAACGAGCCATCATTTACTTCTCCGATAGTCAATGAGATGCCATCAATCGCAATGTAGCCTTTCTCCTGGACAAATTTGATGACTTTTTCTGGACAATCTATCAACAAATCTAGGTTTTCATCCCCGGCAACTCTTTTTGAGATTTTACCCATACCAATAATGTGCCCTGAAAGAAGATGTCCTCCAAGTTCATCGCCCATTTTTAGTGCCCTTTCGAGATTTACACTGTCTCCAACTATTTTGGAGCCAAGAGTAGTTTTTTGTAGAGTCTCAGGGATTGCATCAAACGAAATTTCAGAAGAGTTAATCTCGACTACAGTCAGACAAACTCCGTCAACTGAAACGGACGCTCCTGTTACTAAACCGTCGGTTGAAACTGTAGAGAAATCTATTACGAAACGGATTACATCATCTCCAGCAATACTGGAAATCTTCCCAGTTCCAGCTACTATACCTGTGAACATTGTATCTCCTCAAATCATTGGGTTTTGCTCGATGAAAGTTCCAAAATTCTAGCAATTATTTTCCTTGTACCATCAAGATCGTCAGATAATCCTTCAACTCTGACTACCTTGATATGGCCTAGTCCTCTTTGATCCAGAGAGGCTCGAATCCTTTCCTCCGCGTGTTCTTGGTCATAACCCAAGGCAATAATATCTGGTTTAACAGCAGGTAGAATGTCAAAGATTGGAACGTCTGGAGGATTGCCGATAACCGCTTCATCTACCGGTTTAAGACCTTCAACCATTCTACGACGTAAATCTTGGCCAGTGACTGGTTCGTGCTTACGTTTGCGAACAGTGTCATCGTGTGCTACAACGACCACCAAATGATCTCCAAGAGATTTTGCCTGCTCCATGTAATGCAAATGACCTGCGTGTAATAGGTCAAAAACGCCTACTGCCATCACTCTGGTCATCTTGCATCTTCCCCTTCAGGCATGAATCTTAGAGGCCCAGTGCTTTAATGAGTTCCTCTCCAGTAAGGAATGGTATGTTCCTCTCTTCAGCCCATATTCTAGCATCATCTACCGGTAATGCCAAATCGCCATCTGGCTGTAACATCTCAGCCCCGATAACTACGGGAACCATTCCAGAAAGTCTTGCTAGCCCAACTGCTAGTTCAGTATGGCCTTGTCTTCTGTTGAGCCCCCCTTCGGCTTCACGACAAACCGGAATATGTCCCGGCGTCCTGAATTCCTTTCCTAACATTTCTAATGCATTGTCACCATCTTCCAATTCAGAGTATAATTCTGCAAACCTTCTGGTAGTCAATGCACGGTCCCTATCTGTAATTCCCGTAAAGGTGTCACGATGATTCAGGGACAGAGTGAATGCAGAACGAGTATCATACTGCAAATCATCTGTTTGCAGTTCTCTCAATACAGGATGGTCTGCCATCAACCTCTCATCCATGTGCAAATCTTGTAGATAAGGTAGAGAAAATCTCTTCCCTACCTCATGCCCAATAGCAAGGAATAGTAATCCACCGCAATCAAATCTAAGTTGCCTCATTGTTGCTGCTTCAGCAAACTGACCAGGAAATAATAAATCGGTTTCTCCCTCGCGATTTTCTGCATCAAATAAGCAGACGGGGTCTCCATTACGGAAGGCTGCGACAGCCGCCTCAACATGTGGCTCCATGTTGGGGGCGGTCGGGTTCACACAAATGAACCCAATCCATGCAAATTCGCCCTGTTTTTCTACTTCTGACGGAAAGGGGTTAACATAGGGCAGCCCTTCGGCCTGTTCTGCGGGGAGTGGGTTATGCCAGTAAAGTTAGGTCCAGCGGGAGTCCCACTATCATGTAAAGGGCGTACTATCGTCGAAGGAATGGACGACATTATTTCCCTCGGTTTAGAGACTATGGAAGTCCAAACTGTGCGCATGGTTGCGCCACAGCACTTCGAACAGTATTGGCAAGCAGGAGTGCTTGCGAACAAAGCAGGATTCGAAATGAACATCCACGGCCCATACTATTCTGAACTCTTAGGAGACAAATTACAGAGAAACCGAAGCTTGGCAAAAATCGAGGCCGCTCTACAAGCAGCTAAAACCATCAATGCGAGGCACATTACACTGCATGCAGGACATTACGGAGAAACCGGTAGAGGAGAAGCCGCTAACGGACAAGTTGCAAGTGTGTTCAAAGGAATCGTTCAAAGAATTGGAGAAATTTGGAATGATGATGAAGATCTCTATCCTGTATTCCCGTGGCTAAAGGAAGGAACTCCTTCTAAGATTGGAGTTGAAACTAGTGGTCGTCAAGAGTTGTGGGGCAGCTTGGAAGAAGTTCTAGAGGTTGTAAACCACGTTGAAGGAACAATTCCTGTTCTCAACCTTGCTCACATTCACGCTCGTGGGCATGGCAGACTGAGGACATCCGAAGATTACGGAGAATTATTTGACCAAGTGAGAGAAACAATCGGAACAAAGGAATTCTACTGCCACTTCTCCGGAGTAGAGCACCGAATGGGTAATGCAATGCACTATACTCAAATCAAGAAATCTGACCTAAACTTTGAACCCCTTGCCGAGTTCATTATTGAAGAAGGCGCATGGCTAGACATGACTTTAATTTCGGATTCACCATTGCTAGAGCACGATGCAATGTACATGGTGCAAAATATCGAGAGGGCAAGACACCGTCAGTTAGAGCGCAAGGCTCGTGAAGACCGAAGAAAGGCACTCGCTGCACAAGCAAATATTTCTCCTGAAGAAATGGCTGCTAGAGAAGCTGAAATCGCTGCTGCAAGAGCGAAAGACGCCCTAGCAAAATCTCAACCACAGCCTGAACCAAAGAAGGAAGAAATGCCTAAGGAAGAAAAGGAGAAAAAGGCCCCTGCAAAGAAGGCTGCTAAGGAAGAAACTAATGATGACCTCTTTGAAATCGAAGAGGATGATGACGACTTATTCTGATTAAGAGTAGATGTTATGTCTCTGCCGATTCTTTACTCGTTCCGTAGATGCCCTTACGCAATGAGGGCTAGGATGTCTATTGTTAGAACCAAATTCCAAGTCGAACATCGAGAAGTAATCCTCAGGGATAGGCCTGAACATATGATGCAAATTTCACCCAAAGGAACCGT
>TARA_B100001113_G_scaffold176480_1_pt1 | contig 11863 bp, 11 predicted proteins | sample TARA_B100001113 | Tara Oceans TARA_B100001113 (sample SAMEA2622402) | marine metagenome | biome: marine biome (ENVO:00000447); feature: deep chlorophyll maximum layer (ENVO:xxxxxxxx); material: "saline water (ENVO:00002010), including plankton (ENVO:xxxxxxxx)" | depth 50 m | reverse complement strand
TCAGGTGAATTTACTTATTCTTTTGCGGCAGACATTAAAACAAGAGGTTGGTTTAGCCCAACCGTACCGCCTACAATATGGACTGATGCGGCCTGACGTGATAGGTTGTTATAAATAGGAGATAAAAATGGCTATTACACTTACTAAACCGACGGTAGGAGGTTCAGAGGGAACTTGGGGAAATACCATCAATACAGCCCTTGATGACGTACAAAACGCTTTAAATGGAACCGCAGGAACTGTTGCGCCAAATTTAACTAAAGTAACAATTAACGGAACTGACGTAACGGCAACGGCGGCAGAATTAAATGCCCTTGATGGCGTAACAGCAACAGCCGCAGAATTAAATATTTTAGACGGTGTGACCGCCACAGCTTCAGAATTAAATGCTTTAGATGGTATTACTTCTACAGCCGCAGAATTAAATTTATTAGATGGCTCAGTTTCTAACACAGTCGTTAACAGCAAAGCGGTAGTTTACGGCTCATCTGGTCAAGTACAAGCAACAACTGTTGATTTAGGCGATTGGACAATAACCCAGTCTGGAAGCAGTTTAAAGTTTGCTTACCAAGGAACAAATCGTTTTTCATTATCATCAAGTGGTGCATTAACAGTAGAAAACAATATAACAGCCTTTGGAAGTGCGTAAATGCCATTACCTAGTAGCGGTCAAATAAGCTTAAACCAAATTCATGTTGAAGCTGGTGGTTCAAGTAGTTCACAAGCATCTTTAAATGATGCTGACATTCGTTCTATGATTGGGAAATCGTCTGGGGCAACAAACTCTTTTAGTGATTATCATGGAATAACAAACTCTGCACCTACAGCTACCTATATTGGGAGAACCCTAACAACTGGGAATGGGTTTCCAAATGGGTATGCTAATTTGAGTTCTGGTAATAAAGTTGTTGTTGTTGCTTTGGCGTTAGCAGGACCCTCAAATACATATGTAAATTTAGGCTCAACGGCTATGACGCAAGCTTGTAAAATAGATACTCCCAGTTCAAACCCAAGCATTTGGCAAGGTGGCCCAACTTCCGCAATCTATTGGGTTGAAACAACTACAAGCGGTAGTGTTTATATATCTGGCAACGGTGGCAGTGGTAGGTCAGTCTTACACGTTTGGGAGATTACTGGGTATAATAGTGCCACACCATTTTCAACGGCTACAGCGCAAAATACTGACGCTTCAAGTTTTTCTAAAATCATTTCTGTGTCAACAAAATTTAATGGTTGCACAATAGGTACTGGCGTTACTGAAGATACATTTCCCCTTAATTCGGTTACTGTAAGTAACTCTGACAGTTTGCAACAAATAGACTTAGAGAGTGCTACCAATCATTATAGTTGGAGAGATGAAGGAACAGCCGAAGGAACTACAAATTATGATTGTGACCAAAATAGTCCTAATAGCAATCTTAACCCAAACAGCACAATTCAACAACTAGCCGCCGCGCACTGGAAATAATATGCCTTTAGTACCACTTGATTTAAAAGCAGGGTTTTACAGAAACGGCACTGATTTAGATGCCGCTAATAGATGGCGTGACGGCAGTCTTGTTCGATGGCGCGATGGCTCTTTGCGGCCTATAGGTGGATGGCAAAATTTTAAAAAAGGGTTTTGTACAAATCCAATCAGAGGCGCACACGCTTGGGAAAGTTTAAATGGTACAGCCTATTTTGCGGCAGGCAGTCATAACGAATTAACTGCAATGACAGGTTCGGGAACAACCTACGATATTACCCCAACTTCTATGTCTACTGGCAGGGAAGATGCAGGGTTAAATTTAGGCTTTGGCGGTGGGTTTTACGGTACTGGTTATTTTGGTACGCAAAGACCACCAACAGGTACATACTCAGAGGCAACAAGTTGGTCATTAGATAACTTTGGTCAGTTTTTAGTTGGTGTTCATTATGACACTGGGACACTTGTAGAATGGCAACTTGGTTCTTCAACAGTAGCCGCACCAGTTACCAATGCACCGCTTAATAATTTGGGTTTAGTTGTTACAGAAGAACGCTTTATATTTTTATTAGGCGCAGGCGGTGACCCTAGAAAAGTTCAGTGGTGCGATAAAGAAGCTAACACTGTTTGGACTGCGGCGGCAACAAATGAAGCGGGTGACTTTACTTTGCAGACAAGTGGTCAAATTATGCAGGGTTTAAACACTAGAGGCCAAACTCTTATTATAACAGACAGCGATGCGTTTTCTGCAAAATATCTCGGACCCCCTTATGTCTATGGCTTCGATAGGGTTGGAACTTCTTGCGGTGCTGTTTCGCGTATGTCTGCAGTAGATACTGACCAAGGTGCTTTTTGGATGGGGCAAAAAGGGTTTTTTGGTTTTGACGGAAACTCAGTAAAAGAAATACCTTGCGAAGTTCATGACTATGTTTTTGATGATATTAACGTAAACCAACAGTCTAAAATTTGGGGTTGGAGTAATACTGAATTTAGCGAGGTTTGGTGGTTTTACCCATCTTCTGGAAGTTTAGAAATAGACAGATATGTTGCATTAGACTTGTCGGAAAATCACTGGCTTATAGGAAATCTTTCAAGAACTGGTGGAGTTTCTAGGGGTGTATTTAGAACCCCTGTGTTAAGTGGTGAATATAGTCAAAACATAACTTATAATGTAACGGTTGTAGGTGGAAACCCCTCAAATCATCCTCAACATAACGTTGGTTCTACTAATAAATACGCTATAGATGGCTCTACAGCTACAGCAGACGTTGCTCTGACTTTTGTTAAAGGTAATACATATCGGTTTGACCAAAGCGATTATAGCAATCTTGGTCATCCTTTTAATTTTTCTACAACTGCAAACGGTACGCACGGCGGCGGCTCTGCCTATACCACAAATGTAGTTTCAACTGGTTCTCCTGGTTATGCTGGTTCGTATGTAGAAATAACAGTTACGGATAGCACACCGTCAACGCTGTATTATTATTGTTCACATCATAATGGCATGGGATGGAATATTTCCGTTATAGAACCAGTTCAAGTGTTTAATCATGAACAAGGTCTAAATTATGATAATGGCGCAATTTTTTGCGAAACTGGACCAATTTCTATAGGTAACGGTGATGCTGTTGCAAAAGTTATTGAAGTAATTCCTGATGAAAAAACGCAAGGTGACGTGGATTTAAAATTTAAAACAAGGTTTTATCCTAACGATACAGAAACAACTCATGGACCTTTTAACCCAAGCAACCCTACTGCATTGCGTTTTACTGGTAGGCAAATGCGGATGCGAGTAGAAGGCGACCAAGCAACAAATTGGCGTGTAGGAACAATGAGATTGGAAACTAAAGCGGGAGGTAGACGCTAATGCCAGTTACACCGCCAGTTATAGGAACAGACATACGCCAATGGGGTAGAGAGCTAAATTTATTTTTAAGTAGAAATTTAGGTAAATTATTTTTCAAGCAAACTGATGATGTTCCAGCCGATAATGGAATTTTTTTATGGGATGAACAAAGAAATTATCCTGTTGTTTCAGCGCAAAATGAATTTAAACAAGTTGCCATGAAGCAAACCACACCTAGCTCAAGTGTTGGTGCGGCTGGTGACGGTGCTGGCATGATAGCTTGGGACAATAATTATATTTATATTTGTACGGCTTCACACGATGGCAGTACAGCTATTTGGAAACGTGTTTCGCTTAGTTCTTACTAGGGGTGTAATTAAATTAAAAATGTGGTATAGCATTAATAAATCGGAGAAAAGTGATGGGTGTTTTTGATTTTTTATTAGGAAAACCTGAAAGTGTGCAGAGCGACCCTCGGACTAAAGCGGCAAGAGATTTTATTCTTGACGAGCTAATGAGGGTCTACTCTCAAGGTCCAATAAACTTACCACGGTATATTGCAGAAGTACCAGAGCAAAGGTATAGCGGAACTAACAATTTGTTATCTGCACTAGGTTTAGATACTGTATCGCCCCCCCAAATGGATACAGTAAATATCGGCGGTATAAACGCTTATTCTAGTGAGCCATTTCAAGAACAAATAGAAGCTGACTTTGCTGAAAAATACCCATCACTTTATGACCAATTAATAAATAGAACAAACCCTGCAATGACTGCTTCTTTGCAACCAGTACCAAGAGGTGGTGGCGGCGGTGGCAGTAACAGCGGTGGGGTTGGCGCACAAAGAGAAAAGTTTTTTGCTGACCATATGGAACGACAAAAAAGAAATTTTGCTGACGGCGTAACACCAAACCCAGATTTTGGTTTTGGGGTAGATGACAGAGGTGGTGTCGTTGCTATTGGTTACGAAGGTGGTCAAGTAGACCCTGCTTTGGCAAATGCCGCAGGATTTACAAGACGTACAGATACAAACCCTTTTGATATGAGTTTTGGCGACCATATGAGCCAAATAGGAAGTGATGTTGGCACGATAGCAAGTAAGGTAGCAAACGATATAAAGAAAACTTCGTTGATTGGTAGAATATTTGGAGGCGGCAAATGATAGGTGATAATATATTTCAACAGTCGCAAGACGCACAACAAACGGCGGCTAATACTTATAACCAAATGGCTACACAGGGTTTAGACCCTAATGCCTACCAGCAGTTTATGAACCCTTTTATTGATGATGTTATAAATAGAACTCAACAAGATATTGAACGCCAAAGAAAAATGGCTATTAATCAAAACTCTGCAAACGCTATGGGTCAAAATGCTTACGGCGGCTCTAGGTCAGCATTAGTTGATAGCTTAACCAACGCAGAGTTTGATAGAAACAGTCAAAATATGGCGGCGCAACAAAGATTAGCGGGTTTTAATGCGGCGCAAAATTTAGCGAATAGAGATATTGGGATACAACAACAAGGCGCGGCAGGGCTTACTGGTTTAGGCCAACAAATGTTTGGTCAAGGTCAGGTTGGGTTACAGCAACAGCAACAGGCGGCAGAATTAGCGCAACGCCAACAACAAATGATGCTCGATGCGGCGAGAAATCAAACATTAGCTAATTTAGGATTTCCACGCGAAAATTTAAGTTATTACACTAGTATTTTTGGCGGCTTGCCACAATTTGCGCAAACAACACCCGAAAGAATGGGTTTATTTGACGTATTAGGTGCAATCGGAAGTATACCTACTTTTGGCTTCGACCCATTTTCTGCAGTGAGTTTTTGATAAATGGTAACATGGCCAGAAGTACAACAAGGCATATTTAGTGGTGAAAGTAGGGGAGATTATAACGCTTTATTTGGCTACCAAAACCAAGAAAATGGACTTTTTAGTGATGTAAAAATAACGGAGATGACCATAGACGAAGCACTAGCCTTCGCAGACCCAAAGGGTGATTATGCTCAATATGTTGCTCTGCAAAATAAAGGCGAAGTTGCTACACCGATGGGCGCATATCAAATAGTAGGGAAAACATTACGAGATGCAAAAAACGCATTAAAATTAGACGGCGGTTTGAAATTAACAAAAAATGTACAAGACAAAATTGGTAAATGGCTTTTTGAGACGCAAGGTACGGACGCATGGGTTGGGTATAAAGGACCTAGAGTAAAAGGAAAAAACACGATGGTATTACCTAATAATAATTCTATGAATGTATATTCTATGTTTAGAGACCAGTTGCAACCTCAAGCACCTTCAGGAATAATGGGCTATTTGCAAAATCCAGAAGTTCGAAGGGCTTTTGGTAATATTAGCAGAACAAGTATGGGCAAAAGAATAGCAGGGCTAGCAGATAAAGAAATTGCTGAAGGGAAAACAAAAGCAACTAGAAATACGACTATAAGATATTTAATGTCGCAAAAAGATGGTAGACCTTACGCAGAAGCTATTTTGGCAGGCGCAGACGCTAGGCAAACATTAAAAGATTATATGACCGCAACAGGAAAGACAGGCGGTGCGGCTAACGTAAGAAACCAAATTGAATTACCTAATTTTGCAGGTTCTATAGTTACTCTTATGGATGGAACTACTTATATTGAAACACCTTTCGGTGAAAAAATAACGGACAAGGCAGAAGCTGAAAAATACATAGAAGCCGCTAAAACAGGCCAAATTGAATATGACAGAAAGAGAAATGTAGGTAAAGCAGAAGGTACGGCTGAAGGTAAACTTACTTTTGCCCAACGACTAAAAGAAGCTGAAACCTTCGGGGCTAAAAAGATAGAATGGATAGATGAAGCTAGAAATAAAGAAACAAATATTAATTCTACAATAAACCTTTATAAGCAAGCATTAGAATTATTAGACCAAGGCGCAAGCACTGGTAGAGTTGCTAAACTTTTACCAACAACAAGCGCACAAACAGCACTTCTTGAAACAGTCAAGGGTCAACTTGGTTTAGATGTAATAGGTAGTGTTACGTTTGGTGCGCTGTCAGAAAGCGAATTGAACCTCGCAATGGATTTAGGTTTACCAAGCGATAAATTATCACCAGACGAATTAAGAACATGGTTAACAGATAGAATAAATGCTAAATCAAAAGCGGCAAAGGCACTTCAAGACACCGCGGCATATCTATCTTTACCAAATACAACCGTAAATTCTTATTATACGGATTATTTAAATATAACCCCACCAAAATCTGCCGCAGTGGGAAATACAAATCCAATTAATTTAGACCCCGATAACCCATTGAATTTAAACTTTGATGAGTAGGTAAAAAATGGCCGCAATAAGTTTTCAAGATTTTAGAATACAAAACCCTGCTTATGATAATGTACCAGATGGTAAATTAATTTATGGGTTATATAATAAACCGCAATTTGAAAACGTACCCTTAATGAAGTTTGCTAATGCTATCGGCCTTACAAGCGAACAAAAAATGGAATTTTTAAAATACGCAGGCAGTAAAGGAAAAAATATAAGTTTCGATAGCGAAGGCGAGCCATCTTATGGAGGTCTTGCACAAGGTACGGCTAGGTCGGCTTTTCAAGGTTTAACCTTTGGTGGTGGTGACGAAATTGTAGGCGGTGGCGTTGCGGCAGTTAAAAAATTTAAAGGCGATGAAAGACCATTTTCAGATATTTATAGGGAAGAACAGGCGCGAGAAAAGCAAAGGGTTGAAGATTTTAGGGCTGATTACCCAAAAACTGCACTTGTATCTGAGATTGGTGGCAGTTTAGTTTTACCGTTTGGTGCAACAAAAACTGTTGGCGGTATGTTAGCAACATCTGGGGCAATGGGTGGCGCGGCCGCCTTTCTTAATAGCGATGGTTCTTTTAATGAAAGAATATTACAAGCACCATTCGGTGTTTTAATGGGTATGGCCTTAGGCGGTGCTTTCTCTGTTGCAGGGAAAACAATAAACGAGCAAGTTAAATCTATTTTAACTAAACGAGCGGCTAAAGCGGCGGCGCAGGGTGCAGAAGCATTAGAAACCTTAAAACAGCAAGCTTCCCAAGCATATTCCGATGCCTTTCAACAAGGTGTTTCAATAAAGCCCGAAGCATTCCAAGCTATGTTAGATGACGTTATTTCTAAAGTATCTGGAGGCAGACCAGTAAGTAAAATTTTAACGCCTAAAGGTGCCGGAACTATAAAAGAAATGAATACAGAATTAAAAAGGGTAATAAAAGACAATACTGGTTTTTCTTTAGATGATATTGATTATTTGAGACAACTCACGGAATCAGGGGCAAAAGATTTTGCCAACCCAAATGAGCAAAGAATTGCTATGATTATTAAAAATAATTTAGATGATTTCGTTAATAAGTTATCTAAGGGCGATATTTACGGCGGTGACGTTGCAAAAGCAACGAAAGCACTTACTGAGGCTAGAGAAACTTGGTCACGCATGCGCAAAACTGAAGTAATAGAAAATCTTTTGCGGGACGCTCGAACTTATGCGGGAGGTCTCGAAAGTGGTCTTAGAAATCAAATAAGCAAAATTCTTCGTAACAAAAAACAGCGCAGACAATTTAATAAAGATGAATTAAAGTTATTAACGCAAATTCGTGAAGGTAGCCCTATTGGAAATTTAATAGGTAATTTGTCTATGGGTGGTTTATCTTTAACAGGTGGCAGAAGTAATTTAAATCAAATGGGAATATCAGGTGCGGCGGCTTTGGCATTAGGTGCCGCAGTTGCGGATAACCCTGCTTTGGGTGCATTTTACGGTGCTGTTATTGAAGGGACAGTTGCTACTGGGATTAGATATGTTAGAGAATTGAGAATGGAAGCTAAAGTGCAATTATTTAAAGATATAATTGCTAATGGTTTAGCCGAAGAGGTATTTAAGAAAAACCCAACAGCATTTAGAATACTTGAAAGAGCGGCAGGCGGCGCGCAAGCGGCGACAAGAGGCACAATCGCGGCAGGGGACGAACCTGTTGCAACAGAAATACAAAGTCAGACAGGTGTGTTATTGAGATGAAAATAGAACCAATGGACGACCAAACGGTAAATGGTATAATACAAAAAGCCGTCGAAGATGCAGTTGATTTCATAGAGGCAGAGATAACAGAGCCTAGGCTTAAATCACAACGCTATTACGATGGCGAGGTAGATATAGGTTTTGAAGAGGGTCGGTCGAGAGTTGTGGCTACTAAGTGTCGAGAAATAGTTAAAAACTTAAAACCATCTATTCAGCGTGTTTTTTTAAGCACTGAAAATGTAGTTGAATTTGTTCCTCGTATGCCCGAGGACGTACAAGTTTGCGAACAAATGACTAAATTCGCTAATTATAAATTTATGCAAAATAATGGCTATAGATTACTTAACGATGTTTTTCAGGATGCGATGGTAAAAAAATGCGGTATTGCAAAAGTTATGTATGAGGACATTCCTAAGACCGAAGTCCATGAAGCGCATAATTTAACTGACGATGAATTTACTTATTTAACTGAACCTGACAACGTCACTATTTTAGAACATACAAAAAATATGACAGCCGCCATGGACGAAGAAGGCATAGAGCTTGAAACATCTATGCATGACGTTAAGTTGAGTGTGGAAACTAAAAGGGGCGATATAACAATAACTTCTATACCCCCCGAAGAATTTTTTGTTGATAGAAACGCTCGAAGCATAGACGATTTTTTTGTAATCGGCCATAGAACAGATATGACTATTGCCGATTTGCTTGAAATGGGTTTCGACCACGAAGAAGTTCATACCTTGCAAGGTAATATGTCAACGTTTGAAGCAGAAAGCGAATTTGAACGAAGAAACTATGCTGTTGACGAAGATGATGACGAAAGTGCAGACCCGACAAGTAGAAAGGTTGTTGTAACCGAAGCCTATATGAAAATTGATAAAGAAGGCACAGGGAAGCCTTTAATGTATCGTTTTATTCTAGGCGGCTCTGGTTATAAAGTATTATCTTGTGAGTTAGCAGACGAGGTACCTTTTGCGGTATTCGAAGTTGACCCCGAGCCTCACGCTTTTTTTGGTAGTAGCCTAGTTGATTTAGTAATGGACGACCAAGATGCGGCTACATCTATGCTTCGCGGAGTTTTAGATAATGTTGCATTAACAAATAACCCAGGTTTAGAAGTTGTTGACGGTCAAGTTTCAATAGATGATTTATTGAATAATGAAATAGGTCGTATTGTAAGAGTAAAGCAACCAAATACGATACGTGAGCAAGTTGTACCATTTACTGCAGGCTCAACACTCCCTGCGCTACAGTATTTTGACACATTAGTAGAAAATAAAACAGGCGTAAGTAGGGCGTCCCAAGGTTTAAATGCTGATGTTTTACAATCTGCTAGTGCAACAGCAATAGCGGCAACAATGCAGGGTGCGGCAGGCCAAGCAGAAGTAATAGCGAGAAATTTAGCAGAAGGCGGTATGCGTAGGTTGTTTAAACTAATAGCGCACTGCATAATTAATAATTCTGATAAAGAAGAAATAATCAGGTTAAATAATGAATTTGTGCAAGTAGACCCACGCAGTTGGAATGCTGATGCTGATATGATTGTTAATGTTGGTATAGGAACAGGGCGAGAGGGCGAAAAGGCCGCTGTTCTTAGAGAAACACTACAAATGCAGATGTCAGTTTGGCAACAATACGGACCACAAAACGGTTTAGTTACAATGACAAATATAAGAAATACTTTAGCAGATTTATTAGGTTCTGTAGGGTTAAAAAATACAGACCGTTATTATTTACCAGTTACATTTGAAAAAGAACAAGAGTTAATAGCGGCAAAACAACAACAAGCTCTACAGCAAGCACAAATGGCGCAACAAGGCCAACCAGACCCTAACCAAGCATTTATGGCAACGGAACAAATGAAAGCGCAAACAAAAGCGCAAGTAGATATGGCTAAATTACAACTAGAGGCACAAAAAGCGGCTAGCGATAATCGTTTCAGAATGCACGAACTTGGTATGAAAGATGATTTGGCTCGCGATGAGATGGTTCAAGATTTAGCCCTGAAAGTTGCTGAAATATTAGGAAAATATGAAACTGCTGTTGACACAACGGCTATAAAGTCTGAACAAGATAAGGTAAGGCCACATAATAAAGAAATGATGGATGGATTACAAGAAACGAGCTATTAGAGCCAGAAATTTATTAAATAGCGATGAATTTCAAGGCATGATGAAAGATTTGCGAGAAAACCAACTTAGGTTGATTGCGAATACGAGTGCGCCAGAGGTGGAAAAACGTGAGGATGCTCACGCCATCTATCGGGCGTTAAATGAAATTGAGTTTTTATTAAGAGCTGATGTAGACGCTGAAAAACTCATTGAACGAAAGGAACGGCACGCCAATGAGCACTGAACCTAACACAGGCAGTATAAATGATATTGCAAATTTAATATCAGAACCGCCAGAAAAATTAGAAGATAATCTAAACGAAGTTGCTGAAGCTGTTATGGAGGAACCTCAGGACACTGAGACTGAAGAAACGGTAGAGGTAGCCGAGAGTGAAGATGTCGCTGACCACGAAAGCGATGAGCAAAATGAAATCGTGGATGAGGATGAGCTAAATGACGACGAAGCCGTTCCCTTTGAACTTTCTGACGATATGGAGCTAGAGTATAAAAGCGATGGCGAAATTAAGAAGGCAACCATTGGGGAGCTAAAGCGAAGCCGCGCAGGACAAGATTACATCCAAAAGGGTATGGAAGAAAACGCTAAAGTTAAAAAAGAACTAGAGCAAATTACCCAAGCACTGCAACAAGATCGTGAAAAGGTTAATAACTTTTTACAAGCTATCGAAACTGGCAATGTACCACAAAAGCCAATAATGCCAGATAAGGAACTGCAAGTCAGTGACCCTTTAGGGTATTTAGAGCAAATGGAACAATATCGCCAAGATTTGCATGAATTTGACAAGTTTAAAGCGGAAGCTGAAGAGCAAGTTAAATTAAATCAAAAATTGGCGTTTGAAGAAAGCCAAAGATATGCTTCAGAGCAAGCTGAAATATTAAAGAAGGAAATGCCAGAGTTGAATGACCCTGAAAAAAGTAAAAAACTTTTGCAAGACATTCAAACAATAGCTGTTGATTATTATCAAGTTCCTCCCGAAATATTAGGTAATCTGAAACATACTTGGGAATTCAAAATTGTTCGTGATGCTGTAGCCTACCGCAAATTGCAAACTTCTAAAACTAAGGTTGTAGAAAAAACTAAAGGCGCAAGGCCGATGGTTAAAGCAGGTGCGAAAAAGACAGCGAGTAGCACAAAGGTTATGAAACAAAAAGAAGCACGTTCACGTATGCAAAAATCAGGGTCACTCGATGATGTGACTAATTATCTCTTGTCATAGTGAAAGGACAATATTATGGCTGTAACGGCTAACACAAATGAAACTTACGATGTTACTACTATTCGTGAGGATTTATCGGAGGCAATGGCCTCTATAACTCCAACTGAGACATTACTAATGTCTTCGATTGGGACACGCAACGTTGACAACACATTCTTTGAG
>TARA_B100001113_G_scaffold73978_1_pt1 | contig 11885 bp, 9 predicted proteins | sample TARA_B100001113 | Tara Oceans TARA_B100001113 (sample SAMEA2622402) | marine metagenome | biome: marine biome (ENVO:00000447); feature: deep chlorophyll maximum layer (ENVO:xxxxxxxx); material: "saline water (ENVO:00002010), including plankton (ENVO:xxxxxxxx)" | depth 50 m | reverse complement strand
GCGCGCATCACTTCTCCTATGCCAACAGGAGGTACATAGCTTTCTCTGTCTTCCATCCAACCTCGTTGTGCAGGATCGAAACTTAAATACAAATTTTTAATTAGAAACTCTCCATCTTCGAGATCTCTTACTTCTTCTTCCGTAAGATTAAAATTATGTTCTCCGACCATGCCCACAGGTCTCGAGGCAAGTGTCCATTTTTTATTTTTTAAATTTTTCATTATCTCTTTCTTCAGTCCTTATTTGATTTACTTTTAGTATTACAGGATGGTGGTAAATTTATAGTAGGGTTTTTTTCAAAAAAACCTACTGGGATAAGATGGAATCCGCAGTATTCAACTGGCATGACTGGCCAATCCTCCGGTCTAGGTGTATGTGTTACTCCAAATGTGTACCAGGTGACTAAATCGCATTCACTAATGTCTCTATCAGAAGAAGTAATGTCATCGAGACCACCTTCTCCAGAGTGCATTACCGAATTTTCTCCACCTGCTGACATCTCACCTTGATTGAAAGGTGTTGCCCATAAATTATGTTTCGCAAAAGAAGCTCTTATGCCAGGTGGCGAATCAGGATGAGCAAGTAATGTAGGGGTATTGCCAGGTAAAAGTTTATAACCCACAGGCATACCAAAAGAATTTGTTTTATCAGAATTAATTACTTTCCAAACCCTACTAGATGAAGCAGATACATCTCTTTTGGCTTCACTTTCTGATTTTAAGTGTTTTGATACCGCACTTAGTTGCATGCCATGTGGATTATCTTCACCTACCGGAAGAGCCTCAACATTAGTCTCATATAATTTATTATTTCCGCTCTCTAAATCCCAATCTAATCTTACACAAAATAAATGTTGATGAATGGGTGAAACCAATTCTTCTGAAATCCTGAAATCTTGATCACTCCTGTGAATTTTTTCGTCATAAGCACTTATTCCCACTATGCCAGTTAACTTAACTTCGCACTGAACTGTGCCATCAAGATATAGATACCAAAAAAGCCCATAATCGTAATTCCCGATAGTTGCGATTGAACTTATAACTAATCTTCTTGAACGCCTAACTTCATTTGCTCCTAGCATATTCATATCTGTGTGTTTCCATTGGATACCATAGTCCTCTTCATGAATACAAATAGCGTTCTCAATCGTATTTACTGAACCATCAAACATGAGCAAATTTGCATCCAGGTAATGAATCTCACCCAAACAGTCACAACCAAGGGTAAGGGAGTTAACCATTGTTCCGAATCCATATTCAGTTCCATCATGTACAGCCTTCCAGCTGTGCATTGGGTCAGCTGATCCATAAGGAACTACCATATCTGAAAGAGCTGCCCTGTGAACTATAGCCCTTCCGTCGAGAGATAGCTGATGAAGAACAGGTCCTTCATCGGGACTGACAGAAGCCCTTACCTGCCATCCCTCCCATGAAATCAAATTACCATCAATCTCAAAGCCAGGACCATCTGGTTGTGAAATATCAATTTTTTTTGGTTGTTGTCGTAGTTCGGTTTGAGAATTAGCATCATATCTAGCATGAGCTTTTGGTACTTCAACCACACCGTAATCATCAACATGTGTAACTTTCTGAAGAGTTAAATCAACATGAGAAATTACACCATTGATAGGTTTCGCATAGGCATTGTCCGTCTCGTTCTCTCTCAAAAAAGAGATTGTTTTGAGAGCTCTGTGACCAGGATTTATGGTTTCGTGAACTATCCCGCCTCCAGGCCAAGGATCTATTTGTACTAGACTCATGTCAGTAATACCTCTTTTCTTCAAGGCCTCTTGATAGCGATCATCAGATTTAGTTAATTCAAGAGCTGTAAAGATTTCGGCCATGCTGTAAGTAGTTTGTGCTTTGTCTGAGACTCTATCCAGGCTAATTATTTCCTTGCCCTTAATATCTATAATCGCCACAAATCCTCCATCAGCATGCGAATCAATGCCCCTAACTTTAAGGTTTCTTGGAAAGTCTTGGCCCTCTTTATAACTTCTTAAGAATTCTTTTTCAGGCTCTACAAGGCTGATGCCAACAAATAAAGAGCTCTCGTCGAATCCCTCTGCACTTCTACATATGTTTACTGCATCGGTTATCTCGTTTGCACTTATCTGTTCTAATGGATGTTTCATAAAATCTCCGAGAATTGTTGAATGTAGAATTTTATAGAATCTAATCGCTCCATAGAAGCTAAAAATGTTCTTAAATAAGGTAAGCTATATTGGATTTTATATAGGAAAATAAAATATGGATCCTAAAACTTTAATTAGTGCCTTTAAAGATGACTCTCTTGGACAGGATGATGCTGTAACTATTGCAAAGAAAATAAAGGAAGGGTCCTTGAATATTAGAACTGTTACTGAAGACGCTATAGCTAGAGTTGAATCGGTTAATCCAGAATTGAATGCCATTGTTGCCAAGGATTTTGATTCAGCGCTCATCAGATCAGAGAAGGCTTTTTCTGGAATCTTTGAAGGGGTGCCTACTTTCATCAAAGATACCGATGAGGTCCCAGGGCTACCCTTATTCCTCGGCAGCAGGACATTGCCAGGAGAAATCTCAAGTAAATTCTCCAAAGCAGCAAAACAGATTATAGATACAGGTCTCAACCATTTAGGTACAACAACTACTCCAGAGTTTGGATTAACAGGTACTACAGAAAGCAAACGTTTTGGTTCGACATGTAATCCATGGAATACGGCCTATTCAACTGGTGGATCATCGGGAGGAAGCTCTGCAATGGTTGCAGCTGGAGTGATACCAATCGCACATGCTAATGATGGAGCTGGTTCAATAAGAATTCCAGCTTCCTGTTGTGGTCTAGTTGGTATGAAAGCTTCGAGAGGTCGAATAAAAGATAAAGAAGTACCTGGTTATCTTCCAGCAAATATACTTCATGATGGTGTTGTAACTAGAACTGTTAGAGATACTTGGGCATTTCATGCATGCATAGAACAAAATGCTCCAGCAAGAGAATTACCTCCAATTGGAGACGTCTCTGAAAGACAACCAAGTAAACTTAGAATTGCTGTCCTAACAGAAGATTGCACAGGAGTGCAAAGCCCAAATGAATTAGTTGAAGCCGTTCACGAAGTTGCAAGTACATGTGAATCCCTTGGTCATAATATAGAAATAATCTCTAATCCCTTTTATAGCAAGTTTGATGAAGACTTTTGGCTTTTATGGGCACACTTAGCTTTCTATATTCGTTATGGAGGTGGCAAAGAGTTCAGTCCAAAATTCGATAACTCCAAGTTAGAACAGTGGTCCAAATATCTTGTGATCAAACATTGGAAGAGCCTCCACAAAATACCCTTGGCATTTCGAAGACTGAGACGCTTTGTCTCAGATTATGAAAAGTTATTTGATGAACATGACATCCTACTTACACCAACCCTTGGCACTACAACTCCGCCACTAGGTAAATTTGGTCCTGAAGTTGACGGAGAAACACACTGGAAAAGGATTTTTGAATTTCTGCCATATACTAAATATCAAAACATATCTGGAGCGCCGGCCATTACTTTGCCTTGTGGTACAGACAGTAAAGGTTTGCCAATAGGAATTCAGCTTTCTAGTAATTTAGGTGAAGACCGTTTGCTACTTAGTCTTAGTTTGCAAATAGAAAATGCATCTTCTTGGAGAAGCCTTAGCAAACAATAAACTCAAATTATTTTATCTGTAAAAAGATCACTTAATTAACCCTAAATCCTTGGCCTGATCTACTGAAGCTTGGATCAATACCGGAATGAAAGCTCCATATCCAGCTTCTGGTCTGTCTTCAATCCAACGAATCAACATTAAAGTTCTCATTAATAAAAAGGTTGGAATGGTTTCTATAATTGCCTGAGAATTAGGACTTTCATACAGATAGCCTTTTATAAGATTTTCATATGCAGTTTCAAAATGGCATCCGGTAGCGGAGAAATCTAACCTATCCCAAACAGCAACAGCCAGGTCAAAACCGAACCAACCAAAACCAGAATCATCAAAATCAATGATTGAAAGCTTTTTGTCATGAATAAGTACATTTTGCGAATGCATATCGGCATGAATTAACCCATAAGAATTAGTATCCTTTGGAAGAGAAGAGAAAACCTCTTTAAGTTTATTCCTGATCTCAGATAAAGTGCTTCGTTCAACAAGACTTGCACTTTTAGCTTCCCAAAATCTTCCCCAAAATGGTCTTTCACCAAGAAATCCTTCCGTATCAAAAGAATGCCTTTTAAATTTTTTTGGCATCTTCCAATTCATCGTAGCTTTATGAAACTTAGCTACAACTATGCCAAGAGATTTATAAAGGTCAGCAACCTCCTCTTTCTCTAGGCTTAAGATCAAATCATTCAATATATCTCCTTCGAGCCATCTTACTAACCCTACATATCTACTCTCATCAGAATCTAGAAATGATACTGAGGCATATGCATTTCCATCTTTAGTAGCCACCGCTTCGGGCACAGACAAACCAGCTTCAGACAAGCTTGATGTCCAGGCATGTTCGGAGTTTAGTTCTTCAAGATCGTGATATCCTGCTCTATGAATTCTGAGAGCATAAGTATCTCCAGTTACATCCTCAACTTTAAAGACAGTATTCTCGCTTTGAAGAAACAAGTGAGTATTTTTGACATCAATATCCCATTCTTTGAGTGCTTTTTTTGCTAAATCAGTTAAAGCTCTTTCCTGATTCATTTTTCAGACATGAATTCGTCGAAGGTCTCTTCTAGAGTTTCGCAAAGTGAATCAGCATGCTCTGTTTGATAAACTAGAGGTGGTCTAATTTTGAGAACATTCCTGTACTGTCCTGCATTTGAAATTAAAAAACCTTTTTGTTTCATTCTTTCCACAATTTCTTCAGCTAATTTCTTGTTAGGTTCTTTGGTTTTAGGGTCTTTTACACATTCAACAGCTACAAATAGCCCAATTCCTCTTACATCACCTACCGCATCATACTTTTTAGAAATGTTTTGTACTTTGTCTTTCAGATAACGGCCAACAGAATTTACATTGTCGAGTAAATTATCTTCTTCAATAACGTCTAAAACTGCATTACCTACAGCAGCTTGCAGTGGAGTTGAAGCTGTTGTGTTGAAGTAATAACTTTTTTTGTGAAAAATCTCGGCTATTTCGGATGTGGTTCCAACTCCACTCAAAGGATATCCAGAGCCCATTGGTTTACCCATTGCCACAATATCTGGAACACACTCATTAATTTCATAGCCCCACCAACTACCAGTTCTGCAAAATCCTGCTTGCACTTCATCAAGGATTACTAATCCACCAGCATCCCTTACCAAGGCTGCTGCTTTCGCCATAAAGCCCATGGGGATATTGGGTAATCCTTCATTAGCAAATATGGAACAAAACAACATTCCAGCAAAAGGTATATTATTTTCTGAGAACTTTTTTATAGCCTCCTTGATCTCTTCAAGATAGTAATTGCATAAATCGTCATCAGACAATCCCTCTTTGATGGGTCTAAACTTCTCTGGAAAAGGTACTCTTATGAAATCTGGTTCAAATGGTCCAATTGTCATACGAATAGTCTCATGACTATTGCCATGATAAGTCGCATTACTGCAAATAATGCCCTGACCTTCTGTTGCAAGCCTTGCCATTTTGATGGCTACTTCAATCGCCTCTGTTCCACTGCATCCCATTTGCAATACAGTCAAAGGATCGGAATGAAGAGACATAAGGCGCTCAGAGTAGTCGACTACAACACTACTTAAATATCTACTGTGTGTATTCAATTGACTTGCTTGTCTGGTTAAAGCCTCAATAACATGAGGATGACAATGACCAACACACGGGACATTGTTATAGCAATCCATGTATCTATTATTTGATTCGTCATAAAGCCAGATACCTTCTCCTCTGACCAGATGGACCGGATCTTTATAAAATGTGGGGGAAGATCCCATTGAAAGAGATCTTCTTTTCAATAATTCTTTATTGGCCATATTCAGTAAGAGAAAACTAATTTCTTAAACAAGAGCCGCTTTCTTGACTTAGGTCCAGAGCTTCTATCATTGCTCTATAAACATCAGTATTGTCTAAAGTGCCGGTAAAGTTTTTTGAGCCTGGGCCATATGCATAAATTGGTACAGGAACACCAGTGTGTGATCCGTATCCAATACCAGTATTAAAGGAAAATTTCACCCCTTCCGCTGTATAGTCGGCTGGAAGTTCTGGCTCTATTAGCAAACCTCCTGTTTCATGATCTGCTGTAACAAGAACCAATGTATCCTTATTTGTTTTTGCAAAATCTAAAGCCTGCTGCACAGCCTCATCAAAATCTTTCATTTCTTGTTTTAAATAATTAATGTTATTTGCATGTCCCGCCCAATCAACTTGTGAACCCTCGACCATAATAAAAAAACCATTACATCCTTGATCCTGAAAATTTAATGATCGTTTAATTGCGAAATCTAGCATCTCGCTAGAAGTTGGTTCTAGAGAATGATTTTCTGGTTTTTCAATATCTCTAAGATGTTCATCTGCGAATAATCCCATTACCTTTCCATTGTCAGAAAAGTCAAAGTTAGTGAGTTCATTAATGTTTGTGAGAAGCGTATGAGATTTTTTAACTTCAGAAAGCAGATCTACCCCATCGTCTCTTTTGCCGCCCATTTCTTCAGGTAGAAAGAAATGCCTTCCTCCCCCTAGAATTGTCATTACATCTGATTCCTTCATTTGTTTGCTGATTTCGTCAGTTTTCCATCGCAAATCTACATGTGAGGCGAAAGCGGCTGGTGTTGCATGAGTTATCTCTGATGTGGATATCAATGAGCTGACAAATCCGTATTTATGAATTGTTTCCGTAAGGTTCTCAAGAACATTCATATCTTTATCTAATCCCAATGCACCATTATTGGTTTTTACTCCTGTACTGTACGCTGTCGCTGAAGAAGCGGAATCGGTAACTATGGCATTCTCAGAATGAGTTAGAACTATTCCAGAAACAGGAAATTTATCGACTGATATTCTTTCATTGGGGCCACCTTTCAAAAGTCTGTAGGAAGAGATTTGGCTGATACTCATTCCATCACCAATTAGCAAGATGATATTACTAGCCTTTCTTTCTACGGACTCTAAGTCCTTCTGAATGAGAGGAGCACCTTCGGGCAGAACTTCTATGAAAGCATCTTTATCAGCTAAAGATCCCTCTGGTATGGGAATTGCATTTATGAGAGCCTGCATGCCCAGTGATTCAAGAAATTTATATCCTGCGAAAGCGCCAATGCTAAAAGCGACCACTACTGGTAAAGCATATTTTTTAAACATAATTTTTATCCTTATTTGATATTTTTATAGTTATTAATTGTCTTCCAAGCAATTTCTTGGAGCTTATTCTGTATTTTTTTATCAAGCCCATAGTCATAGGAGTTAGCTATGGGAGAAATTTTATAAATTGAAGAGAAAATGACCGAAGCCATTAAATAGGTTCCTTCCTTACTAGGATGTCTTTTATCTGGAGTGTATAGATCTATATCGGGATATTGTTCCTCAGATAAAGCGAAAGCTAATCCCACAGGAAAAACCATCGCCCTATTTCTATTTCCAGCAGATATGTACGCTTTTGCAAGTTCGTCAGTCATCTCGGGTTTATCTTTATAAGCCCAAGTCATTAATAATGAAGGCTCCACTTTATTGTCTCTCAAAGTTTTACTGTGGGTATCTACATAATAATTAAAAAGTTCTTTTCTATCTTCATGAATGGGGCACTGGCTACAATCCATCATAATAGCCAAGTCATACTTTTCGGGTGAGTATTTCTTGTACTTGTTATTAGAATTTATTGAAAAAGAACCAATTCTCTTGTTGGTGACGTAAGACTGAACATCATGCCACTCTAGAGAAGAGCTGTTGATAGTGATATTTCTGAATCTGTGACCTTTCCCTAAAGATTTTTCAGCTCTCACCATGCCTAGGACTGGTTTATGGACTCCGTTGTTGTAGTAGAAAAAACTGTTGCCTATAAATAAAACTGATTTTGGATTTTCAACCTCTGTAAATGTAACCAGAGGTTTTGTTTCACTGAATAAGGACTGAGTAGTGAATAAAAACACAATATAAGAAAATAATCTTAATCTATAAATTCCTTGCATCTTGTGCATAGAATAGCAAAGATGGATGTAAGGGAGAACGAATATGCAAAAAATAGAAACGGGAACGGATCATCTTATTTTTGAGAAATTAGATGGTATAGCCGTATTGACAATGAATCGTCCTGAGGCAAGAAATGCCATGTCAGGGGAAATGAATGAAGCGATGAGTAATGTCCTTGCAGAAGTAGAGCTTGATCCAGCAGTCAGGTGTGTAGTACTTACCGGAGCTGGGAAAGGGTTTTGTGCAGGAGGAGATGTAAAAGGTATGGCATCTTCAGGAGATGGTACTGTAGGAGAAAATACGATCGATGCAGCTATTCATAGGCAACGGGTCCATCAAAGAGCTACAGCGGGAAAACTTTTTAAAATGCCGAAACCAACCATCGCGGCGCTTCCAGGAGCTGCAGCAGGTGCAGGTTTATCGTACGCACTTGCATGTGATCTAAGAGTTATGGCAAGTAGTGCCATCATGACCACAGCCTTTGCTAAAGTTGGATTTTCTGGAGATTATGGAGGAAGTTACTTCATGACTCAGCTAATCGGATCAGCCAAAGCTAGAGAATTGTATTTTCTCTCAGATAGAGTGACTGCTGACGAAGCCCTAAATCTGGGATTAACAAATTGGGTTTGCGAGCCAGATGATCTGATGGATAAAACTATGGAGATTGCTGATAGGTTAGCAAATGGGCCTTCAGTTGCTTATCGGTATATGAAGGAAAATTTAAATCGAGCCATGAGTGGAGAGGTAGACGACTGTCTAGATCTTGAAGCTACCCATCACATTCATTGTGGGCAAACAGAAGATCATAGAAATGCGACTAAAGCATTTGTTGAAAAAAAAGAACCAGTATTCAAAGGAAAATAAATAAAGGGAAAGATTATGGAAAATAGAATAAAAAATGATCTAAGGATCGATAAAAGATTAAGAGCTGTTTTTGGAGAAATAGAATTTGGGTCAGTGACATCCAGTTCAGCTGATACAAGAGAAGGAATTTTAGCCGAGCAAGAAACCGATGCAGCTGAAGAAGCTAAGGCCGTGATGGCCTTGGTTAATAACTCTCCACATTACAAAGAGGCTGTTCCCGAAACAGGTCTTGTTACAACAACCAAAGAATTTATCTCTGATCCAGATGGAAATACCATCAAAATTCAATATATTCGACCAGATACAGATGAAGAGCTGCCTTGCGTTTATTACATTCATGGTGGCGGCATGATGGTAAGTTCCTGTTTCGATGAAATGTATGCGGCTTGGGGAAGATGTATTGCAAGACAGGGTGTAGCGGTAGCAATGGTAGATTTTAGAAATGCCATGTGGGCTTCGTCTGCTCCAGAAGTGGAGCCATTTCCTGCAGGATTGAATGATTGTGTTTCGGGGCTTAAGTGGGTGCATACAAACGCAAAAGAGCTCAATATAAATAATAGTCAAATAATAATTGCTGGTGAAAGTGGTGGTGGGAATTTAACTATCGCAACAAGTTTAAAACTCAAGCAAGATGGAGATATCGGTTTAATCAAAGGTCTTTATGCATTATGTCCTTATATTGCAGGTCACTGGCCTTTGCCTGAGAATCCATCGTCAGAGGAAAATGAAGGTATATTGCTATCTCTACATACCGAACACGAATATTCACACGGTGCTATTATTTACGGCATTGATGCTTATAAGAATAAAGACCCATTGGCATGGCCAAGCTTTGCTACTGAAGAAGATGTCAAAGGCTTACCCAAAACTTACATTATCGTAAACGAACTTGATCCTCTAAGAGACGAGGGTGTTAACTTCTACAGGCTCTTAAGAGAAGCAGACGTGGATGCACAATGCCGACAAGTGATGGGCTCGGTGCACGGTACAGAAATTTTCTTAGGTTGCCCAGAGATCAGTGACGAGACTGCATTATCGATTGCTAGCTTTGTGAGAAATTCTTGAGGTTTAAAAATGAAGAAGTCATCAATATTTATTGGATTATATCTTTTTTCGTTATGTATTGTTTCTCATGAAAAGATCAATAGTTACAAATCTGGACCCGATAGAGCTATTTCTTTCCCTGATACCGAAGAATATCTAACCATTTCATCAGATTTACACACTCACTCGGTATTTTCGGATGGTCATGTTTGGCCAAATATTAGGGTAGCTGAAGCTTTGAAAGATAACTTGGATTCGATAGCTATTACTGAACACCTTGAGTATCAGCCCCATACCAAGCATATACCAAATCTTGATAGAAATGATGCCTATAAAGAGGCACTTGAGGCTGCAGCTGATAGTGATCTCATCGTGATATCCGGAAGTGAGATCACTCGAGAAATGCCACCCGGCCATTTGAATGCTGTTTTCATAAAAGATGCTAATGATCTTTTTAATCTAGATAGGACAAAGCTACCTGAGGCACAGGAATTAATCAAAGAAGCTCTTGGCGATGCAGAACTTGATGAAGACGATAGAGTAGTGGGTGAAATATATGCCTTGGGAAATCTTTGGTCTCCTCTCGAAGCTCTTACAGCTGCAAAAAAGCAAGGTGCTTTTGTTTTTTGGAATCACCCAATGTGGAGCTCACAAGCTAGAGACGGGATAGCCAAACTGTCAGATATGCATAAACTCTTTATTCAAAATGATTTGATGCAAGGAATAGAAATTGTCAATACAAGGACTTATTCTGAAGAAGCATTTAGGATTGCTCTGGACAATAACCTCGCTTTGATAGGAACATCAGATGTGCATAATCTGATTGAATGGGATTATGATTCAACTCAACAAGAGCACAGGCCAATTACTCTTGTTCTTGCAAAAGAGAGGACTAAAGAATCAATTAGGGATGCATTGTTCGATAGAAGAACGGTTGTTTTCTTCAAACATAGGCTTATAGGCAAAGAAGAAAACTTAAAGCCTTTACTAAAATCAATAATAGATATCACTTCAAACGGTTATCAGAATAATTCGGAAATTTTGAAAATAGATATTCAAAATAATTCCTCTTCGAATATGATCCTACAAAATTTATCTGAGGTAAATTTCGCCAACAGCGACGATTTGATTCACTTGCCTAAAAATGGAAAAGTCTCTCTTTCAGTTAAGACTTTGGGTAAGAAAGAAAAACAATTATTCAGATTCAAAGTACTTAATGCTCTTACTGAACCGAAAGTTCATCCAGAGATTGATTTTATGTTGGATATATAAATATTCAGCTAGCTGAAGCTCTTTCCAAATCTAAGGAACCTCTAACAGGAGCCATCTAATTAGGATTATTGTTTGCTTCGATTGTCATAACATCAACAATGACCCCAATTACCATGTTAAGAAGTACCACGGCATTGATAATGATGAAGCTAACAAAATAAACCCATGCTAACGGGTAAGTGCCGATGACATCGCCCATTATTGCTCCCCAATCATCATAGGTGGCAACTTGCATCAGTGTTAGCATAGCTACGCCAATGTTGCCCCAACGATCTGGTTCGAGTTCTCCAAAAATTAATGTGCCAATAGCACCCCAAATATAAATAAAGATAAACATCAAAAGTGCTATGAAACCCACTCTTGGGACGGTTTTAATCAATGCTTCGATAATCTGTCTAAAGGCAGGAACGACTGTGACTATTCTTAAGATTCTTATTATTCGAAGAAGGCGAGCAACGAAAACACTTTCTGCACCCCCTACTGGAATCAAACTTATTGTAACGATAATAAAATCAAAGATATTCCATCCGTCTTTGAAAAACCTGATCAATGACTTTTCGGCAATCATACGAATCAATATCTCTATTGTGAAGA